>Ga0154413_1182_pt4 | contig 18003 bp, 13 predicted proteins | sample RifGroB2_FD_115917 | JGI IMG/M metagenome (GOLD analysis project Ga0154413, IMG submission 115917) | Bacteroidetes bacterium GWB2_41_8 | reverse complement strand
GTCTGGGCTTATTGGAGCAGATACTTTGATAATCCGATTCAGACACAATCACCCCAGTGGTGTAATACTTTGGAATCCGGTTATAAGTGATCCTCAATTTAATCGATCCGGTTCCGTCCTTCAGTTTTCTTGCTGTATCAAAGAATGCGACCAGACTCACGCGTCTGTGCTTCATTTCATCTTCATCCTGTTCCGGATGCGTTAACTTAGGCAACGGTAATTCCTTACTCTTTCCAGAAGCTATTCCGGAGTCAAGTTTAACTACCTTTAATTTGGGTAATTTCACGGCAATAAAGGTTTAAATCAGTACTAACAGGAGTACTAACAATGAGTAAAAACATCTAAAATCCGATGATATTGGACTCTACATGATTAAAGCTATTGTACTGATAGTATGATAGTAAGCCTTTGTTGGTTAACAAAATATTATGACTCATAATCAGGGAGTCACTGGTTCAAGCCCAGTTGGGCCCACTTCAAAATCAAAGAGTTACGAATTGTCTTCGTAACTCTTTTTTTATTTTACGCTAGGTTTACGCTAGGTTTTGAGGGATTTTCTTTCATTTATACATGAAAAAAGTAGCCTGTGTTGATTTTTGAAAATGGAGCTTAGTACCATAAACTTTAAGATTATTTCACAATTATTTTTACAAATTCAGAATTCAGCAGGCTATGTTTGCAGTACATTTTTTTTCATAAGTTTAGGTTTAGTTAGGTTAGTTAGTTTAAGAGAGGAAAGGTAGGACAGAGGTTCTACCTTTTATTTTTTATGAGCTTTCTGATTATTTCGATTATTCTTTGTTGGGAAAGCAGTGAAATTGACCACCAATTTCGGAGCAAACTGACCACCTGTTGACGACGCATATTGACCACCCACCGAATCGGTCCATCATGTGATTTCGTTTAAAAATAAACGTAGTTTAAATTTTCAATATAACCTACTTGAGCAGACCTCTTTCGAAGTTGATTCTTTTTTGAATTAAGAATGACAAGAACCCGTATCCTTTATTTGTTTAAAGGAACAGTAAAACAAAATTTGCTCCCTTGGCCTACTTCACTTTCTGCCCATATTGTTCCACCAAGTTCTTCAACAAATTCTTTACAAACGATTAACCCCAGTCCTGTTCCACTTTCCTTTTTTGTACCAATAGTTGAGTGATTTTCTCCTAACTGGAATAAACCGTTTAGTCTCGAAGCTTCAATTCCAATTCCACTATCCTCCACAATGATTCTAATTTGATTTTCATCTTCTTTAGAAGATACCGTAATATTACCCCCTTTATTGGTGAACTTTATTGCATTTGAAATCAGATTGCGTATTATAACATTAAACATGTCATGATCTACCAATGCGAACAATTGTTCTGGAATTTTATTTGCAAGTGTTATTGACTTTTGGAAAGCACGATCGCTTAATAGTTGAATGCAATTGTCAACAATTGACTTTAATTCAGTATTCTTCAATTTAATTGCGATCTTCCCCGTTTGTGTTCTGGACCAATCCAATAAATTTTCAACTAATGTTAAAGTCCTTTCCGAGGAATCCCTAATTAACCCTGCATAAAGATTTACCTTCTCAAGGTCGTTATTTTTAATTTCATCAATGATCAATTCTGAAAATCCAAGTATCGTATTAAAGGGACTTTTAAGGTCATGGGCTATTATAGAAAATAGCTTGTCTTTAGTAGAATTAATTTCTTTCAGCCTTTTTTCATTCTCCTTTAAAATTTCAACGTTGATTTTCCGCTCGGTTATATCTTTTGAAAAGACTGCAACCTTATTAATTTCCTTACCCTCCGCAATAACTGGATGAACAATAAATTCATTCCAAAATCCATCTCTGTAATCCTCACCGAAAAATGGCTTTTTCGTTGCAATTACTTCATCTACCAATTGGTTTCTTCTTTCCCCAATGTCACTTGGCAATAAGTTGAAAATGTTTTGTCCAATGAGTTCTTTTCTTGTAGAGTTAAGTCTTTTCGCATGCGCATCATTACAATCAAGAAGTATTCCTTTTTTATCTATCAACATAAAAACTTCATCCGTCGATTCCATAATTGCTCTTGCATTGGCTTCACTTTCTTTAAGCAATTCCTCTGTTCTTATAAGCTCTGTAACATCCCTTGAGATAATTGCTACTCTATCTAAAATCTTTCCATCAGTACAAATCGGAACAACTGAATAGTCATTCCAATAACCATCTTTGAATTTTTCGGTTCTGTAGGAAATTCCGTTTGTAATTACATTATTGACAATTGCTCTCCCTTCTTTAGCCTCTTCACCTGGTAAAAGATCAAACAGGTTTGTCCCAATAATCTTTTCTTTTGTCGTGTTAAATCTTTTGGCAAATGATTCATTGCACTCTATCAATTTGCCATCCTTTTCTATCAAAAAAATTATAGCATCCATAGATTCAATTATTGATCTGATTCTGGCCTCACTTTCTTTCAGTAAATCTTCTGCTAATTTTCGCTCAGAAATATCTTTTATAATAGTACTCGACTTCAAGGTTCCATCAATATCTTTAAACAAACTGGCTGTTATCTCTATTGGAAATTTTGAACCATCTTTTTTTAATCCTGTCAGTTCACCAAAAAAATGCCCCGTTTCTTTTAAAATATTTAATGCAATTTGATACCTGAGATCAGCATTGTCGATAATAAGTTTACATCCGTATTTCAGTATGTCTTCTTTTTCCTGACCGAAAATTTTCGATGTCGCCAAATTGGTTTCCTCGATTCGACCATCCAATGTGGAAAGTAAAAATGGTTTAGATGTGTTTTCATATAAAAGCTGATATTTCTTTCTGCTATACTCTAACTCCTTATCGGTTTTTTTCTTCTCCGTAATATCAATGCTAGTGCTTTGAATAGCATAGCCTTTTCCAGAACTATCTTTTAAAACAGTGTCCTTTATAATAAAAGTATATTCTCCTGACTCCAAGAGAAAAGTATCTTCATAAGTTACGGATTTACCTTCAATTATAAATTGATAGTTTCGCGCAAAATACTGTTCAGCCTTTTCTTTAGGCATAAAATCAAATATCGACTTGCCTATTATATTATTGGCCTTATCTCCAAGATTCTTTGCGGCTTTACTATTGACAAACAAGTATATCCCTTTTATGTCAATAATTATAATTCCTGTTCCCGATTCTTCAAACAGTATCTTATTAATTAGGTTGGTATCTAAATTTATCTGAGTATAACTAAAATTTCCATTGGACAGTCCTTCCCACATTTGCTTTTTCATGTTAAGTTTAGTTTTAGGTATAGAAACTCATTTCCCATGAATTTCTAAGGTTAGTTATTTCTACTTCTCAATTACATTTCGCTATTTTTTCATTATGATTCAGCTTCTTGGAAGTTCAATCCCAAAAGTACTCCCAACACCTGATGCACTCTCAACCCCAATTCTGCGCCAATCGTATCCACCAATCCCTTTGCTATGGCGAGACCAAGTGTAGTTTCCCTTATTCAATTCAATTATTTGATTTTCTTTCTTTGAAGCTATTAAGAACAAATCAGGGCACTTTTTAAAGAAAATGCCTAAATAGCTGTGTAGTAATCCGCTGTCAGGAATCTGATTGGAAATGCCTAGTTTTTCCGATTTACTAAATTTCCCTCCCATAAACTCAAAACAACACCATTGATAGATTATCAAGGATATAACAATTGTTAAATTTACGTTATTATTTCAACAAAATGACTGATTTAGAAAAAATAAATACTATGTAATCCTCATCACCCCTTTTGATACTTTAAATGTTGACAAGAAATGACAGCTTAATACGAATTCAAATTGGTTGTGTTTATGGAATTAAAAGGACTTTCTGTCCGATTTATTTTTTTAGAATCATTTTCTGTTTGGTCTCCATGATTCAGTCATTCTACCTAAAATGGTGATGAAATATTGATTCTTTGAATTTGATCGATGTGACTTTCATCTCTTGATTCAGATAGACTATCTGTTGGCGACTCAAATTGACCACCCAATTTCAATCGGTTCATCATGTGATTTCAAGGTTGGTGGTGATTTGCACCGACATAAACCTTTTTTGAATATCTATGCAAATTATCGGAGGATAATACGTTCGATATTATTGTAGAAATACTAGATAGCCTAAAAACTTCTCTAATTTTATGGAGGTTATCGACCACATAGAAATCATACGGTTGATAAGTTTAGTAACAATCAGGATATAGTCCTGTGATGTTTATATCAATATTGTAAGTTCCATCGATATCAGTTACAAATAATCCTAAAATCAGAGTTGATCCACTAACTCCTTTTACACCAACAAATATTATCTGTTTATTATTTGACATCCAACATGGAGCAAAACCATAGACCATTTTGTTCTCAAAAGGAGGCTTTGTGATAATTTTCTGATTACCTGTCCCATCAAAATTAACAATGTAAATTGATCCGGTCCCATAACCAGAATAAGTAAGCATTGTTCCATCCATACTCCAATCTAAATAATTTATACTCATCATTGACGTATCACTATTCTTAACTAGTAAATAATTAGGAGCTAAATGTGGATCATTTTTATAAGGTTCCAGCATCCATATATATTGATTTCCATCTTCAGATGAAAAAAAACTATCTCTACCTTCTGAAATTGCAATTTTATTTTCCCTAGGACACCAAGCAATTGACCTAAACGTAAATCCTATTTGTGGGAATAACTGGGTGATTATTAATTTTCCAGTGCCTACATTTACATAAATGATCTGATTCCTTGCAAGTGCGGCAATTGTATTGCCGTCAGGAGACCAGGAAATATCGAGCATATGAGATAATACACTGAAAGTTCCCAAAAGCCATTGATATTGTATATCGCCATTCTTGTTGCATATAATAAGATAGTAATCGTTTGGTGATGGTGTAATTTTAACATAGGCCATCATAGAACCATCAGGCGACCACTTTTGCCTAACCACATCATATGCCTCATTACCAATAAGAATACCTGACCCTCCAGATTTTGCAGTCGTCTTATATATAGAATTATTCTTATTATAAAGAATTTCTCCATCTAACGATGTCAAGACTTCTTTCCTGATCTCATCACGTTCCCAATCGGTATCTACATTATCCTTTTCACAACTTACAAAGAACAACGTAAACAGGAGTATAACGTTTAACCGATGAGAATTTAGGCTTTTCATTTTCCCTCATTTTAATAACTTTACAACAACTGACCTGAAAAAATAGAGAGAAATGCACTGTTCAGGTAAGTATAAAAAAGTTGCAACCTACTTCAAACATTTAATATCAAGATAAAATTGGGTTTGCATTTAGGTATTAAATTCAAAATATTCCAACTTCATAAACTTCGTTTGCCAAATTTGTATGCAAGTCCAAGTTTAAAATCTATGTCACGGGCTAAACCACTCCCACCTTCTTTATATTGTTGTTTCGATGAAAGGTATCCAGCACTAAAAGAAGTAACCCAACGCTTGGAAAGATTGTAGGCAAAGGCACTGGTCACATTAATGGCCAAGCCCTCTCCCGTATATGTTTCTTCATTATCCACATACATATATGCACTGGCAAAGCCTACTGATGGGATTATGTCGAAATGATATTTCTTATCTGTAGGAAAAGAAATTACCGGACCCAACGTAAATGAGTCTAAATTCCAGTAAACAGGCATATCGTTATCACCATGCGTAGAGTAACTGTTAGTCCTCAGCATAAAGTTTATCCCAATCTTATCTGTAAAACGGTAGCCTGCTGTAAGTGTAGCACCTGATCCGGTCATTTTCATGCCACGATAGTTATCAATTGGTACATCCGTTTTAAATTCATCCATCGCGACTGATAATCCCATGCTGAATCCAACATATCCCTTGTGCTCAAATCGTTTCCTAGCATCCTTCACTTCTTTTTTATAAGAGTAATCCTGAATATTTCCTCTGTATTTTTCAAAATTTTCATAACTGGATTTTATTGGGATCCGGTCTTTTATTGTCCCGGCTAAGGCACCAACCCCAGAGCCAATGGCACCATAGGTCATTCCTAACATTAGATAAAGTGGACCAGTCAATACGCTAGCATCTCCAACAAAAGAAAATGAAGCAATAATTCCACTGACAAACCCAATTCCGGCACCATTATAAACTCCACGTTTGACACTGTTACCCCGACGTACTTTCATAAGATCAATATCATTGAATCTGTATTCATGGAGGGTTGGGTTAGAAACAGATTCTGATACAAATATGGAAGAATCGCCTATCTCATAGAGAACCCCTTTTACTATTTGAGGGCTATTGTTCAGTTTAATCCATGTTTTGAATATTGCAGCTCTTTTATTGTCGTTTTCTTGTGCTCCCGCTAAAAGGAAACAACAAATTGCCATTCCAATCAACGATATCTTCTTCATATGATTTGAGTTATAATTCATTGATCAAATAAATCACAAGTCTGAACGTCAGCGAAACCTTACTTTTAACGGAATTAGAATATGCTTGTTTTAAAATATGCTGACTTAAGATTACAGAAGCGAAACACCAACAACACAAGAGTTGAGTTCACTGGTTTAATTACGAATAAGTAAAGCCAATAAGGAATTTTCTAAACCAGTCAGAACCCAAGTTCATATTGCCCAAAATCTAAGTATATATTATTTGCGAGGAAAACACCTCCCAAAACTATGCCTCCTATTAACGTTGCTGTTTTTGCAAAACTGAACTTTTTAAATGTAACCTTCTGAATATTTGATTTGTGCAACTTTAAATTCTTAAATGATCCTGAATCAAAATCGATGTCATAAACCATATTGGTATAAACATGAATGACCCCAGTTTTACTTCCGGAGAACTTGTTCAATTCGCCAATCAGGGTATCATTTGAGAATTTATAGTCGTTTAATTTATAAAGCTTGTTGGGGGTGTGTAGTACAATATAATTTTTTGAGGGCTGTATTATCGTGGCCTGATCTACCGAAACCGATTTCATAGATGTACAACTCGCAAGTACCATCAAAAAAGAAAAAATCAATATTAATGTAAAATTTCTGATCATGATTTCATCTCTTTCCAGTTATCTAAAGATAAGAAATCAGAATCAAATAAAGGATGTTTTTGTCTTTTATTTTTAACTCATTTCGAAATTCAAAAGATTGATCTGATAGTTTTTTCAGATAGGACCTTGAATAATCCCCCCATAATACCCCTCCACGAAATGATTAATTTGCTTGATGAAGCAGTGCTTAATCAATCTATAAACTGACGATTTGAACATTTTCAGAGATTGATTGTCTACGTTATAATCAGATTTTCAGAATTCTACTATTTAAAATCAACTTTCCGTTACACCAATCGCCCGCGAGCTGGAGGTTAGTTTTATTGGGTTATCCCGCTATTCCGGGTTCCTGAGATTAACTTCAAATCCCTGAAACATGAAGTACATAACTTCTGTATTTACACTGGGCTTATTGAAGCTTATTCTAATCTACTACTACTATCAAAAATTAATTCAATCCAATTTCACTCCTTAAAACTCACAATTATGAAATCTCTTAAACAACCCTTTCGGCTACTGATTATTTGCCTATTAAGTTTTAATCTACTATTCTCTTCCTGTAAAAAGGATGAAGAAGAATTATCGCCAAAAACTGAACTATTAACAAATAGTGCTTGGAAAATGACTGCCTACACGGTTGACCCTGGTTTCCCGACTTTCGACAATGAGGGTAATATAACTGGCTCAACCAACGATATTTTTGTGCTACTGGACGATTGCGAAAAGGATGATACCCATAAATTCAACACAGACAAAAGTTTGGTAACAGATGAAGGAATGACCAGATGTGACAGCAGCGATCCACAAAAAACAAATGGAACCTGGACTTTTAACACGGACGAAACAACCCTCACCATTACAGAAGAAGGTGAATCTCAAATAGTCACAATTCTGGAGTTAACAGCCGGTGTCCTTCAGCTGCAATCAACAGAAAGTAGCGACGGCATGACCGTTACTTTTACCATCACTTTTTCACATTAATTGCGAATAAATTATCCAAGATATTTTCGATAAGCCAACTTATAAAATTCAATAGGAAAGTGAAGAACAGTTGTGTTTTAATAACCTTAATGCTTAGTTCAGTATTCGCCTTTGCTCAGTGGACGTGGTTAAGTCCTATCCCTCCAGGCAATAGTTTAAGATCGGTTTATTTTACTGATCTGAATACCGGTTATGCTGTAGGTAATTATGGAACCATCCTAAAAACCAGCGATGGCGGAGATTCCTGGACTGTTTTAACAAGTGGGACAACACATACACTATTTTCCTTAACCTTTACCGATAACAATACAGGCTATGCAACAGGTGAATCCGGAATACTCTTAAAGACCACTGATGGCGGTAACTTATGGACGAAATTATCAACTGGCATGACAAAGAACTTATTATCAATTTATTTCCCTAGTAAAAATACGGGGTTTATTGTTGGCCAGAACGGAATCATTTTAAAGACTACCGATGCAGGCAATACCTGGTCAAACTTAACGATCTCCGCAGATGTTATCAATGCTGTTTTTTTTACTGATGACAATACCGGGTATATCGTTGGTGGTTACGGGTATGGATTTATCTTAAAAACCACAGATGGGGGCATTACATGGACCGAATCATTAAGTGGAACATTAAGCCATTTAAACTCGGTTTACTTTACAGATAAAAATATTGGCTATGTTGCTGGTGGCTTTGCAGGTTTTGGAGCTGAACAGGGAACTATACTAAAAACTATCGATGGGGGTTCCACCTGGACTGAATTGAAATTGAATAGTAATATATTATCATCAATAAACTTTACTGATGCCAATAATGGTTATGCAATCGATCAATATCATGTTTATAAATTCACAAACGGAGTGAATACCCTGGCCTCAATCCCCAGCTTTGGAACTTCCAACAGACTCTATTCCTGCTATTTTACGAATGCAAATACGGGTTATGTAGTTGGTGAAAACGGGACATTAATAAAAATCTCCGATGGAGGTGAAACATGGAAAGATTTATCGAAAATACGACTTCCCAATTGTTCCTCCATTTGTTTTACCGATAAAAATACGGGGTATGCAGTTGGCGGATACGGCACCATATTGAAAACAACTGATGGAGGTTTAAGCTGGAAATTATTACCGAGCGGTGTTCCTTATAAGGATTTTAATTCAGTTTATTTTGCCAATACCTTTACAGGATATGCAGTTGGCTCAATAGGACTAGTCGTGAAAACCAGCAATGGAGGAAATTCCTGGAGTATCATAAACGGTGTTTCCCCCTATGATTTAAGATCTGTATATTTTACCGATGTCAATACTGGATATATAGCAGGTGATGGTGGAACAATTTTAAAAACCAGCGATGGTGGTAAGATCTGGACAAGATTATCCAGTAACACAACCAATAATTTGTATTCAGTATTTTTTACTGATTCCAATACTGGTTATGTCGCAGGAAGTGGATTTAACGCAAGTGATGCAACGATTTTAAAAACTACCAATGGAGGTACGACATGGATAAGATTATCAACTGGAACTACCAATAACTTCAATTTATTCTCAGTTTTCTTTACAGATGCAAAAACCGGATATGTAGTTGGGGGAAACGAATATTTATCCGAATCAAAGCTATTAAAGACTACCGATGGAGGAACAAACTGGACCATACTACCTGTCGAAACTAAAAGCATGTTGCATTCAGTTTATTTCCCAGATGTTAATACAGGATATGCGGTGGGTTCAAACGGTACAATTTTAAAAACCACAGATAGTGGAAATAACTGGACTATTTCTTCAAGTGGAACAGATAAATCACTATTCTCTGTTTTCTTCCCTGATCCCAGTACGGGTTATATAACAGGTGCTGGAAATACTTTTTTAAAAACGAGTAATGGGGGTGTTACCAAGGTAGAAAAGACTTTGACGACAACACCAAATTACAGTGTTTATCCTAATCCGGCGACCAGAAAAATTACTGTTGAATTGATACAAAAATTGATACAAAAATTTAGTGTTAGCATTTTTAATATTAACGGCACACTGTTACATACTCATCTTTTTCAAAATCAGAATAAAGCTGAAATTAATGTAAGCGATTTAATTCCAGGGATATATATAGTGAGAATGCAAACTGAAATAGGATGTCAGACTGAAAAACTGATAATCAAATAGTCATTCTGAATAAAATATTCATTTTATGAACTTTTATTTATGCTTTTGGTTCATTAAGATAATCAGTGCTTTAATCGGATTTAATTCTCAAGAATATGATCCACTATAGATTAGCAACCAATGACGACAATCAGCAATTGATTGAACTGACCTCAGCCTCAGGCATGACAGGTGATATTGCCTTGCGTATTGATCGAAAACCTGATTTTTTTAAGCTACTGAATATGCGGGGAGAAAGTAAAGTTTTTGTCGCTTTGGACGGTGACCGGATTGTTGGCTCAATTTGTGTTTCGCAGGAAGAAGTTTACGTTGCGGGTGAAATACACACGCTTCAATATTTTGGTGATTTCAAAATTGCCGAATCATACCGGAACAAATTTATTGGATTCCGCCTTTGCGAATCGCTTGAAAAACATGTGCTTGCCATTGGCGCCGATCTCGCCTTCTTAAATTACGCCAAAGGAAATAATAAACCGGTCCGGTTTCTCAGCAATCGACCAAACATTCCTGATTTTGAAAATCTGGGCGTTTTTAACATCCACCAGTTTATCGGTAAAAAGAAGAAAACCTACCATCCAAAATATGAAATTATTCCCGGCAATGTGACAGATGATTTGCTGACTTTTCTAAATAATCATTTTAAAAACTATGAGCTTGCTAACGTTATCACTCCTGAAAAACTTGAAAACACAAGCGTATTCACTGTTCAGGTAAATGGCAAAATAATAGCTGCCCTTTGTTTGCAGGATACCATGAATGTGAAGCAAAATGTGGTTACTGCGGTCACATGGAAAATGAAATATCTCCTGAAGATTTTGAACAGTTTAAATTCCATTTTGGGTCTATCGAAAATGCCGGAACTGAACAAACCTGTTTACATGATTTACATCAAATATCTAGCTGTTCGAAACAATGAGAAATCACTCGTGCGCTTATTGATCGGCCATGCCAGAAATATTGCCTATAAAAAATCGTATTCATTTGTATCCATTGGCGTTCATGAAAAAGACCCGATAAACAATTGCTTTTCAGGTTTATTTAAGATGACTTTCAACTCGGCAGGCATGGTATTAAGCCTGAAAAACAACAAAAGCCTTATTGAAAAAGTGAAACATGGAATTCCATTCGCAGATTATTCGGTGGTGTAAAAAGTTGACTCGATATATAGAAACAATTAAAACTTAATGCTATGGAAATACTTAAAGAGGAAATTATTACCGTTGAAAAGTTCAATGTGATATCAGATGTTTTTTCGCAGGCCATTACCGGTGAACTGATCGGAATGTCAAATTTTGCCTCACTGGCCGAAACAATCGAAGATCCGCATGAGAAAATGGAGGCTGTTGAACACGCCAACAGCGAACGGATGCATGCCAACGGTTTCTGGGCCTATGCCCGGAAAAATAAGTTAAAAATAAACATCAATATGCATGGGACGTATTGGGGAGAAGTTCGGAAACAGTTCCTTGCATACGCGCACAAAGGTGATTTTATTGCCTGTTTGATCATTCAGGAAGTTATGCTCGAATCGTTTGCCATTTCCATGTATTCGGATGTCGGCACTGCTTTGGGCGGCGAAGCTGGCAGGCTTTTTCTCCGGATCGCCGATGAAGAAAGAGAACATCTGGAACATTCGTCAGATATACTTCGGAGCGAAATGGCCAAAGATCCAGGTGGCTTTCTGTACAAATTTCAGGAGATACATTTTAATTGCATGACCATCCTTTCAGAGTTTTCGGCATCTACCGATCTTCGCGGACATTGCGGTGTGTGTAATGACGAATGCATGAAATTATCGCTTCACCACATTGGTCTCGATATTGTAACTGTGCGTGGAAATGCCCTCGCACTTTATGCTCAGGCATTGGATAATGTAGGAATCCCCGGCGAAAAATCAATCGTATGGATAGCCAAACTCCCGGCCTAGACTTTGCCATTATCGGGCATCAGGACAGTTGGCAAAACATAACCGACTTCATCAACGGCATCCGAAATGCTGAGGAAGGAGAACTTTCGACTGAAAAAATAAAGGACATTTATTCCTTTATCCCGGCAAGGAGCTTGTTTAAAATGAAAATCAGGTCGAAAACCGGAGCCGAAGTAAATGGAATTTACATCGAGTCGTTCATTGAACCCGACAAACTGGACATTCCTTTTCTTCGGATGAACATCGGAAAAGTCAGGAATGCAGTAGCCTACGCAAAAAAAATGGGTGCAAAAATCGCTACGCTCGGTGGCTTTACGTCTATTGTTCTGGAAGGAAATATAGATTCTTTTTCTGAGGGTGATACCAAATTTACAACCGGGAATACACTCACTGCTGCCTTTATCGTAAAAGGAATCGAAAAAGCAGCAGCCGGACAAAATCTGAATCTGGAAGATGCATCTGTTTTAATTGTGGGTGCTACCGGCGATATTGGCCTGGCTTGCGTCAGGTATTTTAAAAACAAAATCAGAAAATTTCTGCTATGCGCCAGAAATTATCAGCAACTGGAAAAACTGGCGAATGAATTAAGGAGCGAAAATCTTCAGTTTGAATATTCGACAGCCATTCAGGACTTAATTCCTGAAGCCGATGTGATTATTTGTGTGGCCAGTTCTTCAGGAATAAAACTTGGCAATCTGAAGGAAAACGCCATCATTTGTGATGCGGGTTACCCTAAAAACCTGGAAACAAAAATCGAACATTTGGAAGATGTTCAGTTGTATCACGGGGGAATGGGTCAAATCACATTTGGTTACGATTTTGATCCGGATTATTCAACCAGTTTTTATCGCTACAAAGCGCCATTCATCGGGCATGGCTGTGTGCTCGAAGCTATTGTTCTGGCTTTCGAAAACAAATTTGAAAGTTTCTCTGCCGGAAAAGGAATGATCACGGTTGACAAAATGGAAGAAATCTACAGGCTAAGCTTAAATCACGGAATCGTTCTCGCACCGTTTTATAACGCAAAAGGATTATGGGGAAAGAATCAGCCACATCTAATACCCTTACTGTAATGGAAAAAGATCAGGTTTCGCTGTTTAAACTGGTGTTTACCCACAACTGGGAAGATCCGGAAAGTGATCATGCTGCTTTGAAAATAAAGGAGAGAGAAAACATTATGGCCATTACCTCCGGTGGCTGCAATGTGTTGGGGTTTTTACTTTTTAATCCTGAAAGTATTTACAGTATTGACATTAATCCTACTCAATCGCACTTACTCGAACTGAAAGTTGCTGCCATCAAAACACTGTCTTTTGATGAGTTTATTTCATTTTCAGGACTAAAGGAAAGCGAAAACCGTCTGGCTTTTTATAAAAAGATAAGTCCGTTGTTAAGCCCTGAATCAAAGGAGTTTTGGGACAATCAACAGAAAATTATTGATCAGGGATTTATCATGAACGGAAAATACGAACGGTTTATCATCCTGTCGGCAAAGTTTTTAAACTTGCTGCAAGGGCGAAAAAGAGTTCAGGGTTTGCTGGCTGACAAAACAAAGGATGCACAGGAGAATTATTTCGACAAGGTTTGGAACACCCGGCGATTCCATTATCTGTTTAAAATCATGTTCAACAAACGAATGCTGGCAAAGCGTGGTTTGGTTGGCGATTATTTTCATTTCGACGACGGAAGCACCTCTTTTGCTGAAAGTTTTTACAACCGTTCCCGGAAGGCATTCCGGAATTTACCTGTCAAGGGCAATTATTTTCTGGCGTTGTATCTCACCGGAAAATTCAGAAACCCGAATGAAGTTCCGGCTTACCTGAAGCAGGAAAACTATGCGGTGATTAAGTCGCGGGTCGACCGGATAAAAATCATAACCGATGAAGCCCAGAGATGGCTTCAATCGATGCCGGCAAACAGCATTGACTGTTTTGCACTTTCAAACATCTGCGAATTAATGAGCGACAAGGATACGACCAGTTTGTTTGCGTCGGTGTTGAGAACCGGGAAGAATAATTCGAGGGTGAGTTTCCGTAATTTAATGATTCCGCGCGAAGTTCCGGATGAATTCAGGCAACAAATTATTAAAGACGAATTACTGAGCCGGCAAATTTATGAGAATGACCGTTCGTTTGTTTACGGCAAAGTCGCCGCATACACGATCAAAAAATGACAAATTTCCCGAAAACTCAGATTCAGAAGGTAGCTTGTAATATTCGGTCAAAGTGACCCCCCTGTTAAGATTTAAATTGACCTTGTTTTGTCGCCTCAAATTGACCGCCCTCAGAATCGGTTCATCATGTGATTTCAAGGTTGGTGGGAGTTTACACCGACCTTTCTTTAGAATTTGGCCTCTCAAAATCGGTTCCTTACTTTAGCTGAAATGCTATAGTGATGAACTTCTATTACGGTCTTGGAATCTTAATCTCTTGTTACATCATCTTCCTGATTTGGTTGTTTCATGAGCGACCAGCAGATTTAAGTGTCAAAGATTTAAGAATTTCCAAACGACAGTTTGTTTTGGCTGGTCTACAATGGTGCCAACAAAACTTGGGAACAACTAAACACCGATATGATTTGAAAATCTATTACTACCGAAATAGTAACTTTGGGGGTAAATTTCAATCCTGTAACAAACAAATAATCATATACATATACCCTGACTTGAAGTTAACCAACTTAACCGATACGATAATTCACGAGTATGTCCACCACCTTCAGTTCTCGGATAAGTCAGTTGAACGAGATTACAATAAGAAATTGGCGGAAGTTGGATATTGGGAAAATCCGTATGAACAGGAGGCCAGGAAAATAGCTTCTCAGAACAGGAATGAATGTTTGGTGTGGATTCTTCGTCACAACCGACTTTGTTAAAATCACCTTTTACAATCTCAAACTGTCATACACATCCAAGATTTCCCGTTCCCTAATCCCCAAATATCGCTTAGTCAAGGCAATTGAACTGTGACCGAAAAGTTCCATCAGAAGGACGAAGACGTGGAAAAGTTACTATACAAAATCAACTTTTTATTCTTATTTTTCATCCGGAAAGCGACAATGATTAGTATAGTTTATTCGTTGTGTAACGAACCGTTAAAAGCAATTTATGTTACACTTTAGTAATATTTGATTTGGATTTTAAGTAAAACATAAAGATGAATAAAAAGATTATCTGGATTTTTCTGTTTTTAATGACCATTGGATTTACTTATTCTGTGTGCTCTCAGGAAAAATCTGGCATTACCTCAATTGACAGTCTCCGCAAGGAATTAAATAATAAAAAAGGAATTGCCAAAATCTCTGTTCAACTTGAAATTGCCAATAAGCTTATTGACGTTGACATCGATGAAGCACAGATTATGGCGAATTCAGCACTTGCTGCAGCCCGAATCTCAAACAACAAAAGTCTGGAGATGCGTGCGTATCTGATACTGGGAAGAATAAATCATACAATAAACATAAAGAATGTTTCGGAAGCTTATTTCGATACCGCATTAATAATCGCGGAAACATCTGGTGATAATTGGTATAAAGGCGAGATACTCTTCTATAAAGGTGTAATTAAACACAATAACAGGGAAGAAATACGTGCACTCGAGTATTTCAATGCTTCCCTTCAGGCCTGTCGTTTGTCAAATAATTTCAGAATCATGGGTTCTTCCTACTCAATGATGGGGACTATTTTCAGAGTAAACGGACTGTACGACAGAGCGATAGAATACATAATCAACTCAAGGCTAAATTACGAAAAAGCAGGATTTACCGAGGGCAATGCCTGGTCGGCATACATATTAGGCCGAATATACTCCGACTTAAAACTTCCGCAGAAAGCACTCGAATATTTTGAGGAAGCACTGAAAATATATATGAATCAGGCCTCAAAAGATGGGAACCAAAATGGAGTTGCTATTTGCTATGAACAGATTGGATTACTATACCTGGACTCGGAAAATTTTGAAGAAGCACGACGTTACATTGATAGCACACTGAAAATTTATACCGACAACAAATCGGTTTATGGTCTGTCAAATTCTCATAAAAATCTGGGCCTGATAGAATATTCAATTGGAAATTTTGATCTGGCTGAAAAATATCTGAATGAAGCGCTAAAAGTCGGCGATCAGCTTAGTTTGCCTACCATATATACTTACCTTGGATTATGCAATATTGGAAAGAACCAGATCGAAGCCGGATTAATTAATTTAAAGAAAGGATTAGATCTTGCCATTTCAAACAACCAGAAAAAAGTTCAGTTAAACATTTATTCCAGATTGACCGAGGTCTATTTGGGGATCAACGATCTTAAAAATGCAATTGACTGCCAGAAAAAGCAAATCGAAATTCAGGACTTAATCCTTTCCGGTGCTGCAAATATAAAAATCGAGCAGTTACAGGCAATTTATGAGATTGATAAACAAAACAGTCAGATTATTGAATTGGAAAAACAAAACGAAATCAATACGCTTGTAATAAAGCAACATCGGATTTCACAACTAATAATGATTACAGGAATCCTGATTGCATTTTTATTTTCAATATTCATCTATTGGTTTTACAACAAAATCAGGCATAAAAATCTCGAACTAAAAGAAACAAACGCTGCCAAAGATAAATTTTTTGCCATCATTGCTCACGATTTACGCGGACCAACAGGCAGCCTGGCTACTTTTTTGGAGCTCATCAACGAAACATTTGATGACTACACATCTACAGAATTAAAAGAAATATTATTGACCTTATATAAATCGGCAGATAATGTAAGTGTTTTGCTTGAAAATCTGCTTATTTGGGCACAATCACAATTAAATAAAATTGAATTCAGGCCTGCTGAATTTAACCTGACCGATGTTATTCAAACTTCGACAAAAGGATTAAAACAAATTGCCGATAATAAACAAATTGATATCAGTTATGAATTAAACGATCAGATATTCGTGCTGGCCGACCCGAATATGGTACAAACAATTGTTCGAAACATACTTAGTAATGCCATAAAATTCACACACCGCGGCGGTTCAGTAATCATCAAATCAACCATTCAGAATACGAATTATGCCATTATCAGCATTACTGATAACGGCGTAGGAATTGAAGAACCGGACCTCTCAAAAATCTTTGATATATCAAACACGATTCACACCAACGGAACTGAAAATGAAATGAGTACCGGATTGGGATTAATACTCGTTAAAGATTTCATTGAGAAGAACAACGGAACTATCACAATAGAAAGCAAAAAGAATGTTGGAACTATTGTCTCATTCTCACTGCCAGTAATCCGGAGCCGTGAGTTAATTACCCCGGGAGCCTCCTGATTTATAATCAGACTATTTTTAAACTGCCCAAATTAATTTACAAATCAGCAACAGCGTTGGCAAACCAATGAGTTTTCAGGAGCTGCTGAATAAGTCGTAATAAAGGGGATTCCGATACTTTTCGGCATCAACCTATCTCTTTTATTCTACTTAAATTGATTACTTTTGTAAGTGAAACAATGTTCGGAGCGCCTTTCTGTGTAAAATCCGGTAAACTGGCTAAGGTTATAAACCTCTCCAACAATAGCCGGTAACAAATGCGTTCTGCGAAAACAGAAATAACTTCAATGAAACGCTTACTTTTCATATTACTGATCTTCCTGTTTGCAATTCATGCATTCGCACAGGAAAACGACTCAATAATTGTAATCCAAAGTCCGGCCGGAAGACTTTCTGGACTGATCGATATTCAGGATCTGGTGAACGAAGGTTACAATGGCTGGGAAAATGAATTTAAAGGCCATTGGGCCGGGGTTGAATTTGGCATTAATGGCTTTGCCAAACCCGATTACAGCATGTACGAACCCAAAGACAATGATTTTTTGGCGAACGATTTGTTAAGGTCCAACGT
>Ga0154413_1020_pt2 | contig 18045 bp, 19 predicted proteins | sample RifGroB2_FD_115917 | JGI IMG/M metagenome (GOLD analysis project Ga0154413, IMG submission 115917) | Bacteroidetes bacterium GWB2_41_8 | reverse complement strand
GCGACGGGCGTGCGGTGATTCCTGTTGCTTCAGCCTTTAAACGCAAGCTGAACGGAATCGTACACGACGAATCATCCACCGGAAAAACTTCGTACATCGAACCTGCTGAAGTGGTTGAGTTAAACAACCAGATTCGCGAACTGGAATATGCCGAAATGCGCGAAATCGTTCGCATTCTGACAATCTTTTCCAGCGATATTCGTCAGTATATACCTGATTTAATGTTGGCTTACGAGTTTTTGGGAAAGATTGATTTCATCCGCGCTAAAGCCATTTATGCCAATGATATTAACGGCATCAAGCCATACATGGAAAACAAATGCCAGCTGGAGTGGGAGGGTGCCGTTCATCCGTTGCTGATGATGGCTTTACGCCGCGAAAACCGCAAAGTGGTTCCGCTCAATATCACACTCACGCCCAAAAAACATATTTTGCTGATTTCGGGACCCAACGCGGGTGGAAAATCGGTTTGCCTGAAAACGGTTGGTTTGCTGCAATACATGTTGCAGTGCGGTTTGCTGATTCCGGTGAAAGAAAATAGCGTGACCGGCGTTTTCGAGAAACTGTTCATTGATATTGGTGATGAACAATCGATTGAAAATGACTTGAGTACCTATAGTTCTCATTTGATGAACATGAAGTTTTTCCTGAAAAATTCGAATGAAAAGACCTTGGTTTTGATCGACGAATTTGGAACAGGAACGGAACCAATGCTTGGCGGTGCTATTGCCGAATCAATTCTTTCGCAACTTGATCAGATGAAGACTTTTGGCGTAATTACCACTCACTACACCAACCTGAAACACTTTGCATCTTCGTCTGAAGGAATTGAGAATGCGGCCATGATGTACGATTCAGCCAAAATGGAGCCATTGTTCCAGCTTGATATTGGAAAACCGGGAAGCTCGTTTGCGTTCGAAATCGCACGGAAAATAGGCCTTCCGGAGAGTATCCTTCAGATGGCAACCGAAAAGATCGGGAAAGACCACATTAATTTCGACAAACATTTACGCGACATTGTGCGCGATAAACGATACTGGGAAACCAAAAGGGAGAAAATTCGGAAAGTTGAGAAATCGCTCGACGAACTGGCCGGAAAATATGAAACAGATTTGGGTCAACTCGAAAAACAGCGCAAAGAGATTTTGCTGAAAGCCAAACAAGAAGCCGAACGTATTTTAGCTGAAGCCAACAAACGCATAGAAAATACCATTTTTGAAATTCGCGAAAGTCAGGCGGATAAGGAAAAAACTAAACAGATCAGGGCGAAACTGACTGAATTTAAGCTTGAAGTTCAGGAAAGCGCTGATGTTCCTGATGAATTTATCGATAAAAAGATTCAGAAACTAAAGGAAAAAGAATCGCACCGAAATGAGAAGCGTGCCGTCAGGAAAGAAACAGTGCAGAAAGTAATTGTTCAGGAACCTGAAGTTTGGAAAATTGGCGACAAGGTTTTAATGACCGGAAACCAAAATGTAGGTGAAATTCTGGAATTGAATGATAAAAATGCGGTAGTCGCCTTTGGTCAGCTTCGCACGTCGGTGAGCCGCGACAAGCTTCAGAAAATAACAAACAATGAAGCAAAAAAGGTACAACGAACTTACAACCAGACTTTGCCGAATATTAACAAAGGTTTGAGTGAAAAACGACTCAATTTCAAAACAGAAATTGATGTTCGCGGACAACGTGGCGAAGAAGCTGTTCAAACCATTCAGGCTTTTATTGACGATGCCATTATGCTCGATTTTAGCGAGTTGCGAATTTTGCACGGCAAAGGGAACGGTATCCTGAAAGAAATGATCCGAAACTATTTAAAGTCGGAACCCATTGTCAAATCTGTTCGTGACGAACATGTACAATTTGGCGGAGCGGGAATTACGGTGGTGGAACTTGGATGAAAAGTGGTCGGTGTTCAGTCTCAGTTTTCAGTGAAAAGCTTCGGAATGGCATTGGATTTCAGCCCTGAAAGGGCGCGATATCAATAGCCCGGGGCAACGCTCCGGGTATAAAATAAAAGTTAAAAACCGTCTGCGGAAGTGAATAGAAAAAAGCGATAAATTCATTTCGGACGAAATTAGATTTAGCCATTAAAATCGGAAAAAAATTACTGTTGAAATTTAAATTGAATAAAATAAATACCATATACAGATGATTAACGAAAAATTAGATAAACAACTGATTGAAGTCCTGAAGGAAAAAGGGTTTACTGAATCCACCGAATTGGAACAGATTTGTATTCCGCGCATTAAAAGTGGACGCGATCTGATGTGCATTGCCCCGAAAGGCACCGGAAAAACAATTAGTATAGTTGTAAGTGTCCTTCATCGCCTGAAAGCTTCTTTAAATGATGTTCCGAGGGCGCTTGTGGTTGTTCCGAATAAGGATAAAGCGCTGGAAATGAAAGCGGAATTTGAACGCCTTGGTGAATACACCGATCTGCGCATCAATACCGCTTGCGACAATGAAAAAATTGATGACCAGAAAGACAAGGTTTACATGGGTTCGGATGTGGTTATTGGAACTCCCAAAAGGTTGAACCAACTGTATTCGTTGTACGCGTTAAATCTTGCAAGTATCAGGATATTTGCCATCGACGATGCCGAATCGGTCATCAAAAACATCAATTATCCGCAAATCGACCGGCTGTCGGAAAGTATGCCCAAAGCGCAAAAAGTTGTTTTTGCAAGTGAATTTACCGAATGGCTTGAGCGCTTTTCCAACGAATTTATGAACACCCAGGAGGTAATTGAAATTGAGGAAAATGAGGCTGATGCAGAACCTTCCGAAGAATAAACTGTTTTACATTTTTAATTTTTTATTCTGAAACATGCGCCTTACCTTTTTGATTTTCTTCACTATTGTAATCCTGATTTATCTTTCATCAAACTTTTATCTTTTTGTCCGCGGACTTCAGGTTTTTTCACTGAACCCAACAATGAAAAGAACCTTTATTGTCGGGTTCTGGACTTTGGTGCCAATGTTTATATTGGGTTCAGTTCTCGAACGTACTTTTTCTTCCGCATTCAGCGAATGGGTTTACCGGATTGGTGCATTCTGGTTGGCTTTCATGCTGTATTTTACAATTGCAGCAGTATTGATTGATCTGGTTCGGATTGCCAATTATTTCTTTCATTTTCTGCCAGCATTTTCTGCAATTATGAAGTTGCGGCTTGGGCTCATTGTTGTTTCATTGGTTTCAGTAATCGTAATTGCAGGCCACATCAATGCATTGTGGATCAATGTAAAAGTAATTCCGTTGACCATTCATAAAAAGGTTTCCGGAGCTTCTGAAGTTAAAATTTTGCTGGCTTCTGATATTCATTTGGGCGCATTGATCGGCGAACGGCGCGAGATGCGTTTACTTGAAATTATACGTGAACAAAAGCCGGATGTCGTTTTACTTGCCGGAGATTTGGTCGATGGCGAAATTGCTCCGGTACTCCGGAAAAATCTTGGGCGTCACATTCAGGAAATCAGTACTCCATTTGGAGTTTATGCCATTTCAGGAAACCACGAATACATTGGTGGAATTGATAAGACTTTGCCTTACCTAAAAAGTATAAATATCCGGATGCTGCTTGATGAGGTAATTACATTGCCAAACGGAATTCAGTTGGTTGGAAGGAACGATATTTCATCAGGAAATGGGGCAAACGCACGAAAATCGCTTGCCGAACTCACATCGGGTTTAGATTTTTCAAATCCGGTGATCGTGTTGAACCACCAACCTTACAATTTGCAGGAGGCCGTTGATGCCAAAGTTGATCTTCACCTTTCGGGGCATACGCACAACGGACAGCTTTGGCCATTCAATTACCTGATAAAGAGTATTTTTGAGCTGAGTTGGGGCTACCTAAAAAAGGCCGATACCCATTTTTATGTGTCTTCGGGCTATGGAAGCTGGGGCCCACCCGTTAGAACAGGTAACCGGCCCGAAGTGGTGGTTTTTAAACTGAAGTTTGATGAATAGTGGATATTTAAATTCAAACTACTACCTTAGTAATCTGATCTCCTAAAAAATAAACACATGCAAGGGACAATATCAAATAAATTACTGCTACTAAAGCCAATTTTTCAATTGCATAAAGTTGAAAAGGCGTATTTATTTGGTTCTGCGACAACTGATAATTTCTCTGCAAAAAGTGACATCGACTTATTAATTACATTTCAGGAAAACATTGACCCTCTGGAAAAGGGTGAATTGTGGTGGTCGCTATACGATTCGTTAAGGATACATTTTAATCGTGAAGTTGATCTGATTACTGAAAGTTCCTTGAAAAATCCTTATTTCATTGAAGAAGTAAACAATACAAAGCAGTTGATTTATGGATAATCGGGAAAAGAAATATTTGTTTGATATTCAGACTTGTATCGGTAATATCGATAGTTATATAGGTGATCCTAAATTGTTTGACACGTTTGAGAAGAACCAGATGCTTCAGGATGCAGTCGAGCGAAATCTTGAAATCATTGGAGAGGCCATAAATCAATTATTAAAAATCAATCCTTCGATTCCTATCTCAAATGCAAGACGTATTGTCGATGCCAGAAATAAAATTATTCATGGCTATGATTCTTTGGAACCTGTAAATATTTGGGCAATTGTTATCAATCACTTACCAACTTTAAAACAAGAAGTTACTGGATTGCTTAACGGGTAATCAAAGCCACTCGCTGACTATAATTCTACAATAACCTACCATCCATATCCTCCCTGTCATATTCAGGCTGCAACGGAAATTTAACCGGTTTTCCATCACGCTGTGAGCGGTAAATGGCTGTAAACAATTCAACCGTTTTGCGGCCTTCTTCAGCAGTTACCAGCGGTTGGCGATCATTTATAATAGCTCCTTTAAAATCTTCCAGTTGCTGCCTGAAATACCAGGTCATGGCATCCACCGAATGAAATTCATCGCTGTCAGCTTTGTTCCATTCTTCCAGTTGGTTTTCTTCGCCCGGAACTGTCCATAAATCGAGTTTGGGAGCTTCGGCGATGGTGGTTTTTCCGGCGATAAACATAGCGCCACCTTCGGGTTGTGAACCTACAGTTGCACCATTGCTTCCATGAATATGCACCTTTCCGTAGATTCCGGGCTTTTGAGAGTTGCTCACCAGAATATTTCCCAGACCGCCATTTTTGAACCGGATGATTGCAACAGCCGTGTCTTCCACTTCAATGTAAGGGTGATTGATATTGCTCCAGTAGCCAAAAACTTCGTCGATATCGCCCATCATCCATTGCAGCAAATCTAGTTGGTGTGGCGACTGGTTGACCAAAACACCACCGCCCTCCATTATCCATGATCCGCGCCATGCATCGCCCTCAAAATAGGAGCGGTCGCGCCAGCCGAGCATCTGAATCGTTCCCAGTGCCGGAGTTCCTATCTTTCCTTCGTCGATGGCTTTTTTCATGCGAACTATGGGTTGATACCATCTGCGCTGGCTGATAACTCCTGTTTTGCGTCCGGTTCTGGCAGCAACTTCTATTATCCTGTCACAGTCCTGCAAAGTTGAAGCAAGTGGTTTTTCAATCAGCACATTTGCCCCGGCTTCCATGGCCTCAATAGCAGGATCGGCATGGTATGGATGCGCTGTACAAACTACTGCCATCTGAATATTTTCAGCCTTTATCATTTCCTGAATCGAAGAATAAGCTTTCACGCCATATTCGTCAACAAACTTTTGTGCCGATTCAGGAGTCCGGCTCCAAACAGCCTTGAAGTTCAGGTCAGGTATTTGCAAAATGGCTTTGGCATGTAAATGTGCAATTTTTGCACAGCCTATAATGGCGACATTGATGGGCATGGTTTTATTTGTTTAATATTTGAATTGCAATTAGTTATAGTTTAGTCATTGTGTGGTCATTTGTTGTCATTGATAGTCATTACAATAGTCGAAGAGCGACTCTTACTATCAATGACGTGAAACAAATGACAATTAAATGACTATTGAATGACATCCATTTTCATGGTTTCAGAATTACCTTCATCAGTCCGGCTTCTTTGTTGTAAAGACGTTGAAACCATACGTTTCCTTCGTCCAAAGGTGCAACTTTGCTGATGAGTTGATCAACTTTTATTTTTCCTGAAGCAATGAGTTCAAGGCAAAGTGGATATTCCCCGGCAGAGGCGCATGAACCCTGAACTTTCAGTTGGCGGGTCACCACTTTTTGAAGCGGAAATCTGACTTCCGGAGCCAAATTGCCAACCAAAGTTACAGTACCGCCTTTTCGGGCGCAATCAACTGCAAGATTGATCGTTGCCTCAATGCCAACCACTTCAAAAACAATGTCAGCACCACGATTTTCAGTTTTATTCAGTACCTTTTTGATCAATTCAGGATCGCTTGATTTTATTGTCAGATCAGCGCCCAATTCACCAGCCAATTTCAGTTTTTCATCCATCAGGTCAATGGCGATTACTTTTCTGCAACCGGCAGCTTTCAAAGCCTGAATGCAAAGCAAACCGATCATTCCACAGCCAATAACAACGGCAGTATCATTTGCCTGAACCGAACTGATGGCTGCTGCATGAACAGCTACAGAAACAGCTTCGATCATTGCTGCCTGCTCAAAACTGATGTTTTCAGGAATAGAATATAAGATGTGAGCCGGAACTGCCACAAATTCGGCAAAGGCTCCGTTCTGGCGGTATTCGTCGCACGAAACGCCCAGCACACGACGGTTGTCGCATAAATTGATATCGCCGCGTTTGCAGTAAAAACACTCTCCGCACGAAATGGTCGAATCGAATGTTACCCGATCGCCGATTTTCCAGTTTTCAACAGTTTCACCCAGTCCGGAAATGGTTCCCGAAGCTTCGTGACCCATGATGACCGGTGGTTGGCGGCGACCAGTGCTGCCGTCCATCCCGTGCACATCGCTTCCGCAAATGCCACAGGCTTGTACTTTTATCAGTACCCAACCGGGTTTTACCTCCGGAATTTCAGTATCCCGAATCTTAAACTCATTGTATTTTTCCAGAACAAGTGATTTCATATTGTTTGTTTTTTGGATATCCGTAATATTAACCAATGTCATCAAAGTCATTCAATTGTCATTTGGTAGTCATTAAGTTGGAAGAAAATGACAACCTAATGACAATAAATGACCATAACTGACTGACACAAAATGCCAAATAGGTATTTTAACGGACAATCATATTTTGTTTTCTCTCCCGAAAGGTATAAAAAGTAACAATGCATTCACGACAAATCCTGAAATCAGCACATATTGGCCGGTTTCGAGGTAGTTAAATGTCGTCATCAGTTTGCCGGATAGTGCCAGAATACCTCCGGAAAGCATGGCCGCAATGCTAAACCGTTTGTTATAAGGCAAATTGAAAAGTGCAGCGATCATCGGAATAATAAATGCACCCGAATAAAACGAAAGTGCAAGCAAAAGTGATGAAACGATAGAAGTAACCTTCAGGGAGATTAGCATACTTAAAACTCCGACTGCAATTAAAAAAAGTTTGGTTTGGCCGAATGATTTCTGATTGTTAATGTCTTTGTGAAACAGTTCGCTCAAAATCATGGAGGTGGTGAGCAGGGTAGTGGAGGCCGTTGAAAGTACCGCAGAAATAAGCGCTGCGACCAGAATCCCGGATGCCCATTCAGGCAAATAGATATTGGCCAGATTAATCAGTGCCGAGCTGTTTTGTGCGCCCTGATGAAATGTGGCCGCATACATTCCAACGTAGGAAAGCACAAATGCGAACGGAATCAGAATTAAAGCAACTATTAAAACACTTCGGAAGGCGGTTTTCGAATCTTTGGCGCAAAATACACGCGAATAAATATCGGGACCGACAACAAAAGTGCTTGAAAATGTGAGAATCAGAATGAACAGATCGAAGGGCGAATAGTGCACATTGAACGGAAAATGACTTGCAAAATCGGGCAGTGCCGGAAGTTGATGTGCGGGTATCATGATCGCGGTAAGAATAACTCCTGCCAATATGAAAAAAGCCTGGAACAAATCGGTTTTCATGATTGAAACCTGACCGCCAATGTAGGTGTAAACGATAAAAATGCCGGCAGTGAGAAAAACACCGTTAACGTAATTCAATCCAAAAAAGCTGACCAGAATTTGAGCCCCTGCAATAATTTGAGCTGCAACAATTCCGAGCCAGGCAATTGGAATAATGACTGAAGTGACTTTGCGGGCCGATTCGCCGTAATACTGGCCGATGAGCTCGGGCAAGGTAAATTTACCTTTTGAGTAAACTTTCCTTACAATCGGAAGTAATCCGAACAAACCTAAACTGGCAGCCAGAATGTACCATGCTGATGCCCACGATTGGCTCTCTGCCAATCCAATCGTTCCAAGAATAGCCGATCCGCCCAGAATGGTGGCAAGCAAACTTCCGGAGATCTGCCAAATACCCGTTTTTTTTCCTGCCAGAAAATAGTCAAACGGAGTTTTGATTTTCAGGTACGAGTGAATTCCAATCAGAAAAAGGATTAAAGCGTAAACAATCAGGATGATAGACTTCATTAAAGGAATATCATATTTTCTAACTTTCGGGTGATTGATTTTTTTCAATGCATTCGGTCATCACTTCATCCTGTAAATGAGAGACCCAGCTTTTGATGTTTATTCTTTGTGTTTCTAAATTCATAAATTCAATTGTTTAGTTCCTGCTACAAATTTAACGTTTTTGTACTCGATGCTATTACAGGATGGTTTTAATTTTAATTGCAAAACTTTTCTCTTCTGGAATTCTTTGTGCTCAAAAACATTGTATCAACATTCATTTAAATTTATAAATTTGTTCCGTTATCGCACACGGAAATTTATAATCTAAATCAAAAACCAAATTAACACATGAGAAAATTTCAAATTTTACTCTCCCTATTGTTGTTAACTATAACAGTTTCAGCAAAAAGTAAAGACGGCTGGCAAGCGCTTTTTAACGGTAAAAATCTGACCGGCTGGCATCAATTAAATGGCCAGGCAAAATACCATGTCGAAAAAGGAGAAATTGTAGGTACAACTGTTGCAAACACTCCAAATTCGTTTTTAGCTACCGATATAAATTATGGGGATTTCATTCTTGAACTAGACTTGTTGGTGGCTAACGAAATGAATTCAGGAATTCAGTTCCGCAGTATCAGCAATCCAGAAGTGATGAATGGTCGTGTTCACGGATATCAATGCGAAGTTGACCCATCGGCAAGGGGATGGAGTGGTGGAATTTACGACGAAGCCCGTCGTGGATGGCTTTATACCGGTGAATTAAATCAGGCAGCGAAAACGGCTTTTAAACTGGGCGAATGGAATCATTACCGCATCGAGTGTGTTGGCAGCAGTATTCGCACCTGGGTGAACGGTGTGCCGGTGGCTTATGTTCTCGACGATATGACTTCGAGCGGATTAATTGCACTTCAGGTTCACTCTATCGGGAAAGATGTTCAGCCCGGGCAACAAATCCGCTGGAAAAATATCCGTATTAAAACTACCGGTTTAAAAGCGACTGATACAGCAGACGTTTTTGTGGTGAATTTATTACCAAATACTTTAAGTTCAGCCGAAAAACAACAGGGCTGGAAAATGCTTTTCGATGGAAAAACAACAACTGGCTGGAAAGCTGCCGGTCAGGATAAATTTCCTTCAGAAGGCTGGAAAGTGGAAGACGGAACCATGATGGCAGTTGCCAGTACCAAAGAAAAACCGGTGAGAGGAACCGACATTGTTACTGACGAAAAATTTTCAGCTTTTGAATTTCAGTTTGAATTTAACTTTGCTGAAGGTGCCAACAGCGGTGTGAAATATTTTACCGGAAATGGCGGACCTTCTATTGGTTTGGAGTATCAGGTGCTTGATGATAAAAAACATCCGGATGCCAAAATGGGTGTAGTTGGAAATCGTACAATGGCATCGCTTTACGATCTGATTCCGGCGGATAAACAGGATAGGTTCGTCAAACCCGCAGGTCAATGGAATATTGGGCGCATTGTGGTGTATCCTGATAATCGTATCGAACATTGGCTGAACGGCATGAACGTAGTTGAATATGTGCGTGGTTCGAGCATTTACAAAGCATTGGTTGCCAGAAGTAAATATGCTGAATTTGAAAATTTTGGTATGGTAAAAGAAGCACCAATAATGCTTCAGTACCATCAGGATCAGGTTAAATTCAGAAGTTTAAAAATCAGAAACCTTTAATAAACCAAAATCAATAAATCATGGGAACAAACAGAAGGGAATTTATTCGCAATGTTGCGGTAGGAGCTGCCGGAATTACCATCGGAGGAATGGCTACTGGATTTAGCGCAAAGAGTTATTCGCGCATTGTTGGTGCCAACGATCGCCTAAGTGTGGCGCTAATGGGCTGCGGACGCCGTGTAGGTGCTTATTATGCATCACTTCAGGATAAAAACAACAATGTGGATGTGGCCTACATTTGCGATGTAATGAAAAAACAACGCGATAAAGTGGGCAAAGACCTGAACGGGAAAGTTTCAGGAAAAGCCAAATTAGTGAACGATATTCATGAAATATGGAACGACCAGAGTGTTGATGCAATTTTCAACGCCACTCCCGATCACTGGCATGCACCGGGCACCTGGCTGGCTATGCAGGCCGGCAAACATGTTTACATTGAAAAACCATGCAGCCACAATCCGCGCGAAGGTGAACTGCTTGTAGCTTTTACCAAAAAATACGGTAAGGTTGTCCAAATGGGCAATCAGCAACGGTCGTCAAAAGAAACTCAGGAAATCATTTCTGAAATTCACAAAGGTGCAATTGGTGACGTTTACAAAGCGGTTGCATTCTACGCAAATACCCGTGGCGAATGTCCGGTGCCTAAAAAGGCGCCTGTTCCTGAAGGATTGGACTGGGAACTTTTCCAGGGACCAGCGCCTCGCGTAGAGTACATGCACGATATCTGGGATTACAACTGGCATTGGTACGGATGGAATTGGGGAACGGCTGAAACCGGAAACAACGCTACTCACGAACTTGACATTGCCCGCTGGGCGTTGCAGGTAAAATATCCTGATTTTGTGGATGTTGAAGCGGCTAAGCGTCATTTCCTGAATGATGGATGGGAAATGTACGACACCATGGACGCCACTTTCCGCTTTCCGGGAAACAAAGTAATAAAATGGGACGGAAAAAGTCGCAACGGACATAAAACTTATGGCTCCGACCGCGGTACTATCATCTATGGAAGTGAAGGATCTGTTTTTGTGAATCGTGAAGGTTATACGCTTTTCGACAGAAGTGGCAAAAAAGTGAAAGACAGTAAATCGTCGGGAAGCGAAGCCGGTACGGCACTTGGCGGAGGCGGCGACATGACTGACGAACACGTGGTTAACTTTTTCAATGTAATTCGTGGCAAAGAAACCAAGTTGAATTCGCCAATTGAAGAAGGCGCTATCAGCCAAATGATGACCCACTATGCCAATATTTCGTCGCGGATCAATAAATCGTTCAAAGTTGACAGCCAAACCGGCCGGATTTTAGACAAGGATGCTATGAAACTTTGGGGACGCGAATACCATAAGGGCTGGGAACCTCCAAAATTGTAGTTCAATCAAATATCTGAATAAATAAAAAAAGACCAGAAATTCTGGTCTTTTTTTATTTATATTACTAAATGTCAGCCCCTTGGGATGCAATTTATTTTATAGTGTTTTTGTTTTAAGCATAATCTAAATCGTCGTCGTCAGAATTATAATCAAGTTCGTTAGGATTTTCATCTGAAAAATCGTCATATATCGACAATCTTTTTTTAGAGCTCTTGTCCTTCTGTAATTTAGGTCCTTTAATTGTATCGCCATCTGTTTTTAAAGAGAGAACCCCTTTCTTAGTAATTTTCAGATTCTTGTTTGTTTTCATTTCAGAAAATCTAAAAGTTTGATAATTAAGATTTTAAAAGTTTATAAAAAGTTTTATTATTTGATTGTTAAACTATGAAAAAATAAATAAATATTACAATCTTTTTTTTGAAAAAATAATTTTCATTTTTTTGAGTTACTGATAATGTGTTTATTATGGTTGATATGAAAAAATGAGATAAACTAAAATACGACAAAAAGGGCTAAAAGTTTCCAAAGAAAATTGAAGCCATAGAATAAATTATAAATTCGTTCCAACAATTTGATTGATATGAAAATCCGCCTTATTCTAATATTTGTATTACTTAGCGGCTCTTCTTTCTCGCAAAGCTATTCAACAAACAACAAAAAAGCGATCAAGCTTTTTGAACAGGCTAAACAGGCCTCCGCAAACTATCTGTATGGCAAATCACTGGCAATGTTGGATGATGCCCTTGCTTTAGATCCTGATTTTCTGGAAGTTTACCTGATGAAATCGGATATTTATCAGGAAATGGACTCTGTTTCTTTACAGATTAAATCGCTTGAATCTGCTATACGAATTAATCCGACTCTGTTTCCAAAAATGTATTATTCGCTTGGAAATGCCAGTTATCGATCGGGTTATTATCAAAAAGCTGTTGAATCCTTCAGGAAATATCTCAGTTTTGCCGGTGAAAAAGGAACTTTTGCTGATAGAGCAAAGCAAAGCATTGAAAAATGCAGAGGTGCCGAAAAGCTATTAAAGGAACCTGTTCCTTTCGAATCGGTAAATCTTGGGCCAAACATTAATTCGGCAAACGACGATTATTGGCCAAGTATAACCATTGATGGAAATACGATTATTTTTACACGCTTAGCTGATACTTTTAATCCAACCGGACAAGGCCAGCTCATCGCTCAGGAAGATTTTTACACTTCGAAACTGGTAAATAATGAATGGCAGCCAAGTGAACCTCTTGCTTCAATAAATACAATTTACAATGAGGGGGCGCAATCAATTTCGACCGACGGTAACTTGTTATTTTATACTGCCTGTAACAGAAACGATGGTTTTGGCAGTTGTGATATCTATTTTTCGAGAAATTATTGCGGCGTTTGGTCGCTGCCACAAAATGCGGGCGAACCAGTAAATTCGCCTGCGTGGGAATCACAGCCTTCGATTTCGGCCAATGGGGAATCGCTTTATTTTGTGAGCAGCCGTCGCGGAGGAAAAGGCGGTATGGACATCTGGAAATGTAAATTGCTGGCGTTTACAAAAAATGGATTACCTGTTTGGGGCAATGCGGTCAATCTTGGCGATTCGATTAACACTCCCGGAAACGAGATGTCGCCGTTTATACATTCCGATGGGAAAACTTTGTATTTTGCATCCGACTACTGGCCCGGAATGGGCGGTTTCGATATGTTTTACAGTCGCTTAAAAAATGATTCTGTATGGACAAAACCTCACAATATTGGTTACCCTATTAACTCTTTCAAAGACGAGCAGGGTTTGATTGTGGACGCATCGGGAAAAAATGCATATTATTCATCCGATCGGCCAGGCTCGCAGCGAATGGATATTTATTCGTTTGAATTGCATCAAAAAGCCCGGCCAACCGCGGTTTCGTACATAAAGGGCAGGGTGAGGGATGCTGTTTCGGGGCAGCCGCTCAATGCCAAAGTCGAGCTGGTCGATCTTGGCAATTCAACTTCAGTAATAAAAACAGAGTCGTGCGACGAAAGCGGCGAATTTTTAATGTGCCTTCCACTTGGAAAAGAGTATGCTTTCAATGTTTCGAAGGAAGGATATTTATTCTATTCGCAGAATTTTCAGATGAAAGAACGGATGGAAATAATTGATCCTTATATACTTGAAATTAAGCTAAACGAGATAGAAGTTGGCGGTTCGGTAGTTCTTCGAAATGTATTTTTCAATACCGGATCGTATGAATTATTGCCCCAATCGAAGGTTGAACTTCAACGATTGATCGATTTTCTGATTACGAACAAGTCTTTATATATCGAATTGGAAGGTCATACAGATAATGTTGGTGGCGAAGATATGAACCGGAAACTTTCTGAATCGCGGGCAGAAGAAGTGTACAAATACCTGATTAATACCGGAATTGAAAAATATCGGATGACTTTCAGGGGATTTGGGTATTCGCAGCCTATAAGTTCGAACGAAACAATTGAAGGGCGCGCTTTAAACCGCAGGACGGAGTTTAAGATTACCCGAAAATAGTTTACCTAAGTCCGTTCTTGTAAAAGCATTCCCTGTATTTCATGTCTTCCACCAGAATATGATGTGAGATCCAGGTTTTCAGAAAGTTGATTAATTCGAAAGAGGAAGTTAGTTTTCCCAATTTGGCATCCGACTTCATCGAGGCAATCTTTTCAATAAAACCCTGATGCTCTTTTATATGCACTGCTGTTTCGGCATAATTGAATTGCTTAAAGAAAAACTGTTCTTTGTGAAAATGCATCACCGCATATTTTTCTAATTCAGCAATAATCTGAATGGTAGCAGATACTGCCTGTCCTGCATTCAGCGCATCAAACAGTTTATTTAGCAGCTTGAAAATTTCTTTGTGCTGATCGTCGATTGATCGAAATCCGACACTATATTTTTGTTCCCATTGGTAGCCTTGCATGTACTTTCAAATTAAAACTCAAAGCAAATTATTTTTACCGGAATTCCGTTGTTTTTTTTGCCTTCTACATGTTTTTAAATCTGGAAATCGAGATTGAAGCGCAATGGCTCATCTAAATTGTATGGCGTTGCCTGATAGACGTAATAGTTTAACCAGTTGGAAATTAGAAGATTGGAATGACCTCTCCACCGCATTACCGGTTCTTTGGCCGGATCGTTGTCGGGATAATAATTTGCCGGAATATTTATCGGAAGGTTTTTCTTTAAATCGCGCTTGTATTCTGTGTCCAGGGTAAATCTTGAATATTCTGAATGACCTGTAATAAAGAACTGTCGTCCATCGTGAGTCATCACCATATTTACTCCTGAATCGTCCGATTTCGAAGCGATCTTTAATGCCTTAATCTTTTCAATATCAGCTTCTCTAACTTCGGAATGGCGCGAATGAGGTACAAAATATTCATCATCAAATCCCCTGAAAATTGGCAGTGTATTGTTTATATTCCTGTGCCTGAAAACTCCAAACATTTTATCTGGAAGTAAATATTTAGGAACGCCATAAAAATGGTACAATCCGGCCTGTGCTGCCCAGCAAATAAACATCGACGATGTAACATGTTGTTTCGACCATTCAAAAATATCGGTTAGCTCTTTCCAATAGGTAACTTCCTCAAAAGGAAGCATTTCGACTGGTGCTCCGGTGAAAATAATTCCATCGTAATTGTGCGATTTCAGCTGGTCGAAAGTCTTATAAAAAGCTTTCATGTGAACATCCGAAGTGTTTTTTGATTGATGTCCTTTCATGCGCAGAAACTCAATTTCGATCTGCAGCGGAGTATTCGACAAAAGCCTGATCAAATCCGTTTCAGTCGTTATTTTGACAGGCATCAGATTGACAATGATTATTTTTAACGGACGAATATCCTGATGAGCTGCACGCGATTCGTCCATTATAAATATACTTTCTTTCTCGAGCAATTCAACTGCAGGCAATTGATTTGGAATATTAATTGGCATAATATCAGTATTTTAATTTATAATACCGGAATCTCTTATTGAAGCAGAGATTCCGGTAAAAGTGTTGCAAAATTAACCAATTTGGCCTAAGGCCTGATCAAAATCGGCAATAATATCGTCGATGTGTTCGAGGCCAACAGAAACGCGCAATGAGGATGGATGAACTCCTGCTGCAATTTGCGCATCTTCTGACAGTTGCGAGTGAGTTGTTGCCGATGGCTGAATAATCAGCGTTTTGGCATCGCCCACGTTGGCCAGATGGCTAACCATTTTCAGGCTGTCAACCAGTTTGGTAGCGCTTTCTTTGTCGCCTTTCACATCAAAAGACAAAACGCCGCCAGCGCCATTTTTCAAGTATTTTTTTGCCAGTTCGTACGATTGATTTCCTTCCAGTCCGGGGTAATTTACACTGGCCACTTTCGGATGACTTTGGAGCCATTTTGCCAGAGCAAGTGTATTCTGAATGTGGCGTTCCATGCGTAGCGACAATGTTTCAAGTCCCTGAAGCAGCAGAAATGAATTAAACGGACTTTGCGAAGGACCAATATCGCGCAAACCTTCAACACGGGCTTTGATGATAAAAGCGATGTTGCCGAATGGGCCATCGAAATTAAAAATGTCCCAGTATTTCAGGCCATGATAGCCTTCTGAAGGTTCAGTAAAACCTGGGAATTTACCGTTGCCCCAATTGAAGTTTCCACCATCAACTATTACTCCGCCAAGAGTCGTTCCGTGTCCGCCAATCCATTTGGTAGCCGATTCGACCACGATGTTTGCCCCATGCTCAATCGGACGGAACAAATAACCGCCAGCGCCGAATGTATTGTCAACAATAAATGGAATGTCGTATTTTTTTGCCAATGCGCTTAAGGCATCAAAATCGGGAATAACAAAGCCTGGGTTGCCAATGGTTTCCAGATAGATAGCTTTTGTATTGTCGTCAATCAGCTTCTCAAATGCTTCAACCGAAAGGTTTTCGGCTAAACGGGCTTCAATACCCAGCTTTTTAAAGGTAACGGTAAACTGATTGTAAGATCCGCCATACAGAAACGGTGAACTCACAAAGTTATCGCCAATTCCCATGATATTTGTAAAGGTTAAGAACTGTGCAGAATGGCCAGAAGCCACACCCAGTGCTGCAACTCCGCCTTCAAGCGCAGCGATTCGTTGCTCAAACACGTCGGTCGTCGGATTCATGATCCGGGTATAAATGTTCCCAAATTCTTTCAGGGCGAAAAGATTGGAAGCATGTTCGGCATTGTTGAATGAATACGACGAAGTTTGATAAATCGGAACTGCCCGGGAATTTGTCGTAGGGTCAACCTGTTGTCCTGCATGTAATTGCAGCGTTTCGAAATGTAATTTGTTTTCAGACATAACTATTAATTTTAGGGGTTAAAAATCTATTCGAAAAATATTTGATGAATTTCTTTTATGGCTTTTTGTGTGTCTTTCTGATCGACAATTAAATAGCTTACAAGATCGGAAGCTCCTGAACCACTTAGTAATACATTTATTTTGTGCTGGGCGACAGCAGTAAATAATTTGGCCGAAACTCCATGATGTTGCTGCATTCCGTGACCAACCACTGCGATGAGCGAAACCTGATCTTCAATGATTATTTCGCTTACCGAACTCAATGGTAATTCTTTGCAAATCGTTCTGGCCCGTGCAATTTCATTCTTGTTCAGGATAATGTTAATGCTTACCTGTGAGGTAATTACAGAGCGAATATTTATTCCGGAGTGATGAAATGCTGTTGTTACTTTTGCCAGAATTCCGGGTTTAAAACCAACGCCTGGGCCATTTAGTTTCAAAACAGCAATTTCGTCGGTATGCACCACGCTTTTAACCACATTGGGCGTAACAAACGATTCAGAATTAATAATAGTGGTTAACTCTTTGCCTTTGTTTATCAGCCTGAAAACCTGAATGGGTATGTGCTTACTGATCAAAGGCTCCACAATGCGGGGATGAATAGAAAGTTCGCTGAAATAGGACAATTCAGAAGCTTCAGAGTAGGTCAGCCGTGGAATAAGGTTTGCATTTGGAACTATTTCTGAATCACAGGTTTTAAATTCCTTGTCGAGCTCCCAAAGCTGAAGTGAATCAGCCTCTGTGAGTCTGGTTATTCCGGCCGCGGTATAATCGGCCGAACGTTTGCCCAACCTTGCAATTTTACCATTCTGCGTGATTCCGTACGATCCGGGAATCAATATTATTCCTTCTGATAATGAGTTCTTAACCTTGAAGGATTCTTTGTATAAAAAGGTTGCATTCCCAAATTCTTCAGTAACGATAAGTCCCAGATCTTCAGGATAAATAATGCTTGCATCGAGTTGATTTTTCGATAAAAACAATTGTAAAACAGCTGTTGTAATCCTTTCTGAAAAACTAATAACCTGATCTTTAAGCGATAGTGAAAAATCGCCTGTAAATTCAATTCCCTTTAGCAAATTTTGCAGGGAATTCAGTTCATTTTCCAGCAGTTCGCTTATTCCGGTTTCATTAAAAATTTCGATTTTCTGCACAACAGAATCACTGATCTGCTGCATGATATGGGA
>Ga0154413_1094_pt1 | contig 18230 bp, 18 predicted proteins | sample RifGroB2_FD_115917 | JGI IMG/M metagenome (GOLD analysis project Ga0154413, IMG submission 115917) | Bacteroidetes bacterium GWB2_41_8 | reverse complement strand
TTTGACAAGGGCAATGTTTGTTTTGAAAACAACTATTACATCAGTCATGCCATGCAAGATGTTAAAAAGCGATGTTCGCCTGAAGAAATTTTTAAAAAGTATAATTTCGACAATCCTTTCATCAAACATAATTCGGATGTGATTTTTGAATCAGAATTAAGTCATAACTTTGAGAAAAAGCCTACTCTAAAATCAAAGTTGTTATTTATGAATTATCGTTTCAAAAGTTTCATTCCAGGTACGCTTTACGTTACAAACCTTGATTCACCGATACCGAACGCAAAAGAAACAACAATACCAATTGTTAAAATTGGCAGAAGATATTTTGGTGATAATGATTTGGATGTTCCAGGAGGAACGGCAATCAGTCGCAGACATTGCTTGATCATCAACTGCAAGGATGATATTTGGCTCTACGATTTAGACAGTACCGGAACATTCTTAAATGGAGAACGAATTAATTCAAAATCGCCATTGGTAGGCAAGAATATAATTCGAATTGGCAATACTGAATACGAGATAACCAACGACAAAACTAAACTCTTGTAATAACTAAATTGAAAATAACCTGATAAAACTTTTTTAATGAAGGATATTATATTTGGGAAAGATCATACCGTTAGATTGTCTTGCCGTGCTGGCGACTACTTGTTGTGGTGCGGTTTTAATGGAATGTTTTCTCCGAAGGACAATCAATATTCCATCAATGATATTTGGCAATTATCAGATGGCGATTTCATTACAATAACAAACAGACAGGTAGATTTACCATCTTGGTTTGAATTGCATCCCTTGGAGGTTTCAGGTCCTCTAGTTCATTGGATGATGAAAAAATTGGATTCGGGATATCAGCCCTCAGAAATTGTTGATGTTCCGAATGTATGGAGGGCCTTTACAGGTGATCGGGTGGTATGGGTTGGGAAACAACGTCCAGGATTAGAATTTGATAATGGTATTCTCTCGGTTTTTACTTTTGGTGAGAATGTTGCCATAATCGGAGAACCATTTACTGATTTTGAAGGCCTTCCTGCATTTGGAGGATTTAATCAAGAGCAGTCAAAAGAAAATATTGCACTTGTCCGTAAAGGTTGGAATACGATTCTATCACTTGAAACTCCTCGGTCTGTAAATGCAGGCAGCAACTGGACTTTGGGTTAGCAAAAACAGTTAAACGATGTCGATCATATAAGAGCACAATAAATGAAATACGGACCAAACTATATATACGAATGTCCACAATGTGGTAATCTGATTCAACGGAAAAGTCTTTTAAGTGGAAATACATTTGATTCAGAAATTTATTCCGATGGAAAGCGAATCTCCCCAATGTTGCCAGAGTTTCCTGACTTGGTTGAATGCAAAAAATGCAGAAATATTTTCTGGCTGAGTAAAACAAAGGAGAAAGGTGAATATTCATGGGGCGATGAATCCAATCCTCATTGGGAGAATGCTGATGTGGCCGAATTTTTAAACATTCACAATTATTTCAGAGCGTTACAATTGAATGTGGCTGAAAGCAAGAATGAAGAATTGTTCATAAGAAAAAGAATTTGGTGGAGCTTTAATGATCGGGGACGAAATGGAGGGAAACTTTTCAAGTTTGTAAATGATGGTATCAGATGGAAGGAAAACATAGACCGGCTGTTGCAAATTTTTGATATTGGAGACATTACTCAAAAAGTAATGATCGCAGAACTAAATAGAAATCTTGGAGATTTTGATAAATGCATGGAGTTGATTAATAGTATTGAAGATCCTGAATTGGAATGGCTTACAGAGGCTTTCAAAAGAGAGTGTGAAAGCCAGAATAAGAATGCATTTCTGTTAATTTGCAACGAATAAAGTAAACAACAGATCAAAGCTATTCTATTTTGACTATATGATTCACCTATTTGAGCTTGATAATAATAATTGAAATTATTACCCGATGGTATTAATGATTGGGAATAGATCTTTGTAACAAATAGCGAAAAATCGTATTTTAAGAGATGTAAGAATTGCAATGGCGTGTGTGTTTGATGAAACAAAGATTAGGTCACTATTCAATTATTGATCGGTTATAATTCAATATATCAATGTATTAACAAGCTAACATTAACAAATTCAATGGCATGCAATTGCTCAACTCAATGGCATCTTGTTATCACTAACGTTTCCTTCGAGATCAAAAGGACTAGTATTATAGCTATTTTTCGATGCAAAAGCACTTGTATAATGAAACAAAAACGAACTGACGTTTCAAGCTCAATCATACAACTATAAAAAGAAATAAAACAAGGGATAACCAACTCATTATTTGATCAATACTAATAATCCTGAAAAAAATGTTTTGTTTGAAAAAAATACAAAGTTTGGCATCTGTAAGAACTTTTGATGCCTAAGTTGATAGCAATGGATAACATGACACGTAAAATATCAAATAAAAGACCTACTTGAAGGAGTGTTAATCTTTTAATGAAAACAATGGCTCAATCTTATTTTATCTTGATTGGTTGACTAGAAGTTGACTAAAAAATAAAATCCAGCATCGTATGATGCTGGATTACTGGCTATTGTATTATTATAAAGTGGAGAATATCGGAATCGAACCGATGACCTTTTGACTGCCAGTCAAACGCTCTAGCCAACTGAGCTAATCCCCCTTAATGAGGCGACAAATATATAAAAATATTCTGGTCTGATTTTTGTATTTTGCAAAAAATGAAAATCTGTATGCATTTCGCATGAACGGTGTTCATATTCAATTTATTAAGAATTGAAATTTAATACTCAAAAGTACATTTTCCACTCAATTTTAATAATTGGGGTTTGAGTAGAACAAGTAATGAAAACAAAACAGTGAGTCGAATTTCAGAAAAAAGGGAAAAAGTTCTCCTGAGATTTAATCGAAATTTGTGATTTTAATGAAAATCACAAATTCGCACTTCACGGTTATTGCTTTTGTCGATTATTTTTTATCTTTAGCCCCTCGATTCTAAACATGCTTTCGTAAAAGAAATAAACTAATATCACTTAATTATGGAACTCAAGAAATCACCCAAAGCGGATCTCGAGAACAAAAGGAATATTTTTGTTCAGATAGGGTTGGTGGTCTCTCTTGCAATCTGTTTGTACGGTTTTGAAGCAACTTCGAAAGTTGCTCAGGTTGATTCTCTGGGATCAATGTCTGACCAGACAGTTGAAGAAGAGATTATTCCAATTACCCGGCAGGACCTAGTGCCACCTCCACCTCCACCTCCACCTCCACAGGTTGTTGATATGTTGGTGATCGTTGATGACAATACTGAAATTGAAGATGAACTTCATATTGAAGATTCGGAAGCAACTGATAAAACTGCTATTACAGCGGTGATGCAGGTTGCAACACAAGAAGAAGAAAAAGAAGAAACTGCAGTATTCTTTATTGTGGAAGAAATGCCTGAATTCCCGGGAGGACAATTGGCTTTGCGTACATTCATCGCACAATCAATTAAATATCCGGTAATTGCTCAGGAAAACGGTATTCAGGGAAAAGTATTCGTGAATTTCGTGGTTGGAAAAGATGGAACTATTTCGCAGGCAAAAATCTTCCGTGGAGTTGACCCTTCACTCGATAAAGAAGCATTGCGCGTTGTTAACAGTCTTCCAAAGTGGAAACCCGGCAAACAGGGTGGAAAACCGGTAAGGGTTTCTTATACTGTGCCAATCAACTTTGTACTTCAGTAAAAACGAATTAAATATTATAAAGATTTCCTGGTTCTGTTTCTACGGAACCAGGATTTTTTATTTGTAAAAATTGAAATATGATTGAGAATTCACCTATAACTGAAACGGCTGTTCTGGTTGGTCTGATTACAAAAGATCAGGATGAAATGAAAGCAAGGGAATATTTGGACGAGTTGGCATTTTTAGCCGACACTGCCGGTGCAGAGGTGAAAAAGCATTTTCTGCAGCGATTGGATATTCCTAATCATGCCACTTTTGTTGGATCAGGAAAGCTTGCCGAAATTGGCGAATACATAAAGTCGCACGACATCGGCACTGTAATTTTTGACGATGACTTAAGCCCGACACAACTAAGGAATATCGAAAAAATTCTGGAATGTAAGATTTTGGATCGCACTTTCCTGATACTCGACATCTTTGCCAAACGGGCGCAGACCGCCCATGCGAAAACACAGGTTGAGCTTGCACAATATCAATATATGTTGCCCCGGTTAACACGATTATGGACTCACCTAGAACGTCAGCGTGGAGGTATTGGGATGCGCGGACCGGGAGAATCGCAGATTGAAACCGACCGCAGGATCATTCTTGATAAGATTGCTTTGCTTAAAGAACAATTAATAAAAATTGACAAGCAGAAAACTACTCAGCGTAAAAACCGTGGCAGAATGGTTCGCGTAGCGCTGGTCGGATATACGAATGTGGGCAAATCGACTATGATGAACTTGCTAAGCAAATCGGAAGTTTTTGCCGAAAACAAACTTTTTGCCACGCTCGACACCACCGTTCGAAAAATGGTGGTGGCAAACCTGCCTTTTCTGCTGGCCGATACAGTTGGTTTTATCCGAAAACTGCCTCACGGTTTGGTCGAGTCGTTCAAATCAACACTCGATGAAGTTCGCGAATCGGATATTCTGATGCACATTGTTGATATCTCGCATCCGGGTTTCGAAGAACAAATTGAGGTGGTAAACCGCACTTTGAACGAAATAAGTGCAGGAGAAAAACCAATTATTTACGTTTTTAATAAAATTGACGCCTTTACTTTTGTTGAAAAGCATGAAGACGATTTAAGCCCGCGTACGAAAAGCAATATTTCGCTCGAAGAATGGGAAAGCAGCTGGATGGCAAAAAATAACACCCCTTCACTATTTGTATCGGCAAGAACAAAAGAAAACATTGATGATCTCAAAAATACCTTGTACGAGGAAGTGAAGAAAATTCACGTTACCCGTTTCCCTTACAACGATTTTCTTTACGACGAAAATTGGACTGGTGATGTTGACTAATAACCAAGAAAGCGTTTAGAACATTTGCTGATTTAGTTTGTCGTTCCATAATTTTACCCTGTCGTTTCAGGCTTTTTCCAGGTCTTAAAATATTCAATCAGGTCAGATCTTTTTCTGGCCTGATTTTTGTTTTTATTGTAAAGTGTACTGTTGTAGTCTCATGAACCGTGTTCATAATCAGTCGTTAGAAGATTGAAATTCAACAAGCATTTTCTCCTTAATTCTCTTTGAAACAGAATTCAAAACGAAAACAATGAAAACAAAAAATCAATCAGAAACACGAAAAAACCTACATCATGGAACTAAAAAAAACACCCAAAGCAAATCTCGAAAACAAAAGGAGCATTTTTATTGAATTTGGACTGGTCATCGCGTTATTAGTCTGCCTTTATGGTTTTGAGTCGAATTCAGGAGTTAAGCCTGTGGATACACTGGGAACATTGACCGACCAGGCTGTTGAAGAAACACTCATTCCTATAACCCAGCAGGAAGAGAAGAAACAAGAAATGCCCCCTTTACCGAAACTTGTTGATTTATTGGTTATTGTTGAGAATAACACTGATATTGATGATGAGTTGGAAATTGTTGACACCGAAGCAAATTCTGAAACAGCCGTTTATGCTAATATGAACAAGTTTGATGCCCCGGAGTCCGATGTTGACGAAACAATTATTTTTGTTGCTCCGCAGGAAAAACCTGAATTTCCGGGAGGAGATGCCGCTCTCCTGATTTTCTTAAGCCAAAACATTAAGTATCCGGCAATTGCTGCCGAAAATGGTGTAAAAGGAAGGGTAACTGTAAATTTCGTAGTGAATAAAGATGGCTCAATTTCCGATGCAAAAATTCTTCGCGGAGTTGATCAGGCACTTGATAAGGAGGCGCTTCGGGTAATTTACAGTATGCCTAAATGGAAACCGGGAAAACAAGCCGGAAAACCGGTTCGCGTTTCTTTTTCGGTACCGATTAATTTTGTACTGCAATAGTCCAATTCAGGGAAATGCCAATCTAATCGATCAGAAACAAAAAGATCCGCGAATTTGGGAAGTTACTGAAAAAGTATGGCTTAATAAATTATATCCGTAAACACAAAGCTGGCAGGTGAAGTCCAAATTTTCATCTGCCAGTTTTTTTCAGCACAAAGTTCAAATTTTTAGATCAGGAGTTTTATTTTGAGAATATTGGGGTTCTGAACAATTCTTTCCATGTTTACATTAAAAATGGCCATCGCGCCCCGCATTTGCATATTGCAATTTCGTACGACGTAGCTTAGAATATGTATAAAAAGGTTTCAAGCCCAACAATTTTTACCAATTATTGGTAGCTTTGAGAGAAAAATCATGAATAGAAATATATCAATTTCAAGAGGCGGCTTTATCCCAAAGTTGTATATAAAAGCTTAAATGGCTATTTATAAATTGTATCAGGATTTATAGCTGGCCGATACATAGTTTCTTACCGAAGTATTGAGAAAATGAGATAGAAATTACGAAATTGATATCAAACAAAAAATAATCTCACATGGCGGAAAACAAAACTAAACCAACATCCGAAAGCGTTGAAGATTTTATCAATAGCATTCAGGATGAACAAAAGCGAAAGGACAGTTTTTTGCTTTTGGAAATGATGAAAAAAGCAACTGGTGAAGAACCGAAAATGTGGGGCAGTTCGCTCATCGGTTTTGGTCAGGTACGACTTAAAAGCCCTAATACCGGCAGGGAAGTTGATTGGTTTCGGCTAGGATTCTCTCCCCGAAAAGCAAATCTTTCATTGTACATCAGCGGCGATATTAACCATCAGCACGCTGAAGCGCTTAAAAAACTGGGTAAACACAAGACTGGTGTCGGCTGTCTCTACGTCAATAAGCTGGAGGATGTTGATATTGAAATTCTGAAGGGAATGATGGAGGCTTCATTAACCATTGATTTCTTTTCCAAATGAGATAATTTCGATCGAAGATTTGGTATCGTAATGAATATGTTTTAGAAAACTTGAAATAAAACTTAGCGCTATGAAAACCTTTAAAATTTACCTGATCATTGTTTTTATCATGTCGTCGAAGATGTTGTTTAGCCAACAGATCGATTCTTTTCTGCAGGATTATCACTTTTACAAGTTACTTCATCCCGAAAAAGCGAATGAATATACTGGCATTCAGGGAAATCCATATTTGAACAGCGAATTTTCCGAAGGAGTGTTTTTCTTAAAGGATACTTCGAAGGTTAAATTGCCGGTTCGGTATAACATTTACGCAGACGAAATGGAATATCAGCAAAAGGGGATAAACTATGTGGTTGGAAATCCTGAATCTCTGAACAGGATATTACTTGGCGAATCGGTTTTTGTTTATCTGCCGTTCATCAAGAAAGGCGGATATTTCGAATTGTTAGAATCGGGTAAATGTTTTCTGGCAAAGAAGAGGGAAATAAAGTTTAAACCTGCCGAGGGACCAAAACCCGTTGAAGGATTTGCTGTTCCGGCCAAATTTGTGAAAGAACCTGATATTTTTTATATCGTTGTCAATCATTCTGAAGGAATTAAAATAGCGAATATGAAGTCGTTGCTAAATGCTTTGGAGGATCAGAAACCAAAAATTGAAAGCTTTATCAAACAGGAGAAAATTAAAAATACAAGGCAGGATAATCTCATAAAAATTGTGAAGTACTACAACAGCCTTTAATAATCAAGTGATTGTCCGTTTATTCACCTGATTGTTTTTTTCTTAACAGCCAATTGTTGTCATTCATAGTCATTCTGTTGTCACTTATCACTTCGGTGCAACTTAATGACAACCAAATGACTTTTAATGACATCGGTAAATTTGAGAATATTAAAAAATCAGAATAGAAGACAACTCTTTGTTTAAACTTTTGCCAGCACCTTTTTAAACGCCGAAATCATACTTTTTTCGATCTGGGCATATTCGGTAATGTCTTTACCGATATAAACGAACATGATGGCTAAATGAAGCTCTTTTGCGGTTATTTCGGTGTAGAATTCTGGTTTATGCAGGCGGTATGCTTCGCGAATCCGTCTTTTTAGCAGGTTTCGTTTTACGGCGCGTTTAAAGTTGCGCTTCGAAACTGTAAAAGCAGCCAGAACAGGGTAGGGTTGGGGCTGTTCGGTTTTCAGGAATACAACTTTGAGTGGATACGACAGAAAAGATTCGCCCGAAGTGAATAAATCTTCGATCAGTTTCTGGCTGCAAAGCCTTTCTTCTTTATGTAATGTGAATCCTTCCATAAACCGAAAGTACAACAAAAAAGGGGAAAATTGATTTCCCCCTTTCTGTAAGTATTTGTTTGTTTTGGTAATTAACCTTTGTTGTGCTTTTTGATGTATTGTTCCAGCGCCATTGTCATCGAAGGAGCCTCAACTGTTGGCGCTTCAATGTCGAGGCGAAGTCCTGCTTCAATTACGGCTTTGGCAGTGGCAGGCCCGAAGCAGGCAATTTTGGTGCTGTCCTGCTCAAACGTCGGAAAATTTTGCATCAGCGACTGAATTCCTGAAGGACTGAAAAACACCAGAATATCGTAGTTAACATCTTTCAGGTCGGATAAATCGCTGCTGACAGTTTTGTAGAAAATAGCCTTGGTGTATTTGTATGCAGCTTTGTCGAGCAGCGAAGTTATTTCGGGCTGATTAACCTGTGAAACGGGCAAAAGGAATTTCTCTTCCTTGTGTTTTTTCATCACTTCAATCAAGTCCGAAAATCTTCCGGCGCCATAAAATATTTTCCGTTTGCGGTAAACAATGTATTTCTGCAGATAGAAGGCGGTGGCTTCCGATATGCAAAAGTATTTCATGGTATCAGGAATGGTTAAGCGCATTTCGGCGCTCATTCTGAAGTAGTGATCAATGGCTGTCCGGCTGGTGAAAATCACGGCTGAATGTTCCAGAATTTGTACCCGGGTTTGCCTGAACTCTTTGGCAGATACACCTTCAACCTGAATGAAGGGACGGAAGTCAACCTGTATGTTATTTTTTTCAGCCAGATCAAAATAAGGCGATTTGGCTGTTTCAGGCTTTGGCTGCGAGACTAAAATTTTCTTGATCTTCAAGGTAAATGCTTTTTAATTTTATTTTTTTCCACTAAATCAACAAAATATTGTAGATCAGTATTAATGGTAAAAATTCAAGGGTACAAAGGTACAAAATCAAATATGAAATTGAGAAATGTTTTTTCAAGAAAATTTTTGCTCCTCTCATGAGCGATAAAAAATAGAATATCACGATGATTCCTAAACCAGTGAATAGCAGCGGTTCGGGCTGATAGAGCGGAACAAAGGCGATAATGGCAGTTAGTGGCAGCAGGAATAAACCCAATACGCGGTTGTAAACAGTGATGCTGAAAAGGTATTCCTGAACTTCATGACGGCTCTCGGTGAGGATTCCGATGATCGAATAAATCAGTTTTTTTGCCGTAAAATATCCGATAAGCATCGCAATGCAGACCAGATACACGGAGTATGATTTTGTGAATCCAAGATTAATTTTGAATGCGCTAAGAAATTGGTATCCAAACAGTGGCAGAATCATCGTAAAGATTACATCGAGCCTGAATGATGCATGAAAAAGATTAAAATACCGCTCGCGCAATACGCGGCTAAAGGTCGAATAATTAATGGTGGCCTGTAACAACTGGCTCAGATATTTATTGAAAATAAGGCGAACGGTGGCAAACAGAAAAAAGGCAATTACCAGCACGCCAACCAGCCAGTCGGGATTAGTACGTGTCATTTTTTTACCCTGAAATACAACTTCTACTTTATCTAAAACAGTATGCAGCGAGTCGTAGGGAAGGGGTTCGAGTAAATTTTTCTGATAGTCGTAAAAATTGTCATATGCTTTTCTGAATTGCGACCATTCGGGTCGGTAGCCAAAATAAATCACACTATCGGGAGCAATGTAATTGGTATTCAGCGAGTCAAGCAAGGTTGAGTCGAGCAGGTTTGTTGTTCCCGATTCTATTTGCGATGTAAAGTGATTGGATTCAAAAGCAGGCTGTTTCAAATTCAGGTTTGAGGTTACAGAGTCTGATTTGAATTGAATGGATTGCATACCGACTGGCAATTGTATAAGTTTGTGGCCGCAAAAGTAGTGATTAATAGTTTTTATCCGATCACTTCGTCAGGCAAATCATTTTAAATTTTGTACAGATGACACAAAAACCGGAAATTATATACCAGGCACCCTTGCAGGGATTCACCGATTTTACCTACCGTAATGTATATCAGGATGTTTATGGTGGAATTTCGAAATACTTCATTCCTTACCTTTCGTATATCAGGGGAAAAGAAATTAAGAAATCGCTGTTAAAGGAAATTCTTCCTGAAAACAACATCGCATTGCCGGCAGTTCCGCAGGTTTTGTTCTCCGATGTCACCGAACTGTTCGAATTGGTTTCAATATTGGTTGACAACGGTTATAACGAGATTAACCTGAATTTGGGCTGTCCGTACCCGATGGCTACCAACCGCGGTAGGGGCGCTGCCTGGCTCGCAAAACCTGAAGTTTTGAATGAAACGCTTCAGCAATTGTTCGGGCGTGAATTTCCAGCTAAATTTTCGGTAAAGATGAGGGCTGGAATGAAGAACAACCAGGATTTTAAACTGGTACTCGAAATCTTAAACCAATTTTCGCTCGAAGAAATCATATTTCATCCGCGAACTGCCGACCAGATGTATGATGGAAAGGCCGATCCGTCACTTTTTGCTGAAGCGCTTACATTTGCAAAACACCCGCTGGTTTACAATGGCGATATTTTTTCAGTAACCGATTTTCAGGAATTAAAAACCATTTTGCCCGAACAAAACAGCTGGATGACCGGGCGTGGCTTGTTGATGGATCCATCGCTGGCTTTGCGCCTGAATGGAATGGAGATGGAGGCGAAACAGCGAAAACTGAAATTGAAAGAATTTCATGACCGGCTGTTTTTCGAGTATTCTGAAAGATTGCAGGGAAGTGGCCATTTGCTTACAAAAATGACCCAGTTCTGGAGCTATTTCTGCGAATCGTTCGAAAATCCGCACAAAGCCATGAAATTGGTTAAAAAATCGAGCAATGTTTTGAAATACAATGCGGCTGTGGTGGAAATTTTCAGGAATTTGTAATGGATTGAATAAACTGAAGGGTTGGTTTAAAACTGAACACCGTGACTGACCACTTGTTTACGAGCAATTTTCCTTCTCATATTCTTCAAGTAAATACATGAGTTTTTCGAGTTCAATCTCTTCCTCTGTATCTTCGGGGGTTTCGCAGATTTCCAAAAACCTTTTCAACGCCTCTCTGTAATCATCCTCGGTGTAAAGTGTTTCCATCGTCCGGCCATCTTTTGTTCCTGAATAGTAAGTCGCAGAATTTCAGATGATTGAATGACACCACTTAAAAAATATTCAATAAACAATATTCAATTTTCGGCAAACTTGGAACTCGAAACCTGAAACTCCTAGTGTGCATCCAGCCAGTTATCTCCTGCATTTATTTCAACAGTCAGCGGCACACCAATGTTTACAGCGTTTTCCATTTCATGTTTTACAATGGCTTTCATCTGGTCGAGTTCTGTGATCAACGTATCAAAATTCAACTCATCGTGTACCTGCAGGATCATTTTCGATTGAAGTCCCTGTTTGGTAATCTCTTTCCATATATTGATCATGGCGATTTTTATCACATCGGCAGCAGAACCCTGAATAGGTGCGTTGATGGCATTTCGTTCGGCCATCCCGCGAACCACGGCATTGGCCGAATTGATGTCATTCAGGTAGCGCTTCCGGCCTTTAATGGTTTCTACAAAACCGGTATTCCGTGCGTTTTCGATGCTTTTATCCATGTAATTTTTTACATCCGGGAAATTCTCGAAGTATCCGTCAATCAATTCCTTGGCTTCGGTGCGCGAAATATTTAAGCGTGCCGATAATCCGAAAGCAGAAATTCCGTAGATGATTCCGAAGTTGGCTGTTTTTGCTTTCCGGCGCATGTCTGAAGTAACTTCAGCGAGCGGTATTTTGTAAATTTTGGAAGCTGTGATGGCGTGAAAATCCTGGTTGTTGCTGAATGCTTCGATCATTTGCCTGTCCTGACTCAAAGCGGCCATAATGCGCAGTTCAATTTGCGAGTAGTCGGCCGAAAGGAAAGTATGAAGTGAATCAGAAGGAATGAACGCTTTGCGCAGTTCGCGGCCATTCTCGTCGCGAATCGGAATATTCTGCAAGTTCGGGTTGGTCGAACTCAATCGTCCGGTAGCAGCAATTGCCTGATTGTATGAAGTATGCAGCTTGCCTGTATTCGGATTAATCAACAACGGCAGCGCTTCAACATACGTTGAGAGTAATTTTTTCAGACCTCTGAATTCGAGTATTTTGCCAATTATCGGGTGTTTGTCTGATAGTTTTTCAAGCGTTTCTTCGGCAGTTGAATACTGCTTTGTTTTGGTCATTTTGGCGTTCGGGTCAATTTTCAACTTTTCGAACAGGATTACGCCAAGTTGTTTGGGCGACGAAACATTGAATTCCTCGCCTGCCAAATCAATAATTTCTTTTTCAATATCAATTAGTTGCGTGCGCAAAACTTCGGCATACACTTTTAATTCGCCGGTGTTCAGGTTCACGCCTGCACGTTCCATGTCGGCCAAAACGTAAATCAGCGGCATTTCAATTTCGTCGAACAGTTTGCGTGTTCCGCTTTCGTTCAGTTCTTTTTCGATGGCAATTTTCAGTTGCAAAGTCAGGTCGGCATCTTCGCAGGCATAATCGCGCAATTGCTCAGGTTTGGCGTCGCGCATTGTTTTCCGAAATAAGCCTTTTCCACCAATCAGCGTGTCGGTGGTTATTTTCTGAAAATTCAGGTATTGTTCGCACAAATCATCCAGGTTATGGCGCATGTCGGGCTGAATGAGGTAATGCGCGATCATGGTATCAAACAGCGGACCTTTCAGTTCTACGCCGTAATTCAGCAACATTGAAAGATCGTATTTGATGTTCTGTCCTATTTTGGTAATGTTTTCATCACCAAAAACCAGCCTGAATTCCTGCACAATTTCGGTTGCTTCCTGCCGGTTAGCAGGTAAAGTCACGCAATAAGCTTCGTGGCTGCGGAAAGCAAACGACATACAAACCAATTCTGACGTTAGCGTATCGAGGCCTGTTGTTTCCGTATCGAAACAAAATTCTTTCTGAACCGAAAGTTCGGCGCGCAAACTGGCCCGCTGTTCGGCTGTTTCGATCAGGTAATATTGGTGCGGAACAGTCTCGATAGAATTCAGATATTTAATTTCAGGCACTTTAACTTCAGGTGCAGAAACCGGCCCGCCAAACAACGTTCCCTGCTGAAAAAGAGAATCAGAAACAGCTTGCTGCGGTGGTGTTACTTCCTGTTTTTTTATCAACTGTTTGAATTCCAGATCAGAATAAATCTCATTCAGTTTCGCAGAGTTCGGGTTTTCCATCACGAGCTTGGTTTCGTCAAAATCAACCGGAACATCCAGAATAATTTCAGCCAGCTTGCGCGACATACGAACCTGTTGCTCAAATTCAACCAGATTTTCCTTCAGTTTCCCCTTTTGTGAATCTATATTCTGATAAAGTCCTTCGACAGATTTAAATTCCGAAATCAGTTTCATGGCTGTTTTGGGGCCAACTCCGGGGCAGCCCGGAATATTGTCTGCCGTATCGCCCATCAGGCCAAGCACATCAATTACCTGCCACGGCTCGTCAACCAAAAAGTTTTCCTGAACCTCGGTAATTCCCCATATTTCAGGAGCTTCACCGCCACGCGAAGGTTTGTACATGAAAATATTTTCGGAAACCAACTGCGCGTAATCCTTGTCGGGCGTCATCATGTAAGTGGTGTATCCCATTGTTTCGGCTTTTTTGGCCAGCGTACCAATCACATCATCCGCCTCGAAACCGGCTTTTTCCAGAATCGGAATGTTGTATGCTTCAATAATATTCCGGATATATGGAATTGATTTGCGCAAATCTTCGGGCATTTCGTCGCGGTTGGCTTTGTATGCCTCAAACATTTCGTGCCTGAAAGTGGGAACATTCAGGTCGAAAACCACCGCGATGTGCGTGGGTTTCTGCTCCCGCAACAATTGCTCCAGAATGTTCACGAAACCCAGCATGGCCGAGGTGTTCAGCCCCTTTGAATTGAAGCGCGGGTTCTTGATAAATGCAAAATACGATCTGTAAATCAGTGCGTAAGCATCTAACAGAAAAAGTCGTTTATCGGAGTTGTTGTTTTCTGACATGGTAGATTGTATTTTTATTTAAAAATAGCGATTAACGAACTACTATTTGTGGTTAACGATTTTAAATTCTTCTGCAATCGTTAATCTTAAATCGTTAATCAGCAATCAATTATCTTCGGCATACCATTCGGCAAACGAATTGGCCGTTTCGTACAGACGAACGCTAAAGAGCTCGGTATGTTCAGGTAAAAGATGTTTTATTTTCTCGGCGATATAGACAACCATGTTTTCGGAAGTTGGCTGAAATGGAACAACTTGGTGCCGTTCGTACATCTGTCCAAGCGCGTTCAGTTTTTCGATGTCAGCATTTTCGTTGATCATCAGCGAATGATCCAAATGTTTGACTATCTGTTCCTGAACGAGTTTTTTCAGGATACTGAAATCAATCACCATTCCGTCTTTTGGATTTCCCGGGGCTTGCATTGGTTTGCCTGAAACGGTAATCTGTAATTTGTACGAATGGCCGTGAATGCTGCGGCAAAGCCCATCGTAGTTGAGCAATGCATGAGACATTTCGAAGCCAAATTGTTTGGTCACGCGTATTTTTGTCATGAAGTAGATTTCTGGAGGTCGAAAATAGAAAAGAAGTTTCACTAAATAAACAAAAGGCTCCGATCTTTATTTATTCAGATCGAAGCCTTTTGTTTACTCGCCGCAGGTGCAGCGCTGCAAACAGTCAACAATCTGACTCAGGATGTCGTGTTTCAAATAGTAGGACGTGTTTTTCCCTTCACGACGGGAGCAAAGCACGCCTTTATCTTTTAAAATACCTAAATGATGTGAAGTGGTAGATTGCTCAATACCAAGCAATTCATGTATTTCGGTAACAGTAAGTTTTTTACCTCCCTCCAGATGCTTTAAAATGGCAATCCGCATTGGATGGGCAATGGCTTTTAGCATGTTGGCCGCCATTTCCAGACGGTCGGTATCTAATTCCTGAATATTAATCATGGCAGAGATTTTAACAGATGCAAATATATAAATATTTGACATTCAGGGGGAGAAATTTTTTGGTTATGTTATAGTTTAGAAAGATTACAGATAGAAATTAAATCCCGCCAGACCTTTCGCTGTTTTAGGAAAGTACAATTGTTTTGTTAGCAAAAAAAGTAATTTAATTTTCTATTTTTGAAACTCTTTAAAAATGTCTGAATGACCTCTTTGGAAATCATTAAATCGCCTATACAGGAAGAACTAAAAAGCTTTGAAAAGTACTTCAAAGAAGCCATTAAAAGCGATGTTCCATTTCTTCAAATCATAATACGCTATATTCTGAAGAAGAAGGGAAAGCAAATGCGTCCGATGTTTGTTTTCCTGTCGGCCAAAATGTGCGGCGAATTTAATGGCTCAAGCTATCTGGCAGCCTCTTCCATCGAATTACTGCATACGGCTACTTTATTGCATGATGATGTTGTTGACGAATCGTACGAGCGTCGGGGCAGCTTTTCTATCAATGCGCTTTGGAAAAACAAAATAGCCGTTTTAGTGGGCGATTTTATACTTGGCCGGGGAATGCTCAATACACTCGATCACAAGGAATACCGTTTTCTACACCTTATCTCGCGTGCGGTGAAGGATATGAGCGAAGGCGAAATTCTGCAAATGCGAAAAAGCCGGAAATTGGATATTGACAATGAAACTTATTTTGAGATTATCCGGAAGAAAACGGCTTCGTTAATTGCCACCAGCATGGCAATGGGGGCTGCATCGGTTACAAAAGACGATGAAATTGTTGAAAAAATGTTTCAGATCGGGCTGGATGTTGGCATTGCTTTCCAGATAAAAGACGATATTTTCGACTATCAAAGCAAGGGAATATTAGGAAAACCTACCGGCAATGATATCAAAGAGAAAAAAATTACACTTCCACTTCTTTTTGTACTGAACAACTGCAAGTCGGGTGAAAGAAGCCGGATTCTTCAGTTGATCAAGCGGAAAAATAAAAATCAGGCAAAGGTAAAAGAGCTGGTCGATTTGGTGGTGAGCCGCGGAGGGCTGGAATATGCCGCCGGAATGATGAACGAATTCCGCGAAAAAGCTATTTCAGGAATCATGGAATTTCCTGAAAGCGAATCGAGAACTGCCCTCATTGAATTGGTGAATTATACTACTACAAGACAGAAATAGCCACTTTTATTTGACCTTCCGAAACACCTTTTGCGAGAAGTAATTGGGCAAGGTTTCGTCGGTATTTATCACAATTCCGCCAAGTATATATACTGGAAAATCAGCCTGTAAAACCTTGTTGTTTATAATCAGTTTCAATATTTCATTTTCAATTTCATCGTAAACCAGATGGGTAGTTTTCAGGATTGGAACTTCAGCCTTTCTGATGTCTTCGGCCATCGGTAACAGGCGGAGGGCAAGAAATTCGGGTTGAAATTCAGAATAATCAGCCGGATCGATCTGATGAATGGATGAAGACAAAACATGATTCTGCACCATCATCAAAGCGCCGCAGGTATTGGTATGCCGGTGCTGGCCAACTCGTTTTATTTTTCCAACTTCGCCGGTTCTGGAGATTCCGATGTGCGATCCGAAAATAAACAGGGCTGCGCCACCATCAGGAATATGGTCGGCAAAAGCTGAGAGCCCTATGTCGCCTACGAATGGATAACCTGCCAGCCCGCCCATTATAAAAGTTCCTTGCGGCGAAGGCAGATTCATTTTTGTCTGCTGGTGATTCAGTTCGTCGAAACAAAAAGAAGTTGCCACAATAATCCGGTTCATTTCAATGCCTTCGCGTTCAGCAATTTTAAGAACTGCGGTGTGCGAAGCTTCCGACATGGTCGCAAAATTTTTGAAATACTTGCTGATAATTTTTTGCATGTATAAATGTATAATTTAAAATGAAATGTCTGCTTTTAAAATGTCTGTTTTTAAGTTGATGCAATTTTCTATCCGGTTGATCCCAGTGCATTGGCCACTGCATTAATGGTTTTCAGCAAAACAATATTCTGCTGATTGGCAACCGCAGGGTCTTCCGTATCTTTTTCGTTTCGCCAATGTCGTAAGGTATTTACCTGTACCTGATGCATTAAATCCAATGCAACAGCTCTCAGCCGTGTCGAATAATAATGGTTCTTTCTTCTTTCCTCAAACGGTTTTTCGAGCAATTCGGCTAACAGGCTTTTCGTGAGTTTAAACTCCGACAAAATCATTGGCAAAATATCATTCCTGATTTGGTCTTCTTCTATCAACGAAGCATAAAGCTCAATAATTTCAGGATCGGTGGCTGCCAGGCCCGAATCGACATTGGTTAAAATATACCGAAGTAAAGGATGCGAAATGAGTAATTGTTTTAGCAAAGCATATTTTTCAGGATACTGCTCTTTCAGAAGTAATAATGTGCTGCCAACTCCATACCAACTGGTAATGTTAACGCGGCTTTGTGTCCAGCTGAAAACCCACGGAATGGCACGCAAATCGTTCAAAGTACGTTGGTTCGTCCGGCGTGATGGTCGGGAACCTATTTTGCTTGTTTCAATCACGTCAATCGGAGTTGCTTGTTCGAAAAACCGAATAAAGCTCGGATGACGAGTGAGTGCATTGTATGTTGTAAAACTTTCGTGCGCCATAAATCCAACCAAATCAAACAATTCTGAATCAGAATGGTGGGTATTCAGCAAGGCATTTCGTAAAGTTCCTGAAGTGAGTAGCTCCAGATTAAAAGCAGCGTTAACCTTGTTCGCATATTTTCGTTCGATGGTTTCGCCCTGCTCGGTGAGCCGCAGTTTGCCGCACAACGATTCCGGCGGAAGGCTTTTCAGGAACCAGTGAATGGGACCGGCGCCGCGACTGATACTGCCTCCTTTTCCGTGGAAAAAACGGATGTCAACGCCATGTTTCAGACCAATTTTGGCCAGTTCGTGCTGCGCTTCGTACAGGTGCCAGAGACTCGACAAAATACCGCCGTCTTTATTGCTGTCGCTATAACCAATCATTACTTCGGCTACAGGCTTTGAATAGCCTTTGCGCTGTGCTTGCAA
>Ga0154413_1036_pt7 | contig 18295 bp, 21 predicted proteins | sample RifGroB2_FD_115917 | JGI IMG/M metagenome (GOLD analysis project Ga0154413, IMG submission 115917) | Bacteroidetes bacterium GWB2_41_8 | reverse complement strand
TGCCCGAACTAATGGAAATTGCGAAACGTTTCAATCTCAAAATAATATCGATCAAAGATTTGATCAATTACCGTTTGCAAAGCGAAAGCCTGATCGAACGTGGTTCTGAAGTGTTCCTGCCAACCAGGCATGGTAAATTCAGAATTATTCCTTTTAAACAATTGTCGAACGGAGTCGAGCATATCGCATTAATAAAAGGCGAATGGACTGTTGATGAACCTATTTTGGTTAGGGTACATTCTTCGTGCATGACCGGCGATATATTTGGTTCGATGCGCTGCGAGTGTGGAGAACAGCTTGATAAAGCAATGGAGCTGATTGAAAAGGAAGGCAAAGTCGTGTTGGTTTACATGCAGCAGGAAGGACGCGGAATCGGTTTGATGAATAAAATTGCCGCATATAAACTTCAGGATCAGGGATTGGATACTGTTGAAGCAAACATACATCTCGGATTTGATGCCGATGAGCGCGATTATGGTGTTGGAGCACAGATTTTACGCAGCCTTGGAATTACCAAAATGCGTTTGATTACCAACAATCCGATTAAACGTGTTGGACTCGAAGCATACAGTCTTGAAGTAGTTTCGACCGAATCTATTGAAATTGAACCCAACGAATTCAATCAGTTTTACCTGAAAACAAAACGCGACCGGATGGGGCATTTTCTTCAGAATTTTAAATATTAATCCTGATGGGAATGTTCGACGATCTGTTTGAGTCGGGATACGGCGAAAAGCAGGTAGAAGGGATTGATTATATTATGAACCCGGATGGATACAGGGTAATGACAGAATTTTATCTTGTCAAACGGGGGTATTGCTGTTCAAACGGATGCAAAAATTGTCCGTATTCGCCAAAGGCCATCAAAGGAAACCGGAAACTCAGACCGGATGTCGAAAATAAATACAAACTTTAGTAAAATCTATGAATCCGAAAGAAGTCCGTATTGTATTCATGGGAACTCCCGACTTTGCAGTTGAGAGTTTAAAGGCTTTGGTAGAAAATGGCTACAAGGTGGTGGGGGTTATTACTGCTCCCGATAAACCCGCAGGGCGCGGACGCCAGTTAACCGAATCGGCGGTAAAACAATATGCAGCAAAAAGCGGCTTGCATATACTTCAGCCCGAAAAGCTAAAAAATTCTGAATTTATTGCCGAACTGGAAAGTCTGAAGGCCGATCTTCAAATCGTGGTTGCTTTCCGTATGTTGCCCGAAATGGTCTGGAACATGCCGCCAATGGGTACTTTCAATTTACATGCCTCGCTGCTACCTCAATATCGTGGAGCCGCGCCACTCAACTGGGCAATCATAAATGGCGAAACGGAAACGGGTGTCACAACCTTTTTGCTCTCACACGAAATTGATACCGGGCAGATCATTTTTCAGGAAAAAGTTTCGATTTCTGAAAACGATACTGTTGGTGATTTACACGACCAAATGATGGAAGTTGGTTCTAAGCTGGTCTTGAAAACCATTGACGCTCTGGCCGAAGGGAATATTCAGCCCATCGATCAGGAGGAGCTGATTGATCAGACATACAGAATAAAGAAAGCTCCCAAAATATTTAAAGACGATTGCCGTATCGACTGGACCAGAGATACAGAGTCGGTTAGGAACATGATCAGAGGATTGTCGCCCTATCCGGCAGCATGGACAGAGCTTATTCATTCGGGGAAAGATGAAACCCTGACGGCAAAAATCTATTCGGTCATTCGCGATAACAGCAGTATGCCTGCTGCACCTGGTACACTGATTACTGATGGTAAAAAATTTCTGAAAATAGCATGTACCGATGGTTGGCTGTCGATTGGCGAAATTCAGCTTTCAGGCAAAAAACGAATGAAAACCGACGAATTACTGCGCGGGTTTCATGATTTGGGCGATTGGCGTGTGAAAGTTTAAGAAAGGCAGTAGCAAAAAAGACAGAAGGCAGAAGAAAAAAACTTCTGCCTTCTGTCTAAAATACTTCTGAAGACTTCTGATTACTTCTTTTTTGAGAAATTCACAATCAGGAAATAGATTATAAACCCGAGAGAAATTGAAACCAATTCGATACCAAACGGGAGCATACTGTTCATGAAATCGTAATCATTGTAACTTGGGCTAAGTTGGTGGATAACAATAAAGCCAATTCCTGCAAAAAAAGCTACCAGACCCCATTTTAATGAAGGATATTTATTCGCTTCCTGATTTTCTGTTGCCACTGAAGCCACTTTTTGTTCTAAAATCCCGGCATTTTCGAAGTGTCCTGCTTTGATTATTTTTCGTTTCAGTAAAAAGTCAGTAAAACTTTTCAGAATTTGGAAGATGGCAAAAAATACCACGGCGGCCATTAATACATCGTTCATAATTTTCAGTTTTAAGTGTTTGTAAGATTTGACAGCGGCTACCATAAAAATGTTGCAGAAGGATTAATTATTTTTTTCAGAAAAAATATCAGTACTTCATGCAACATTTCAACTTTATTCGTTGTCAAACCTCCTGTATGAATGACGCTGAACTAATTAATCAGATTTTAAATGGCAATACGAATGCATTCGCGTTTTTGGTAACCCGTTACCAGAAACTGGTGGTTCATATTACCGGTCGGTTAATTCAGCGGCACGACGAGTTGGAGGATGTTTGCCAGGATGTTTTTCTGAAAGTGTATCAGAATTTGGGAAAGTACCGGTACGAGTGCAAACTTTCGACCTGGATTGCAACTATTGCCTACAATACGAGCATCAATTATCTGCGGAAATTTAAAAAGGGCGACGAAGTTGCTCCTGAAGATTCGGCAACATTGAGAAACCTTTCAGAGTTTAATACGGTTGATTTCGAGAAGGCTGATTTGCACCGGTATATCCGCGAACAAATTGATTTATTGCCTGTTCAGTATCGAACGGTTCTGACTTTGTTTCACCTGGAAGAGTTTTCGTACCAGGAAATTGAACAGATTACCGGAATGCCCGAAGGAACAATTAAAAGTTACCTGTTCAGGGCAAAAGCGCTTTTGAAAGAAAAACTTAAATTTGTGGTTGACGAAAACAGTCTAAATTTTGTGAAGGAGATTACACATGAAAACTGAAGAACTGGATAAAATCATTGAAAAATCGTTCAAAACAGAACCCGGATTTGTGCTGCCGGCCGATTTTGCCCGGAAAGTAACGTTTTCGATGATGCGTCGCGAGCAATGGAAAAGCGATCTGAATGAATACCTTTTTCTGACGGCGGTTATTTTGTCACTTGTTTCAGTTGCCGTCGGATTGTACTATTATATCGACAAAGAATTTGTAATGCGTGCTTTGGCATTCGCTTCAGGAAATATAATTCAGGTAATATTCGCCTTGTTTTTGCTGAACTTTATCTTCTTTGCCGACCGCGTACTGTTACGATTGCTTTTCAGCAGGTGGAGAACGAATAATTGAGCGATACCTTATAAACTGAGACTAAACACTGATCACTTTTTCTACCTCGGCTTTTTATTCCGCAGATAAATAATCTGGCCTTCAACTGGTTCAGTGCCGGGTTTCATGCGGTTTCTTTTAAGTAAAGGTTTCATCCGCAGGGCATATCTTTGTGCAATGTAGTGCATGGTGTCGTCCTTTTCGGCAACATGTTGTTTGTGAGTTTTACTGCCTTTCTTGTGTTTTGCCTCAATATAAAGAATCTCGTTTTCACGTGGCTGTGTACCTTTGGCTAAATCGTTGTAAGTATATAATTCCCAGTCTTTCAGGTTCAAATCTTTCGATATGCTCTGGTAGTTGTCGCCGGCTTCTACTACGATAGTGCGTAATCCGTTCCGCAATTCAATTTTATGCTTTGCAGTGGTTTTTGCCAGATCCGAATTGTGCAATTTAACCTCGGTTTTTTCATTTGTCAGCGAAGCAATTTGCCGGTTGTCATATTCATCGTAAATATGAAGTTTGAAATCTTCAATAATTTTTATCAATCGGTCAGCATAATTTGGGTCGGTGGCATAGCCCGCTTTTTTCAATCCATGTGCCCAGGCTACGTAATCTTTCGGATCGAGCTGAAAAAGAAAACTGTAGCGGCTTCCACTCATCAGAAAATTTGAATGGTCGATATACGAAGCTTCTGCATGGTCATATTTCCTGAAGCATTCCTGTCGGGCATCGTCGTCGTGATAAATCTTTTTACCTCTCCATTCAGATTTACACTTGATACCGAAATGATTATTGCCAAGTGTTGCCAGCCGGCTATTTCCATTACCCGATTCCCAGCAACCCTGTGCCAATGTTATACTGGCAGGTATTCCACTTCGTTCCATTTCCGAAATGGCCAGTTTATAATATTTCTGAATGTATTCTTCGCGTGTATATTGCTTTGGGAGTGCAATTGACTGAATAACCGAAAGCAGAAAAATAAATAGTATCGTTTGTTTTATCATGGCAATTTTTACTGTTTTCCACAAAAATAAGAAAATGTTGTTAGCTGAAGCCATTGGCAAATAAGAACTATTAACGTACTTTTGGGGAAAACTGTTCATAAATGAAAACGACAGAAATCAAAATTGTAATACGCGAATTCGAAAATATTGGCGAATTGCCTGAAAGTGATCAACAATTACTAAGCGAAGCCAGAAAAATTACTGAGATGGCGTATGCTCCATATTCAGGGTTTCATGTTGGGGCTGCAATTTTGCTTGATAACGGAAAAATTATAACTGGCAATAATCAGGAAAACTCCGCTTATCCTTCTGGTTTATGTGCCGAGCGGGTAGCTTTGTTTTATGCCAATGCCAACTATCCCGGTTCAAAAGTGAAGGCGTTGGCTGTATCCGCAGCTAAAAATGGGGTATTGGTCAGCGAATCAGTAAAACCATGCGGAGCTTGCCGGCAGGCGCTGGCCGAAACCGAAGTGAGATTTGATTGTCAGATGCGGATTATTCTTGATGGTCACGATTCTATTATGGTTTTGCATGGCGTTGAAAGTTTATTGCCACTGAGCTTTTCGAAAAAAGCGTTATAAAAAAAAGGATTGCTCCTTGCGGAACAATCCCTTTCCAAAGCACAAATCAATCAAGAGTTTACTGAATTTCAATCTGGCGCGACAAATTGTTTTTGTATTCCACTTTTTTTGGAAGCGAAATGGTCAAAACACCGTTTTTATGGTTCGCGTTAATTGCCTGAATGTCAATTTCGTGTGGCAACGAAAACGAACGCTGGAACGAAGAGTATCTGAATTCGGAACGAACTACTTTTCCTTTTTCCTTTTCTTCTTTTTTGTCTTTCTTTTCTGAAGAAACGATCAGGTACTCGTCTTTGAGATCAATTTTGAAATCTTCTTTTTCGAGGCCGGGAGCTGCAATTTCGATTTCGAACTTTTCGTTGTTTTCGTAGATATTTACAGCCGGAGTTGATTTCCAGGCTCCTTCTTCAACAAAATTTGGAACTAAGGTTCCGCCAAAGAATTCATCAAATATTCCCGGCAAATTTCTGGTTTTAAATACTGGTAACATAGTTTAATCCTCCATTTTTAAGTTATACTTTTTTATTATTTACTGTTTTCGTGAAGCAATATTTCAAATCAGATACCAAGTGTTATCTGTTTGATATTGAGTGTCATAAAGTCATTTTTGATGTCAAATTTTCAGGATGTGAAAGTTTTTGGATGACAATTTTTCAGAAAATAGAATAAAAGACATCGAACACTTTTTCAGAAAAAGATTTGCTTCATATACTTAAAAACCTATTTTTGCACCCATCAATTTACGCAATGGGGTGCCTGCCCGACGAAAGTCGGGGTAATTAAAGGCTGAGATCACACCCACCGAACCTGATACGGGTAATGCCGGCGAAGGGATGGCGAAAGGGAATTACTTGCCTCATTGGTTATTTATTAACCATTAAAAAAACAAGAATGAAACGAGTTTATTTGACATTGCTTTTGCAATGTGCAGTGTTTTTGGCAATCGCCCAATTTACACTGAAAGGCACTGTGAAAAGCGAAACAGGTGAGCGGCTCATTGGAGCCAATCTGGCTGTTTTGAACAGTTTTAGCGGAACAACAACCGATGTGAATGGCAATTTTCAGTTTAAGAACCTGAAGCCTGGCAATTACCAGCTGGCAGTATCGTACATCGGGTATGAAAAACTTACGAGAGAAGTTAAACTGGCTGGTGATCAGGTTCTTGAGCTTGTTTTAGCTCAGGAGAATATTATGGCTGAAGAAGTGCTGGTTTCGGGTACACGTGCCGGAGAAAAGTCGCCGGTAGCTTTTGTAACAGTTGAGAAATCGGAAATCCGGAATAAAAATATGGGACAGGATATTCCCTATTTGCTTGGTTTAACTCCTTCATTTGTTGCTACTTCGGATGCCGGAACCGGAGTAGGTTATACCAATTTCAGGATTCGCGGAACCGATATGAACCGAATCAATGTTACGGTGAATGGTATCCCGATGAACGATGCTGAATCGCACGGTACATGGTGGGTCGATATTCCCGATCTGGCCTCTTCAACAGACAATATCCAGGTACAGCGCGGCGTGGGAACATCTACCAATGGCGCTGCGGCTTTCGGCGGAACCATCAATCTTCAGACAACTACTATTAACAAAGATGCTTTTGCTGAATACAGTACCTCTGCCGGTTCGTTCGGAACAATGAAACATTCGGTTGGCGTTGGTTCGGGTCTTATCAAAGAAAAATTCACTTTCGACGCCCGTTTGTCGAAAGTAAGTTCCGATGGTTTTATCGACCGCGCTTCAGCCGACCTGAAATCATTCTTTATTTCAGGAGGATATTTTACCGACAATACGATTCTGAAAGTAAATATTTTTTCAGGATTGGAAGATACCTATCAGGCCTGGAATGGTGTTCCCTCGGTGCGCCTGAATAACGATGCAACAGGAATGCAACAGTATGCCGACCACTGGCTTTACAGTCAGAAGCAGGTGGACGAAATGCTGAATTCGGACAGTCGCACGTACAACCTTTACACATACGAAAATGAGATTGACCATTATCAGCAGGATCATTACCAATTGTTGTTTTCGCGCAAATTAAACGAGGTTTTGCATTTAAATGCCAGCCTTTTTTATACCGCCGGAAATGGTTATTACGAACAATACAAGGAAAATCAGAAATTGGCTGATTACCTGATTACACCTCTGGTTTATGGTGGCGAAACGATCAAAAAATCGGATTTGATTCGCCGGAAATGGCTTGGAAACGATTTCTACGGAACCACTTTTTCCATTAATCAGAAAAAGGGAACCAGCGAATTTAATTTAGGGGGAGGTTACAATGTATACGACGGTGACCATTTCGGCAAGGTGATTTGGGCACAAAATGCCGGAAATTCGCAGATAAACCACGAATGGTATCGCGGCACAGGGCTGAAGAAAGATTTAAATCTCTATGCAAAGTACAATTATGAGTTGGTTGAAAATCTTAACTTGTTTGCAGATTTTCAGTTTAGGATGATTAATTATAAAATTGACGGCACTGACGATGATTTACGCGATTTGAAACAATCGCACAAGTTCGAGTTTTTTAATCCTAAAGTGGGTATTTTCTATCAGTTGAACGATCGGCAAAGCATGTATGCCAACTTTGCCCGTGCCAATCGTGAGCCCAATCGCGATAACTATGTGGATGCCGATCCTGCCGGGAAACAGCCGACTTATGAAACCCTGAACGACTTTGAACTGGGCTACAAACTGAATACTTCGCGTTTCGCTTTGGGTGTAAATGCCTATTACATGTTGTATCAGAATCAGTTAATTCTTACTGGCGAGATCAACGATGTAGGTGCGCCAATTATGACCAATGTGGACGATAGTTACCGCGCCGGGGTGGAACTGATGGCCGGAATGAAACTGACCGAAAAGCTAAAATGGGATGTAAATGTTACTTTGAGCAAAAACAAAATCAAAGATTTTACCGATTATGTAGATGACTGGGACAATGGCGGACAGATTGCCACAGAATTGGGAACTACCGATCTGGCTTTTTCTCCTGAAATGATTGCCAACAGCCAAATCAGCTGGATGGCCGCCAAAGGTTTGAATGTCAGTTTGCAAACATATTCTGTCAGCAAACAATACATCGACAACAGTTCGAGTAACGACCGGAAATTGGATGGCTACCTGCTGAATAATCTGAAAATGACTTATCGTGTATCGCAAAAATTTGCAAAAGAATTGAATTTACACCTGATGGTAAATAACCTGTTCGATACTGAATATGAAAACAATGCGTGGGTTTATTCTTATGTGTTGGGTGGTCAGCGATACGCTATGGATGGATATTTCCCGCAGGCCGGAATTCATTTTATGGCCGGAATTGACATCAAATTCTAAGGGGAAAGTGGTCAGTGGTCAGTCGCAGTTGGCATCGTTTCACAAAACTTGATTTTCGAATTCGAATACTGACTACTTCTTTGTTGCGGGAAGCGGGTTTAAATTAACTCGTGTCCCGCAACATTTTTTTCAGGAAACTGAGACTGAAAACTGATCACCAGTGTTTACTGGTTCATCTCGTTCAAAATTTTCTCAACCTCAGCTTCAGTTTTATGTAACTTGTCCTTACAGATGGTGATTAGCGCCGAAACACGGGTTACCTGTTCCGAAAGTTCGTCCACATCGAGTTCTTCGTTTTCAATCTTTTCCAGGATTTCTTCAATTTCGGTGATTGCTTCTTTGTAAGTTATTTTTTTTGCTGCCATAATCGTAGTTTCAGTATTTGGCGTTAAAGTACATTTAAAACCTGTTCCTTAATTTTTTCCAGATTGTCTTTCATCTGAACCACAATGCGTTGCAGATTGCTTTCGTTTGCTTTTGATCCGAGGGTATTAATCTCACGGCCAATTTCCTGCGCAATAAATCCCAGTTTTCTTCCTGAAGGTTCTGATTCGTCCATTGTTTCGGTAAAGTAGCTGCAATGGTTGGTCAGGCGGACTTTTTCTTCGTTGATATCGAGTTTCTCCATGTAGTAAATCAACTCCTGCTCAAAGCGATTTTTATCCAGATTGCCATTCAGCTGAAGCGCCTCCAGACTGTCCATAATTTTAGTTTTCACATTTACCATTCGCTGGTTCTCGAACGGTTCTACTTGCTTCAGCAAATCCAGAATGTTCGCAATGTTGGCTACAATATCCGTTTTTAGGGCTTGTCCTTCCTGATCGCGGAATCGGTTGAGTTCGTCCAGTGTTTTGATCAGGTTTTCGCGAACTGTCAGCCATTCGGTTTCGTCCAGTTCATCGTACACCATCTTTACCGTTTCGGGCAATCGCATGATGCTCTGCATAATGGATTCGTTTATTTCGAGACCCAATTCCTGATGAACGGATTTTAACTGGCTGTAATAGTCTTTAATAATCGCTGAATTGATGCGGGAAGTACTTTCTGTTCCCAGATTATCGAGGTAAATCGCGAAATCAACTTTCCCGCGGGTAAGCATTTCAGAAATTAACCGGCGTATTTCGAGGTCTTTTTCGCGGTACATCGACGGCACGCGCGTATTGATATCGAGTTGTTTGCTGTTAAGCGACTTTATTTCTAAGGTGATTTTTTTAGTTCCCACTTCGAATTCGGTTTTCCCGAATCCTGTCATCGATCTGATCATATTTTTTTGATTTTAGCGTCTAAAGATAAGGTAAAAAAGTGAAGTCCAAAGTTAAAAGCCCAAAGTCCAAAGTACCCGAATTTCGGTTTCTGGTCTCCTTTTTTTTCGGTCTCCGCTCAGGCAATTACTCCCGAACCAATCAACTCGTCGCCTTTGTACCAGGCTGCAAACTGGCCGGAAGTTATTCCGCGCTGTTCTTCGTCGAAGATGATGTACATTCCTTCTTCGCGCTGGTAAATGGTAGCTTTTTCGAGTGGTTGGCGGTATCGAATTCGCAGGTCGTATCTTCGGCTTTCTCCTGAATTCATTGCCAGATCAGTTCTAATCCAGTGAATTTCATCTTTCGGTACAAAAAGCCCCGGTCGGTACAATCCCGGATGTTCGGTTCCTTCGCCCACATACAAAATATTTCGGGTTACATCGGTTCCAATTACAAACAAGGGTTCCTGATGTCCGCCAATGTTCAGCCCTTTTCGCTGACCAACCGTGTAATAATGAGCGCCGCGGTGTTCTCCAATCACTTCGCCATTCCAGGGTTTGTATGGAAATGCAGAACAAAGTTTCCTGAAGTTCTCTTCAGTCTTTTCGATGTTCTTTTTCTTCGCGATAAATTCTGCCGGAACTTCAATCACATTGCCGGTTTTGGGTTCTAATTGCTGCTGAAGGAAAGTGGGCAAATCAACTTTGCCGACAAAGCAGATCCCCTGCGAATCTTTGCGTTCGGCAGTTGGAAGGTTTTGCTGGCGCGCGATTTCGCGAACCTCTGGCTTTTCCAGATGCCCAATCGGAAACATGGCTTTCGAAAGTTGATATTGATTCAACTGGCACAGGAAGTAGCTTTGATCTTTGTTGTTGTCTTTTCCGGCCAATAACTGGTGAATCATCTGGCCGTCTTTTTCGAATTCCGATTTACGACAATAATGACCGGTTGCTACAAAGTCTGCATTGTATTTCAGGCATTCGTCCAAAAAAATATCGAATTTAATTTCGCGGTTGCAAAGTACATCGGGATTGGGTGTGCGGCCTTTGCTGTATTCGGCAAACATATAATCGACAACCCGCTGCTTGTAATCTTTGCTGAGGTCAACTATGTGAAACGGGATTTCGAGCTTTTTGGCTACCAGTTCGGCTATCATTGCATCGTCTTCCCAGGTACAGCGCGAGGTAATTGTTCCGGTGCGGTCGTGCCAGTTTACCATGAACAATGCCACCACATCGTGTCCCTGTTGCTTCAGCAAATACGCGGCAACACTCGAATCAACACCACCCGATAATCCTATTACTACTCGGCTCATTCTGAAAGTTCAAAGTTTTAAGTTCAAAGTTTCAAGTCGAATTCTCACCAATCCGAAAACTGGTAACTGTGACTGAACACTTTTTACTGGCCTGCAAAAGTACCGAAAGCGGGGAATTATTCCAAAGTTTATATGAGTTCCTCCGGATTGATGTCAGAAACGTCGATAACCTTTTTCAGGATGGCATACATCGTTAATCCTGACGCAGATTTGATGCCGGTTTTCTCCGAAATATTCTTACGGTGCGAAATCACGGTATGCGTGCTCACAAACAGATGGTCGGCTATTTCCTTGTTCGAATAGCCTTTGGTGAGTAGTTGCAACACTTCAATTTCGCGCCGTGTTAGTTCAGTGTCGGCATCTTTTGCCTGGTTGTTTGCAAATGAATTCAGAATCTCATTCACCTTGTAGCATATCAGCGCTGACGAATCGTTTAAAGTGATTGAAGACGCTGCATTCGAATCAGAAACCAATGCCATAAATTGGACACTTCCGGTAACCGGCAAGATCTGACGTATTAAAGCAGTGCTTTTTTCGAGTTCTTCGTGAGTAGCAATTACCAGAAAATTGCCTGCCAGCTCCGGAAAATCGATAATCTCGTCGCCCCGGTGAAGCTGAATAATTTCGCCCGCTATACTTCCTTTCAGGATCTCGGTCAGGCCTGCCAGAATTACATCCGACTGGCTGATTAAAACGATTGATTTGTTTTGACTGTTAATCATGATTTTGCAGAACCATTTCGAGTTGCTTAACTTTTGGAATCAGGATATGATCTTCGATTCGTGAATGGTTTTTCAGGTCTTTTTCGAAAAGGAACAGATTCGAAAGAAATGCATTTCCCCGGTTCTGGTCATAATTGGGCGGAAGATATTTGATGATAATATTTTTGAGATCGTCCATTTTGTCGTCCATGTGCGAATGTTCTTTCTCGAATCCGCTAATTGAATAATCAGGATATTTAAGCCTGAACTGCATACTTGAATCCGGATTTTCAATCACCCGGTTTAATTCGAGAATGTATGGAAACATTACGCTTTCCTCGAAATTGATATGAATTACAAATTCTTCTTTAAACTTTGCATAGAATTTCCGTACCAACTCATTTTCGGGGCTTTCTTCAGGATTTGCTGAAAGGAATAATTCAATCAGCCGGTCGTTTTCGGGCATCAGGTAATTCACGTAGTACTGATGCGTTTTCACAAGGTAATCGATCACGATTGTAACCGGAAAATCCAGTAGCCGCTTTTCAGGAAAATAAGCCTCGTAATGAAAAACATTGATGGTTTCGACAAAGAAATTGAGGTCAATGCCATTTTCATTGCATATATCTCTGATTGTTTTATCTCCAAAACCCAACTGAATACCAAGTCGGTTGATGACAGGCAACAACGAATAATCTTTAAGGATAACCGAAGCAAGCTTGCTGTTTTCGTTAAATAATTCCATATCCTGAATAAAATGATTGATGTTTCAAAGATGACAATATTAAAGTGGAAAAGTTCACTTGCCGAAAAAAAAGAAAACCTCACTTGCGATGAGGTTTTCATGTAATTTTTATGGTCTCCGGCTCCAGAAAGTCCTTTTAGGTTTTGGTTCTGTTTGCGCCGAAGGGTGATTGGTTGGCCTGTTTTCACGTTGGCCTGAATTTTCCCTTACTGCCTGCCCATTGTGTTCACGCCGGATAGGTTTCCTGGTTGTTTTGGCTGGTGCCTTCTCCGGGGTAAAATCGGTCATCGCATACGGATGGTCGCTTACTACGGGTATCGATTGCGAAATTAATCGCTGAATATCGCGCAGAAACATGATTTCGGTATTGTCGCAAAACGAAAGTGCTATACCGCTTTGTCCGGCACGTCCGGTTCTTCCGATCCGGTGAACATAGGTTTCAGGAATATTTGGAATTTCGTAGTTGATTACGTGCGACAAATCGTCCACATCAATACCACGGGCAGCAATATCGGTAGCTACCAACACACGAATTTTCCCGGCTTTAAAATCTGAAAGTGCTTTCTGGCGTGCATTCTGCGATTTATTACCATGAATAGCCTGCGCCTGATGTCCGTTTTTCTGCAAAAACTGAACAACTTTATCGGCGCCATGTTTTGTGCGGGTAAAAACCAAAGCAGAGTTTATTTCCTGATTTCGAAGTACATGAAGCAATAAGCTGCGTTTGTCGGCATAATTTACCATGTACATCTGTTGCTCAACCTTTTCGGCTGTAGTCACTTCAGGAGTTACTTCAACTTTCGAAGGATTGTTCAGAATAGTTTGTGACAGTTTTACGATGTCAGTCGGCATAGTGGCCGAGAAGAACAAAGACTGGCGTTCGAGCGGTAATTCAGCAATAATGCGTTTTACATCGTGAATAAAACCCATGTCGAGCATTCGGTCGGCTTCGTCGAGTACAAACAATTCGATGCTTCGTAAATCGATGTAGCCCTGATTCATTAAATCGAGCAAACGACCCGGTGTGGCAATCAGTATGTCGATTCCCTGACGCAAAGCATCGGTTTGCGGACGTTCGCCCACTCCACCAAAAATAACGGTGTGTTTCAGTCCGGCATGACGCCCGTAAGCTGAAAAACTTTCGCCAATCTGGATGGCCAGTTCGCGGGTTGGGGTCACAATCAGTGATTTAATTCTGCGTTTTCCTCTGGCCGGCAATTGAGTATCGTGTAGAATCTGGATGATCGGAATGGCAAAAGCTGCCGTTTTTCCGGTTCCTGTTTGTGCACAACCTAATAAATCTTTTCGCTGAAGTATAATGGGTATTGCTTGTTCCTGAATAGGGGTTGGTTTTGTGTAACCTTCTGTTTTTAAAGCCCTCAGGATGGGCTCAATCAAATCTAAATTTTCAAATGACATTTTAATAATTTGGAAAGGCCTCTTAAAACAATTTATAGTATCAGGCCTTTGTGTTAACGCCGCGAATTTAGTCATTAATCCGACAAACCACCGTAAATAAGACTTATTTATCGTTTTTTACTGAAAAAGAATATGTTAGGATAATGTTTTGTAAACCTCTAATACTGCAGGAAACGGTTGTAATGCCCGTTCGAAAATCCCCAGCGAATAGGCAATAGTCAGTCCGTAATTGGTCAACGGAACACCTGCCATCCGGGCTTTCATCAATCGCGAGAGCATTTCACGGCGGTTCCACATGCAGGCGCCACAATGAATAATCAACTTAAATTCTGACAGATTTTCCGGGAAATCGTGTCCGCGATGAAACGTGAAATCAAGTTTTCCGCCTACATATTGTGTGAGCCAGCGTGGTATTTTTACGGTGCCAATATCTTCGCCAATTGGGTGATGCGAACAGGCTTCGGCAATCAAAACTTTATCACCCGATTTTAATTTGTCGATTGCCATTGCACCTTTTACCATCTCCGAAAGGTCACCCTGGTAGCGGGCAAACAGGATCGAAAAACTGGTGAGTGGAATTTCGGGTGGAGTGTCGGCAGCCACTTTCAGGAAAGCCTGACTATCGGTAACCACCAGCTTGGGCAGTTTTGTAAATCGGGTAAAAACCTCCCGAAGTTCGCGCTCTTTTACCACTACACAAAACGAATCGGCATCGAGCAGATCGCGGATTGTATTTACCTGCGGCAGGATGAGCCGGCCCTTTGGCGCTTCCTTGTCGATTGGAACCACCAAACCAGCCATTTCTCCCGGTCCAACCAGATCGGAAACAATGCTTGGGCGATTGATAAAATCGTCGGGTGCATATTTCAGAATTGCCTGCCGTAATTCCTGAATGCCAGATCCGGTCAGCGCCGATGTTTCGATTACCGGGATTTTTTCTCCGGAGAAGCTTTTTGAAAGACAATTCCCAGACGGAGCCAGATCGCATTTGTTGAATACAACAATAACCGGAATGTCGCGGTCGTTTAATTCCCGAAGGATAGTTTCCTCGAAATCGCTCCACTCATCGCTCTTGGCAACAATTAAACCCAGCTCGGTGCGGTCGAAAACCTGCATCGTCTTTTGGATACGTTTTTCACCGAGTGCACCCGAATCGTCAATTCCGGCGGTATCGATAAAAAGCACAGGGCCGAGTGGCAAAAGTTCCATCGGTTTTTCGACGGGGTCGGTGGTAGTACCTGCAATCTCGGAAACGATTGAAACTTCCTGACTGGTAATTGCGTTGAGGATGGATGATTTTCCGGCATTGCGGCGACCGAAAATACCGATATGAAGCCTGAAGGATTTGGATGCGCGCATGACAAAATTGTTTATGAATACAAATTACACATTTGTTGTGGTTAAAAGCAAGGAGTTTGTAACGATTGCCTGAAACTAAGTTCCGAAATATATCAGTATGGATTTTTGTAAAAGTAGTATTGTGCTGAAAAAAAATGATAGGGTATTTCCCGGTTCCGTTGTATCATAATAATGAACCATAATTTGGAATAACTGTTAAGCTTGTATAATCATCAAAATCTAAAATTTAAATACCATGAAAAAATTACTGTTTGTTTTAATGATTGCCCTGTTTTTTGGATTGAAATCCAATGCTCAGGATTATAACACCGGAATCGGACTTCGCGGTGGTGCATGGAATGGATTAACAGTGAAGCATTTTTTGAATGAAAAGGCCGCCTTTGAAGGGCTTTTCGATTCGCGCTGGCGTGGCTTTAACCTGACCGGATTGTATGAAATTCATAATCAGGCTTTCAATACTGAAAGATTGAACTGGTACTACGGGTTTGGTGCTCACATTGGTTTTTACGACACACAGTATAAAAATTGGGGCGATAATTCGGGAACCTATACGATTATTGGTATCGACGGAATACTTGGTCTGGAGTATAATTTTTCGGAAATCCCAATCAATCTAAGTATCGACTGGAAACCAACTTTCAATCTCTCTGGCTATTCAGGTTTTTGGGGCGATGGAGGAGCGCTTTCAATCAGGTATATTTTTTAGTCAGCCTTAAATTTATTTATACAAAAACAGCGCGGTATTTCTATCGCGCTGTTTTTGTATGGTTTTTATTCATAAGGCAGGTTTTTTGTTTTCGATGATTATTTTGCGCTAATAACTTCAATTACAATAAAATTACTCATCCCGCGCCAAGGTAACGTGTGAAGATATTCTTTATACCTTAGTTCAACTATTTTGCCGTTGTTGCATTCGAAAATGGCCGCAATGCTGTCGTTGGTTACGCTAAATTCAAATTCATTTGCAAATGGCTTTCTATAAACATACGATGCCGTCGGCAGTATTTCTATACAATAATCGCTTTCGAAAAAAAACAACTGGTTATGGGATCTAAGCAAAAACCCCCTTCCGGCGAACCGAAAGAGGGTTTTAAAATATATTTATTTTGAAGGGTATGCGTAGTCGATTACATCATTCCGCCCATTCCGCCACCCATTGGTGGCATAGCTGGTTTGTCTTCTTTTTCATCTACCAAAACGCATTCGGTAGTCAGGAACATACCAGCAATTGAAGCGGCATTTTCCAGCGCGATGCGGGTTACTTTAGCAGGATCGATTACTCCGGCTTCGTATAGGTTTTCGTAAACATCGGTACGTGCATTGTAACCGAAATCAGCTTTTCCTTCGCTAACTTTCTGTACAATAACAGCGCCTTCTTTACCAGCGTTGAAAGCAATCTGGCGTAAAGGTTCCTGAATAGCGCGTTTTACAATTTCGATACCAGTTGTTTCGTCTTCGTTCTCGCCAGTTAAGCCTTCCAGCACAGCGATGCTACGGATGTAAGCAACACCACCTCCGGGAACTATACCTTCTTCAACAGCAGCGCGGGTTGCATGCAAAGCATCGTCAACACGGTCTTTTTTCTCTTTCATTTCAACTTCTGAAGAAGCGCCAACATAAAGTACAGCAACGCCACCGGCTAGTTTAGCCAAACGTTCCTGAAGTTTTTCTTTGTCGTAATCCGAAGTAGTTGTTTCGATTTGTTTTTTGATTTGGTTAACGCGGGTTTTAATCGCAGTTTCATCACCGGCTCCAGCAACAACAGTAGTTGTTTCTTTGTCAACAGTAATTTTTTCGGCACGACCAAGCATTTCCAAAGTAGCGTCTTCCATTTTCATACCTTTTTCTTCGGTAATCACTACGCCACCAGTCAATACTGCTAAGTCTTCCAACATTTCTTTACGGCGGTCGCCAAATCCGGGAGCTTTCACAGCGCAAACTTTCAGCGAACCACGTAAGCGGTTAACCACCAAAGTAGCCAATGCCTCACCATCAACATCTTCAGCAATAATTAACAATGGGCGACCAGTCTGAGCGGTTTGTTCCAGAACAGGAAGCAAATCTTTCATGGTGCTGATTTTTTTGTCGTGGATCAGGATGTATGGATGATCCAGATCGGCAGCCATTTTTTCGCCATCGGTAATGAAATATGGAGAAATATAACCACGGTCGAACTGCATACCTTCAACAACGTCAACATAAGTTTCGGTTCCTTTGGCAGCTTCTACAGTGATTACACCTTCTTTATTTACTTTTTCCATTGCTTCAGCAATCAATGCACCAATCGCGCTATCGTTGTTGGCAGCAATTTTAGCAACCTGTTCAATTTTTTTGAAGTCGTCGCCTACATTCTGAGCCTGATCTTTAATGTTTTCAACTACTTTCAGAACAGCTTTGTCGATACCACGTTTCAAATCCATTGGATTAGCACCGGCAGCAACGTTTTTTAAACCTACCGAAATTAATGACTGTGCAAGAACTGTGGCAGTTGTAGTTCCGTCACCGGCATCGTCACCAGTTTTGCTGGCTACTTCTTTCACCATCTGTGCGCCGATGTTTTCGTAAGCGTTTGAAAGTTCGATTTCTTTAGCAACCGAAACACCGTCTTTGGTGATTTGTGGTGCGCCAAATTTCTTTTCGATAACCACGTTGCGACCTTTTGGTCCGAGGGTTACTTTTACTGCATCAGCCAATTTGTCAACGCCTTTTTTTAGCAGGTCGCGCGCTTCGATATTGAATTTAATTTCTTTTGCCATTTTTAATTCTTTTTAAAATGTTATTAATCAATTATTCAGCAATAAATAAAACATCGGTCTGCGACATCAACAAGAAGTCAGTTCCGTCAATGTTTAATTCTGTTCCGGAATATTTTCCGTAGAAAACTACATCACCAACGCTGATTTCCATTGGTTCGTCTTTTTTAGGAGAACCAACCAAAACTACTTTGCCAACTTGTGGTTTTTCCTTTGCTGAATCAGGAATAATGATTCCACTTGCTGTTTTCTTTTCAGCTTCCTTGGGTTGTACAAGAATTTTACCTGCAAGGATTTTTCCTTTTAAATCTGCCATTTTAAAAATATTTAATTGGTTTAACTTTTTGTTTTAAATTTTTCGAATCCTCTTTTAGCAGATACTATGCCAAAAGTAATATTGCCGCTAAACGCGACAGAAGCTGGACATTTTTACATTCAGAATGAAAAGGAAT
>Ga0154413_1015_pt5 | contig 18300 bp, 15 predicted proteins | sample RifGroB2_FD_115917 | JGI IMG/M metagenome (GOLD analysis project Ga0154413, IMG submission 115917) | Bacteroidetes bacterium GWB2_41_8 | reverse complement strand
AGTAAATGCCAAGTTTATAAATCGCGTCTTCGTGCGAATTAGTGTCCTGACTCACCCTGCGCATAATGGCTTCAATGCGGAAAATCAGCTCTTCCATGCTGAAGGGTTTGGTAATGTAGTCGTCGGCGCCAATTTTGAAACCTTCAAGCACATCTTCCTTCATGTTTTTGGCAGTCAGAAAAATAATCGGGATATCCATGTTTAGCAAGCGGATATCTTTTGCCAGCGAGATTCCATCTTTTTTTGGCATCATGATATCAAGAATACAAAGGCTATACGGCTGATTTTTGTTAAAACCTTTGTAGGCTGCTTCTCCATCAGGGTATAAATCAGTTTCATACCCTTTGGCAATCAGATATTCTTTCAGTAACAAACCAAGGTTTTCATCATCCTCGGCCAATAGTAATTTTACTTTTTTTTCCATATTCTTCTATGTTTATCGGAAAATATATCATGAATTTTGTTCCTTTATTTAGTGAGCTTTCCACCTTTATTTTACCCCGGTGGGCGTCAACAATTTTTTTTACATAACTTAATCCAAGTCCGAATCCTTTTACATCGTGCACATTTCCGGTCGGAACGCGATAAAACCGTTCAAAAATCTGACTGACATGCTCTTTTTGTATTCCAATTCCGTGGTCTTTTACTGAAAGCATTAGAAATTCTCCGTCCAATTCGGTCGAGATAATAATGCGGGGCTCTTCTTTGCTGTATTTCACGGCATTGTCGAGCAAGTTAAACAAAACATTGGTAATATGCACATCGTCGCCTTTAATGATGGCAGGATTGGCTTTCAGATCGGTTGTCAATTCACCGTTTTTCGATTTTACGCGTAGCTCGAAATTCAGTACTACCGAATTGATAAGTGTATTTAAATTTACTTCTTTAATTTTTAGTTTCAGTTTTCCCTCATTAAATACTGCCATTTGAAGCACTTTTTCAACTTGAGTGGTCAGTCGTTTACTTTCCTGAAAAATTATTCCGGAGATGTGTTCAATGGTTTTCGGTGTATTGCTTACGGTATTGTCGCGCAACATCTGACTGGCAAGTGAAATGGTAGAAATGGGTGTTTTCAGCTCATGTGTCATGTTGTTGATGAAATCGTTCTTGATGATCGACAATTTCTTTTGCTTCATAATGATAAGAATGGTATAAACGAAAATACCGATCAGCAGGGCTGTTAACACGATGGTTGGAATGACAAGTATTCCGGTTTCTTTTAGCAGAAAGGTATCTTGTTTCGGAAAGTAAAGATATAGCCAATTGGGTTTTGGGTTATCGTCGTTTGGGAAAAGTAAGGCTCTGTATTTGCTCTGCTGGTTTGAAATGAAGCTTTTATCGCCATAAATAAATTTCTCATGACCAAGAGGGAATGTTTTTACAGCGTATCTGAAATCCATGCCTATCCCCTGACGCTTTAGTTCCATCTTAATTAACCTTCCCAGGGTGCTTACATTTATTCGGTTTTCGATAGGAAGTTCAGAGAGGATACTGGCCCACGATTGTTGCAGCAGCATTCGTCCGCGAATGTCAAGCCTTTCTTCGTATTGCTGTGCGGCAAATCCGCGGGAATCTTCAATTATGTCGAAAGCGTTTGGGTAATCGCCCGGGCGACCCCTTTCATTCTGTTTTTGGGGAGATTGCCTGTAATCTACGCGTAACTCTTCCGTAATTATATTTTCCGATGATCGTTGAGAGTATTCAACCGAAAACCGTGCGCTTTGCGTGTTAATAGTTTCAGAAATAGAACGTTGATTATTTCCCGGGAAAATGCCATTGCCAAGTGAAGAGGAAATATCTTTTTCGCGTTCGGTCAGCATTTTCGATTCTTCCATTTCGAGCCTGTAAGCAACCAGGCTTAAAGCGTTTTTGACGGCAGCATCAAATTGTTCTTCTTTAATTTCAAGTGCTTTTAAAATTGAATTGGTTTGAACCAGAATTAAACTGGTCATCACCAATGCCATCGAAACGATTAATATCAGTATTACCCTCTTGTTCATGTTGCAAATATAACCTTTTGAAACACTGACGATAAACACTTAACAATATTTAACACAGGTTTATTTTCAGGTGTTTGTCCTGAATTATTTGGTTGAAGAGATGTTGTTTTGGAGTTTGGACAAGTGAGGATATGGTTCAGGATTTACCAAAATTTATTCTGAATCAGAGTCAGGGAAACTGTCATTAATTTTTTCGAGGGCAACCTTTGATGCGTTTTGCTGTGCTTCCTTTTTTGAAGTTCCGGTTCCTTTTCCCCAAAGCTGGTTATCGACTTCAATGCTGGCAACGAACCAGGGTTGTTTTCCGTCATTTTTGCTTTCGTCGGCAGTATCGAACGAGACCGCTCTTTTATTTTTTTGCGACCATTCAATCAACTGGCTTTTGTAATTGGTATTTGTATTCTGAACTTCGGCCAGATTGACATAGTTGTTCAGTAGTTTGCGGGTGATAAATTTTTTTGCTTCCGGATAGCCTTTGTCGAGATAAATGGCGCCGATAAGTGCTTCGAGTGTGTCGCCGTATATGTGGCTCGATTCGGTGGTGGAAGTGGTGTTCGATTGAATATAGTGGTTTAACCCGATTTGGTAGGTGAGTTGTGTCAGGAAACTGCGGTTTACAAGTTTCGAACGCATTTGCGTCAGATATCCTTCGTCCTGATTCGGGAAACGGTTGTAAAGAAAATCGGCGATAGCAGCTCCAAGAATGGCATCACCAAGGTATTCGAGCCTTTCGTTGTTAATGTAGTTCCCGCGTGAACTAACTTTTGAGGCTGATTTATGGATGACAGCAATATCGTAAACCTTCAGATTAGTGGGGTAAAATCCCAACAAGGATTTTAAAAATAAATAAAACTCTTTTCTAGGAGAAGAAAAGAGTTTTATTCTTTGAACGATAGTACGTATCACTTGTGTTAAATTTTCTTGAAAATAACAGAAGCATTGTGCCCACCAAAACCAAAAGTATTGCTTAAAGCAGTTTTGATTTTGCGTTCTTTAGCGACATTGAAAGTGAAATCCATTTTAGGATCTATTTCGGGATCGTCGGTAAAGTGATTGATTGTGGGCGGTATAATACCATCTCTGATTGCCAGGATTGATGCAATTGCTTCAACAGCTCCGGCGGCTCCAAGCAAGTGACCTGTCATTGATTTGGTTGCACTAATGCTTAAATTATAAGCGTGCTCTCCAAAGCATTTCAGGATTGCTTTTGGTTCGGCAATGTCGCCCAGAGGAGTTGAGGTGCCGTGAACGTTGATGTAATCAATGTCTTCAGGATTCATTCCTGCATCTTCCAAAGCCCATTTCATGACCAGTGTTGCTCCGCCTGCTTCAGGATCGGGGGCAGTCATGTGATAAGCATCGGCCGACATTCCTCCACCAACCATTTCAGCATAAATCCTTGCACCACGTTTTACAGCATGCTCGTATTCCTCAAGGATGAGGGCTCCAGAGCCTTCTCCCATCACAAAACCATCACGATCCAAATCAAACGGACGCGAGGCTGTCATAGGATCACTGTTTCGGGTAGAAAGTGCCCGCATGGAGTTAAATCCAGCCAGACCTGCAGGGTTGATTGCTGCTTCAGATCCACCGGCAATAAATACATCGACTTTACCCAGACGGATATAGTTCATTGCTTCAATGATGGCGTGTGACGCAGAAGCGCATGCAGTTACCGTGGTGAAATTCGGCCCTCTGAATCCATAGCGGATTGAAAGTAAGCCACTCGCGATGTTGGCAATCATTTTCGGTATGAAGAACGGAGAATAACGAGGCATCTCGTTTTTGTAATTCAGCGTTTCTTCAAAGAAGGTTTGTAAACCTCCAATTCCGGCACCCCACACAACACCAGCCCTGTCTTTGTTAACTTTCTCAAGATCAAGACCTGAATCTGTCATTGCCTGCGCTGCTGCTGCATACGCATACAAAGTAAAGGGATCATGTTTCCTGATTTCTTTTTGCTCTACATAGATAGCCGGATTGAAATCCTTCAGCTCGCAGGCAAAGGTTGTTTTGTGTGTTGAAGCGTCAAAACGGGTGATTGGGCCTGCGCCGCTTCTCCCATTTTTTAAGCCATCCCAGAATTCCTCGATAGAATTACCAAGCGGGTTTACAGTTCCAAGTCCGGTAACAACTACCCGTTTAAATTCCATAAATGTCGTTTTGTTATTATTACTTCAAATTTGCTTCAATGTGCGAAATCGCTTCTCCAACTGTTGAAATTTTTTCAGCCTGATCATCCGGAATAGCTAAATCGAATTCTTTTTCGAATTCCATGATCAATTCAACTGTGTCAAGTGAATCAGCACCAAGGTCATTGGTGAAAGATGCTTCGTTTGTTACTTCACTTTCATCAACACCTAATTTGTCAACAATAATTGCTTTTACTTTTGCTGCAACGTCAGACATAACTCTAATTTTTGGTTAATATTAAAATAGTTTCAAAAAATTCGATGCAAAGTAATAAATTTACCCCTGATATTTCAAACAAAAAATGAATTAAATGGTTGAATTGGACTTTACATCAAGGAGAGTAAAGCCTATTTTTGAACTTATTATTCTAAAATTCCATTAAGCATAAAACTTAAAAATTGACATTATAATGAAACGAATTGCCATTTTTGCCTCTGGTTCCGGAACCAACGCACAAGCGATTATCGAATATTTCTCTGCCAGTAAAGAGATATTTGTTGATTCACTTTGGTCGAACAATGAAAATGCTTATGCATTAATCAGAGCAGAGAAACTTGGGATTGAGACATTCACTTTCGACAGTGATGAATTTTACAGGAGTAACGAAATCCTTGATAAACTATACGATCATCGTATCGACATGATTGTGCTGGCCGGATTCCTTTGGCTTGTCCCGCGAAATCTGACTGAACTGTTTACTGTAGTTAATATACACCCGGCTTTGCTACCCAAATATGGCGGAAAGGGAATGTACGGAATGAATGTGCACAAAGCGGTACTGGCCTCAAAAGATAAAGAGTCCGGTATTACAATTCATCAGGTAAATCAGGATTACGACAAGGGAAAGATTATATTTCAGGCAACTTGTCCGATTGTGTCAGGCGATTCGCCCGAAACGCTTGCTGCCCGAATTCATGAACTGGAACATCAGCATTATCCGAGGGTTATTGAAGAAATACTGCTGAACGACGAGGAAGAAAATTAATAAAGTGAGATTGAAAATCTGCATAGAAATGCCACTCAAACTTAGGTTCGGGTGGCATTTTTTATGCAGTGTGCCTAAGTTTTTTTACCCGAAATTGAGATAATGGTTTGTAAAACATCCGGCAGTGATGAAAGAATTGAAGAAATTGAGCTAATATCGCATTGTAAACCAACTAATGCCTAACCAATATGAGAAACTTACATTGGCGTATTTCTCTGCTATCCGACAAATCGTATCTGATGCGCATTGTTGCCCGGATTGCTCCCCTTTTGTTTTTCTTTTCTTATTTCTTTTACATTACTGCCAGTGCTTTTGCATTGCCGATTCAGGTGTTAAATTATGATCTTCAGGTTTTAATGACAAAATATGAAGCCGAGGATGCTGTTCTTACAGGTGTAAATATTGCAAAGTCGGTTAGTGGGTTTTCGGGTGCCGGTTACATGGATGGAGGAAGTTTTGATGCCGATGGCGATAAAATAACCTTCACCGTTAAAGTTGCAAAAACCGCTTCCTATCCGATGGTAATCAGGTTTTTGAATACCTGTGGCACCTGCGAAAAGGCACAGTTTGTTTCCGTGAATGGTTCTGCCGGCAGCTACACTACCTTTAAAGGAACTTCAGCAACGTGGCAGGATTTGAATTTCGGGATGATTGACCTGAATGCCGGTGATAATACCATTGTCATTTCAAAAAGCTGGGGATGGACTCACATTGATTATATCGGAATTGGTGAAAATGATGTGGAGGCTCCTGCCGCACCTGCAAATCTTAAATTCGGAAATGCAAGCCAAACTTCGTTCAGTTTATCGTGGGATGCTTCCACCGATAATGTTGGTGTTACTGGCTATGATATTTATTTCGGAAATACTATAAAAACATCGGAAACCGCAACTTCAGTAAAAATTGAAAACTTAAATTGCAATACCGATTATCCGGATATTACCGTCAGGGCAAAAGATGCTGCCGGAAATGTTTCTTCAGCAAGTAATTCTGTTTTGGGTTTTACCAACGCATGCCAGTTATGTTCGTTAACCGTTAACAATGGAAGCGGCAGTGGCTCCTACAATTCAGGGAAAATTGTCAGTATTGCTGCAAATGAGGCTCCGGCCGGAAAGTTTTTCGACAAATGGATTGGTTCGGCGGCAATATCAAACCCAAATCTTTCGCTTACTACCATTACAATGCCCGAATCGGCAACCGAAATAACTGCAACTTATAAAGATATTGATCCGGCACAGTTGCTCGATCCGAATGCAACTCCCGAGACTGTTAATCTTTGGAATTACCTGAAATCTGTTTACGGACAGAAGATGCTTACCGGCTGCTGGACCGAATCGCAGTTTGGCGGAAATGCAAAAGTGGTGAGCTGTACAGGTGAAACTCCTGCAATTTGGGGTCAGGATATGAATAGCTGGTACCGGAGCCGAACCGATCAGAATTGGATCAACACCTGGAACAGCAATATTCAGGGATTTAAAAATGCGCATAAAAGAGGCCAGATTCTTCAGGTAAACTGGCACTGGCAAATGCCTTCAAGTAAAGTAAACGGAGTTTATGCCCGCGATGCGTGGGGAAAAGATGTAAATGGCAATTCGCAAATGATGACCACCCAGCAGTGGAGCGATATTGTTACTCCCGGAACTGCCTTGTACGATACTATGATAGAGGATATTGATTATCATGTGGTTAATTTTCTGAAGAAAATTGTGGATACCAGCGGAAAGCCGATTCCAATTATTTTCAGACCACTTCACGAAATTGACGGCGGCTGGTTTTGGTGGACCTGCCCTTCAGACCCGGCGAAAACAGCTAAGCTTTTTAAAATACTGCAAGAGCGGATAATCAATTATCACCAATGCCATAACCTTATCTGGGTTTACAATCCCGGTGTAATCTGCAATGGCGGAAGCTGGCCGCCTTATCAAACTTCGGAACTCGCCCGCCGCAAAGCTTTCTATCCGGGCGATGCTTTTTGCGATATTACAGGTATCGATTTATACGATTATGATCCTGCCGGGCGCGGAACATTAAGTAGTACAGGAAAAACTTACCGCGACGCGTGGAACATGATGAAAGCAATTGCCCCTTCAAAAATGATTGCTCTTTGCGAATCGGAAGGCCTGCCAGATCCGGATAAATGCTTTACCGATCCCAACTATGCTCCGTGGTTGTATTGTCTTCCCTGGTATTCCGATACCTACACCGATGCAACTTCAGGCACGATCCACGATTTGTGCGCGTGGAACAAAATTCAGTTTAAAAGCGCTTATGTCGTCAATGCCGGCGATTTTACCATTACAGGTTTTGAATCAATGGCCAAGCCTGAAAAATCAGGAATGAGAATTTTTCCCAATCCGGTGAACGGCAGGCTGAATCTGGAAATGTATGAAAACGCCAGTGAGATTGAACTCTATGATATGACCGGCAAAGTTATTTTCACACGGAAAGTGAAATCGGCCGGTGAAACAATAGATGTATCGGCAGTGGAAGCAGGAGCTTATATCCTGAAAGTTGTTGCTGAAAATGGCGACAGTTATTCATCAAAGTTCATAAAGCAATAAAATTTTAAATACAAACTATGAAAAACTTTAAATCTTTTGTTTGGGTGATTGTGCTAACCCTGTTTGTTTCGATGCCGGTGTTTGCACAAACCGGTGGCCGTGTGGCCGACAACTTGTCGGTACCCAGTAAAATCCTGAAAATGGACCGTAAATATGCCATTTACCTGCCTGCCGATTACGAAACCTCCGGCCGCAGTTATCCGGTGCTTTACCTCTTGCATGGTTCGGGCGACGACCAAAGTGGCTGGGTGCAGTTTGGCGAAGTAAAACACATTGCCGACAAAGCCATTGCCGAAGGAAAATCAACAGCCATGATTATTGTAATGCCTGACGGAAATACCGGTCAGCGTGGTTATTTCAACAGCCCGAAAGGCGACTGGAACTACGAGGATTTTTTCTTTCAGGAGTTCATGCCCTTTATCGAAAAAACATACCGCATCAGGGCCGAAAAACGTTTTCGCGCCATTTCGGGCTTGTCGATGGGCGGCGGCGGAACTTTTATGTACGCTTTGCACCATCCTGAATTGTTTTCATCTGCATGTCCGTTGAGCGCTTATGTTGGCCCGATATCTTTGGAAGAAGCTTCAGCGCGCTGGGAAAAGCAATATCCGGGCATTTCGAAAGAAGATCAGGAGAAATATTTTGCCCAACACAGTGCGCCCGAACTAGTTAAGAATATGCCCGATAACCAGAAAAGGGCTGTTCGCTGGTATATCGACTGTGGCGACGACGATTTTCTGTACGAAGGAAACAGTATGATTCACATTGCAATGAAAAAGAAGGAAATTCCCCACGAATTCCGCATCCGCGACGGCGCCCACACCTGGACTTACTGGCGAGAATCGTTGCCAACAGTTATGGAATTTGTATCACAAGCATTTCATCAATATTAAAAACTACTAAACATGGAAACTTCACGCCGTTCATTTATTAAAAACAGCGCGGTTCTACTGGCCGGAACTTCGCTTTTGCCAAATGCTGCCTTTGCAGCTGCCAAACCTTCAGAAATTATTGGTCTCCAGCTTTATTCGGTTCGCGACGAAATGAAAAATGATCCTGCCGGAACACTTACCAAACTTGCTGAATTTGGGTACAAACATGTTGAACATGCCAACTACATCGACCGAAAGTTTTATGGTTTCACTGCCAAAGAGTTTAAAAAAGTACTCGACGGGCTGGGTCTGAAAATGACTGCCGGACACACCGTTTTGGGTAAAAACCATTGGGACGAAGCAAAAAAAGATTTTACTGATGCATGGAAATACACCGTTGAGGATGCCGCAACTTTGGAACAATTGTATGTTGTGAGTCCGTGGATGGACGAAAGTATGCGCAAAACCTACGACGATCTGGAGCGGTACATGGAAGTGTTCAACCTTTGCGGTGAACTTTGCCAGAAGTCGGGAATGAAATTTGGCTACCATAACCACGATTTTGAGTTCGGCGAAGAATTGAACGGGATGAAAATATTCGATATCATGATGCAAAAGCTGGATGTAAATAAAGTGGTGATGCAGCTCGATATTGGCAACATGTACATTGCCGGAGCCAAAGCCCTCGATGTAATTGGCCAGTATCCCGGCAAGTTCGAGATGATTCATGTGAAAGACGAAATTGCTGTGGGCACTACCGGAAAATACGAAAGCGCTATTCTGGGAAAGGGAATTATTCCGGTAAAAGAAGTACTCGACATTTGCCGCAAATCGGGCGGAACCAAAGTTTTTATAATCGAACAGGAAGCCTATCAGGACAAAGCTCCGATGGCCTGCATGAAAGAAAACTTCGACATCATGAAAAAATGGGGCTATAAATCGTAGTGCCGGGATTGGATAAGTTTTATACGAATATCCTTATAAATACCTAAACAGAAGAATATTGCTGTGATATCCTTTTCCTGTGACTTCAGTCAACGGATAATTGAATGATGAACGCTCCTGGCTTTAGCCCAAAATGACTGTAGCTAAAGCCATTGGGTTCGATGATCATATAGTCCGTCAGCTAAAGCAGACGGCAAAGGATATTCCAGGTACTCAATCGGACATTCATTTTATTTTAAAAGTTAAAATATTACAGCTGTGTCGGATCTTTGGTTTTCCGGAAGCGGCAGAGCCGTAAAATATTTATAGTAAAAGGTCGATAAAAGCAGATAAGGTGCATCGCACCGGAATATTTAAACTAATCAATACCAATATTCCGGTGCCCTGCACCTATTGCGCGAATTGCATTCTGTTAGCTACAAACATCAATGGTGCTCTGCACCTGAAAAAGGTCTGTTTTTTTGCCGTACAATTGTTACAGAACCAAACTATTAAATCATGAAAACACTTCTGCTTTTTGCCATTCTCTTTCTAAACCTGACAGTTTTTGCACAAACCGCAAAACCGCGTCTGCTGGTGCGTTCCGACGATATGGCTTCTAGCCACGCGGCCAACGAGAGTTGCATTAAAGCTGTTAAAAAGGGAATCAGCCGTTCCATCGAAATAATGGTACCCTGCCCGTGGTTTTTCGAGGCTGCACAGTTGCTGAAACAAAATCCCGGCATTGATGTGGGCGTTCACCTCACCGTTACCAGCGAATGGGACGGTATAAAATGGGGGCCGCTTACTGCCTCTCCCTCACTGGCTGATGCCGACGGAAACTTTGTTGCCGGTACCGGCGATTGGTACAAAAAACCTTACAAAATGGCCGAAGTGGAAGCCGAATACCGCCGCCAAATAGAACTGGCCATGCGCGAAATCAGGAGCGTGACACATATTTCGTCGCACATGGGAGCGCCCGATGTAAAACCTGAATTGAAAGAGCTGGTAAAAAAGCTGGCCAAAGAATACAAGCTGATTTACGAAACCGAAGCTTTAACGCCACTGCCAAAGAATGACTGGGATAAAGCCAAAAATAAAGACGAGAAGGTCGCTGCTTTTATAGCAATGCTAAAAATACTGAAACCCGGAAATACATACATGTTTGTTGAACATCCGGGCAACAAAACCGAGGAAATGAAGGCCATTGGCAACAAAACCATGCTCACCGTATCGCACGACCGCCATTTGGTAACCGAAGTTTTTACCAGCGACAAAGTAATGAAGGCCATCAAAGATTTGGGAATTGAGCTGGTTGATTATACGAAGGTTGGCGTGAGGGGGAAATAGTGGGATTAAAGAGTTCCTGGTTTTTTCGGCTCTATAATGTTTGGTGTGGGTAAATATTTTAAGCTTGACTCACCCCCTCGCACCCAAGGTGCTCACCCCCTCTCTTTTAAAAGAGAGGGGGGAAGGCCGCTTTCGGACTTGGGGGTGAGTATGAGTTATTTAAATACAAATATATTTTCTGCAGATTGGTAGATAGTGCTTCCATCCAAACTGGTAATTGAAGCGAGGATTCAGAACCTTATTTCAACAGAGAGGTCAAAAGGAAACTTGAAAACCCAATTTCTTATTACCGGCTTACAAGGTCCTTTAAGGTCTTGCGTAAAATGTTGTTTTCCATTTCAAGCTCTTTGAGCCGGCTTTTTAACTCATCCACCTCCGATTGCTTCGATTCGCTGACATAAACCGGATCGGTATAAGGTAAGTGGGCCGCTATTTCGCGAAAGAAATTGTAATTCATAATTTCTGATAACTCAACCAGACGCTGAACCTGAAAGCTGGGGCTTTTTAGCATCCCCGAAACCGACGATGTATTGATTTTCAGCACGCGCGATAGTTCGCTCACAGTGATGCGTCTTCGCTGCATCTCGCGTTTTACCATTGCCAAAACAGGTATATCGGCCATCATTAAAGGTTTTAAGGATAAAACAACTCTTTAGCGCCTAAATTTACAACACTTTTGATGTTTTATCCAAATATGTTGTTGTATTTATCGAATACAAGGTTTTTTTAAACGATGCATAAGTAGTTACAAACAAAACAATGCTTGATATATACGAATAATAGCTAGTTATTAAAGGATGAATAGTTGTTATTTACGAAACAATAATTGATGTTAAAACATAAGTGCTTGTTATTAAGTGATGTATGCTTGTTATTAAAAGATATGTGCTTGTTATTAAAGGATAAATGCTTGATATAAACAAGCGATTAGATGTTATAAACGTATTACTGGTGATTTTAAAGGAATTATAAGTCACAGTCGACTTCAAGAAGAAAGTTAAACCGGCAATTTTTGGCCAAACAAGTATGAAGTTGGACAGTGTATTTTTTAAAAGTTTCGATAATCATACCGGTTCTGGATCCACAAATTGGGCAGGTTGTGGGTTGGTCCCCGATCAAAGAACTTCAAAGCTTTTCATTTTTCTAAGCATAAAGATGAATTCAGATATCGATGGTTTATTGGACTTTAAGACTTCAATCTTGACCATTTCAACAGATTCAAATTCGTACCATGAATAATCATCTAAATACCGATGAAACCTGAATTTTTTGATCCCAACCTGATCGGGATAAAAGAACTCTTGATCAATCAGATTTTGCCGGATTTTTTGTTCAATTTCTGAAAGGGAAAGATTTTCCGGATTCGAGAATAATTTAGAACCAAACTTTTTCCAATTTCCTGAATCGCGATACAGATAGTTAAACCGAATTACTTCGCACATGGATTTTTTGATTCAAAGGAAGTAAGTTGAGGGAAATAGGTCAACGGACTATGAGTCACGTTTTGGTTTTTTATCCTTTTACAACCCCTCTGAAATTTATAGGAGTGACATGACAAATGGCATCCAGTCCGCCGTTACGGATAAACATTTTTGCATCATCCTCAAAATTGAATAGCCGGTAGAGATGAAAATTATCGGAATGTTGCTGTGAAAAATCGAGTTCGTTACTTGAAAAATAGAAGGGAGTTTCTTTTCCTAATTTGGTCGTTTTTACCTCGATATATTTATCCTTGCCATTAAGTTGCTTCGAAAGAATATCGAATCCGGCACCATCGCCATCTTCTTTTGAAATCCAACGGATTTGTTCTGCAAATTTTTCTTTTCCGCTTTTGATTAAATGCCATTTTTCATATTCAATAACCAATTCTTCTCCGGAATTCCCCAGATTCCGGTTGTTTTGCTCGCGCTCCAAATAGTTAATTTTGATGGGATTCCTTTTGTAGATTGCTTCTGGCTCTGAAACTTGAGCTAAAACCGGCAAATCGAAAATGAATTTTTCAAAGTTGACTTCTTTCTTAGGTTGAAGAATCGGTTTCTCAGCGAAAACTTTAAACTGACTTTCTATTGCCGGTTTTCTGATGAGGTATTCGATGACCTTATCTTCGAGTATTTTCTGGTAGTTAAATCTCGGGAGATAACCTTTGATATATGGCTGACCTAAATTGATCAATACGGCACTAATATTTTGATGCTTGAATTCAATTGACCCATCCGAACGATTGGCTAATAAAGGAAGTAATGCCCTCCGATGTACAGCCTTTGAATAGGCTTCTCCTTTCAACTCGGAAGAGAGCATATTAAAGTAATCGGCAACGATTAGTTCTACTTCGATATTTGACCAAGAATCGGAGATCATTTTGAAATTTTCAAGAAATCGATACCCACTCTCATAGGATGAGTGAAGGCATGATTTGCAATGCGTTGTGCGTAGTTTTGTTTAAGTGTAAATTTATAATCTAATACAAATTCCTGATGTTGTCTACCCCAATCATTTGCAGTCAATTTTTCTTCACTAATATGTGGTTTAGGGATATATAATTGAAAAGGCTTTATATATTCGCCTATCGTCCAACTGATACATGTTTCACTATCAATATAGGAAATAAAGCCACCATCTCCTTTAGAAAAACCTTCCTCAATCTCAGGTAATTTTGAACCTTTTACAAAGTAGTATTTAAAATCAATGTTGCTAATTTCATTTTTGCCTTCATAATAAGTTATGCAATCGCATAATGCCGTAATACAGAGGTAGTATGTTCCATTATTGATAAAAATATCTCCAAAGTTCAACAATCGACCCTCTTTAAAAAAATGTGCTCCATTATAAAACGCATTTATTAATGCAAGCTGATCTGGTTTAGCCTCACTTTGATCATCTATAGAATCTAAAAAAGATGAATCTAAGAATGACAGATTAGAATCGTTTAAATTCATCTCTGCATTTTTTAGTAAAATATCTTTAATATGAAAATTAAAATGTTCTTGATCATATTTTCCCTTAATTTTCCTTCTGTGGTCTAGAAACGAGTTCAAATTAATATTCAAAATGTCTGGATTAATAAATGCCCCCCTCTCAAGGAACTCTCTTTGCATATCAAGTCCTAAAAGTTTGAAATAGCTTTTCTCTTTATCTTTAGATATATGTGAAGAAAATTTGGAGACAAATTCTTCTGGCGCATTTTTCGATTTTTGAAGTATAGTAACAAAAGTATTATTAATCAGTAATGTATATTCATTTCCAATGCTTGAAATAATTTCTTTATAATAATTTATGGGCGTTTCAGCTTTAGGAAGGTTCTCATCAATTGAAATGGCAAGATCAATTAAAAGTGCTTGGTGATTTCTATTTATTATTTGAAATGCACCTATTAATATGTTTGCATCAATTGAGTTTATTTCTCCAATTATTCGTCTGTTTGCCTCTTTTGTTATATCAATTTCCTTAAGCAATTTGACAGCATCATCATAAGGTTCGATTAAATATTTGATTTTTTGGTATTGTTCAGAAGAAACTCCAGAAAAATATGAGCATATCTTTTTTATAATTAGATCAAAATCGGTGGCTGAGCTATAAATTGAACAAAAATGGATATTAGGCTGGGCTATAATATCGGCTAGAAGCTTTAAAGATGAAAAATTTTGGCTTTTGGGGTTATCATCTAAGTCCCAATCAAGGATCACTAGATTTGTGTTTCTAAACAAGTATCTTTTCAACGAGTGATCTCCCGGATTGTTTTCTTCTCCCGAATTAAACTTATGAATATTCAATTTAATACCATCTTTTTTAAATTGTTCCAATAGATTTTTAGATATAACGTGCTCATTTATTTCAGCATTATAGACCTCTAGAGAAAACGGATCCCAAGCTTTTTCGTCAATATAAACGGCAGTTTTTATAGAATCTCTTATTATTTCGCTTGCTTTTGCAGTATAAATTTCCTCAATGCTCATAGCTAGTCAGATAAGGGTTTAATGACAAAACATGCACCATTTAAATAGTTATATTCTTTTTGATTTGTAGCTTCTACGTCAAAATAATTCTCATTCAAAGTTTGTTTCGCCAAATACAATCCTATGCCTCTTCCGGTGGGTCGGTTAGAGTAGAAGAGATCAAATATTTTGGTTAAACGATGCTCTTCAATTTTTCTCCCTGAATTCAATATTAAAATTTCTTTAGTTTCCTTTAGATAATCAAATCTTATCTCCCTTTTTTCAGAGTTTCGGAGCCAATATACGGCGTTGTTTATAATATTGATGATCACCGTGTATAACGTAGGTTCCTTAATTGAGATGATATGTTTTTTAAATGAGTCGGAGGCGGTAAGAATAATATTCTCTTCTTTTAATTGTTTAGCAAAAAAGCTCTCAACGTATTCAACTATTTTATCGCAAGAAATATCTTTAGTAATAGCTCCATTAATTCGATATAAGGGAGACAACAAATTGTATTTATCTTCCAGACTTCTGAACGTCTTTTCTAAGAGCTGAAATTCTTTGTTCGAATTAAAATTGTCAAAATTATTAAGCTCTTGCAGCATTCGATTAATCCTTGAATAAAGAACATTAAACTCGTGATCAATGATCTCAACTGCAATTCCTAACTGAGCTGTATCCTGTACTTGCGACCACTGATATTTCATCTGGTCATACTGTGCTTTATAAGCTCCTTGCAACGTTTCTTCATCAATATCAAAGCTAAGCCGGTTAATATGTTGCGTCAGCGGTAAAAGAGTCTTATTTGCCAACGACTTTAAACGATCATATTCCGATTTTAAGAAATTGCTCTGTTCGACAACAGCCTCCTTACTTGTGATCTTATTAAGTGATGTTTTCTGCGCAACATTAAACTCACCCATAATACTTGACGAACGTTTCTCGTATTCTCTTGCCAACTCGCTTAATTTGTTTCGAAGGATAGTTGAATGCGATTGCAAACTATTTGAAAGTTCATTTTTATAAACCTCTGCGTTTTTTGTAAAGTTTACTGTTAATTCGTGCAAAGCAAGTTTCTCATTAACTTTGAGCATTACATCTTTCGAGTTTTTCTTTATGCCATTATTGAAGGCTACAATCTGATCTTCGTATTGGTTGAGTCTGTCGAGTTGTAGCTCGGTTGGTTTATATCTTTTGGGTATTACAGGAAGTAATCTCTCATATTCTACTTCCAACTTATTCAGTTCATCGAGAAGATTCTCAATGTCTTTATAGGTAGTATCAACGAGACTTACCTTTTCGTCCAAGCTTTTTAGTAACACTGAATATTTTTCAGAGTATTTCTTGAATTTTTCCGGATAATCAGAAAGGCTTCTGCTAAAGGCTTTTTTTTCTTCTGTTTCTCTTTTCTTGTCGTCAGCTATGGCTTGATTTTGTTCATTTAGCTTCTTTTTTTCATCTAAGAAAATAGATTTTTCAGCCTTATCTGAAAAATAGTCTTTTGCCACCTGAATAAAAAACGCTATCAAGTCAGATTCAAAGGCACTATAAGGATCGTTATTTATCAATCCTTCTCTACTCGATTTATCTTTTAATTCTGGATTATTATTTCTTGTTAGCCCTAAATATCCAAACATTCTTCGGTATGAGAAGAAATATGTTCCGATTCGTTTACTCCTTCTTTCCTCGAACTTTAAAAAATCGGCATTGGATCTACCATAGGGCAATATTCGAAAATTGTCACGAAAGAGATAAAGTCCTCCATTCCTTGAAACTTTATCATTTATTTTTTTCCAAGCTGATTCATTTAGTATTGAATCTTTTTGTTCTCCAACAATGTATCCAAGCTTAAGATTAATCTCCCCGTAAAACTTTTTCTTAAACTTTCGTCTGTTTGTGCTGAAATCGTAAAGGACTGATTCTTGATTATATATTCGTAAGCTCCCTTTGAATGAACCATTCCCATCAAATTTTCCTTCAATTAATATATCTGCCAAATCATAATCTGCGGAAATGAAAAAATTACCCTCTTGATTCAATAAATCCTTGTCGTAGCCGGTTACTTCATGTATATAAAAGAATGTATTTACTCTATTCCAAATTTCTATAAAAGGATTAAAAAAACCTGACAAACTTGATATAATAAAATCTCTGTTTTCACGGGAGTCCTCTTTATTCTCATCAGCCAATTCCAGAATTTGGTTAATCGGCTCAAATATTAAGAACTTGGTTCCATGAGACTCTTTAATATCTGAAAAGCCATCAAAAAGTTTATTTATTACATCGTCTGGAAGCACCGTGTCTGCGATTGCAGAAATAATATCACTTTTTAGTTCCAATTGTTTTTCTTCCCAAATGGGGTTTTCTTCAATATCTCTTTCTTTATCAAAATTCTTTAAAAAGCTCTCTTTAAGGTGTTTGAAAACAATGTCGAATTGTTCGATACTTTCTAAACTTTGGACTGGAATAATGATGTCGTCAAGATACAAGTTGAAATTTTCCAGCAACCGCCAGTCAAAAAAGAGCAATTGAATAGGGCTTCCGATCTTTTTTGTCATCATCAACATCGGACTTCCCAAAAATGCAACAGATAAACGTCCTATGCCTTTTTCTCCCGCTTTTATTCTGGGGTTTTTCCAAAGTGTTTCTAAGTCGGGACTGTCCTCAAGTTCAGCTCGGCTTTTTGAATCTGTTCCTAAAACCAACCATTTGTCAAGAATGTCTTTAGCCGACATTCCTTTCCCATCATCAGTCAATAAAAAAAGATCTTTTTCTAGCCCTAAATAACCTTTTCTAAATATCTCGGCAGTTAGTTTATCAGCATAAGCATCATAGCCATTCTTCCACAATTCAGTAATTGCAGTAGGTAAATCAGCTATTTGGCCTTTCCCTAAAAGATCGACTGCTCGGGCCTTCGTTCTAAATTGCATTTTCGTGGTTATTGATTATTGCCAATCCAATTCTTTTGGCATATTCAGGAGGGACTGCATTCCCAATTAATCGCGCAATAGAAGCAATACTGCTACCATAAAACTTATAGTCATTTGGAAATGATTGTAGTGCGGCTCCTTCCCCTAAAGAAATGGCTCGGTCTTCTTCAGGATGAGTAAACCGACCACTCGAAACTGCATAGAATTTGGTGGTTATGGTCGATGATGGCCGATCCCACCAAAGTCTACCAAAAGTGTCTTTAAATGATTTCTCTCTTTCTTTAAAGCATTTCAGTTGTAAATGCTCAATATGAGCAAAACCAAAACGGTTTCCTCCATCCTTTTTTATATACTTCATCCTTTCAAGGCAAATTGGCTCAAGACCTGCAACTGTATTTCGATTTTCCGAATCCTTATTGCCAGCCTCTAATTTTGGAAATCCGTTATGCTCTCCAATAATATCTTTCACTTTAGGTTTTTCCCCAGATTCTGGCTCTGGTATCAATTCAGTGTTTGTTACTCGGTTTGCAATTAAGGTGAATCTCATCCG
>Ga0154413_1031_pt4 | contig 18631 bp, 24 predicted proteins | sample RifGroB2_FD_115917 | JGI IMG/M metagenome (GOLD analysis project Ga0154413, IMG submission 115917) | Bacteroidetes bacterium GWB2_41_8 | reverse complement strand
ATGCTGCTGTTGCGCTCGGACTGTCTTTTCGCGAATTCACCGTTGATGCAGGAATCGACGTACTCTCGTTCGGTGGTACCAAAAACGGCATGATGTTGGGTGAAGCTGTGCTGTTTTTCAATGCTGAATTATCGAAAAACTCGAAATACATCCGCAAGCAAAGCATGCAACTGTTCTCGAAAATGCGTTTTGTAAGCTCGCAGTTCATTGCCTATTTCAGCAACGACCTCTGGAAACGAAATGCAAGCCATTCAAACAAAATGGCCAAATTGCTCGAACAGGAAATCATGAAAATTCCGGCGATAAAATTAACTCAGGAAGTTGAAGCCAACGGCGTTTTTGCCATTGTTCCTCCTGAAATCATCCCACTGCTTCAGGAAAAATATTTTTTTTACGTTTGGGACGAACACCGGTCGGAAGTACGCTGGATGACCTCGTTTGATACTGAAGAGGAAGATATTTACAATTTCACTGCGTTGATTAAATCGTTGGTTTAAATGCCTTTATTCGACTATTACCCCCGCGGTCACGAGCCTTTTGACAAGGAAACTGAAAAGAAGATTTTCAAGTACAGTCTCCTGATTCCGGTTGTAATTGTTGGATTGTTCTGGCTGGTAAAACTGGTTGAAAATACGCTGAACCTTGATTTGTCGCGATTCGGGATTCTGCCATTACACATTAAAGGATTGCCCGGCATTTTATTCTCGCCTTTTATTCATAGCGGGCACGAGCATTTACTGTCGAACTCGGTGCCTTTCCTGATACTTTCGTTTGCCCTGCTGTATTTTTACCGCAACCTTGCCTACCGCATTCTTTTCCTGATTTACATTCTTTCAGGAATATGTGTTTGGCTCGGAGGGCGCGAATCGTACCATATTGGCGCCAGCGGGATTGTTTACGGACTGGCTTCCTTCCTGTTTTTCAGCGGAGTGTTCCGTAAAGATGCCAACTTGCTCACAATCGGAATTATTGTAATTTTTCTCTACGGAAGTATGTTCTGGGGAATTTTCCCGATTAAACCCGAAATCTCGTGGGAAAGCCATCTGTGGGGCGCTGCCAGCGGATTGATGCTGGCTTTCTATTATCGTTTCCAGGGACCGGTGCGACCATCGGCAAGCTGGGAGAACGAACCTGAAGAAGCAGATTCAGAAGACGAATACTGGAACCAGCCGGAGGAACCCTCCGACCAGCAAAAGGAAGAAAATATCCAATAATCAATCTTCAATATCCAAAATCCAATTTTAAATTTGCTATTCCCATCAGGCTAAAATTCCGGATATTGAGTATTGGATATTCTGCATTGGATATTTTTTTTTTATTTTATCAATGTATCCAAGTGGTTAAAAAACATGTTTGCATCCAATAAAACGATCGTGCTCTGAACTGTTATGAGAAAAAATTTTAACTTTGCGCTCCCATATTTAAACAGGTTCTAAGACAATGATTAGCAGAAGAATAATCCGAATCAAAGTATTGCAGATATTGTACGCGTTCTTTTCTTCACCCGACACATCCATCAACAACTCAGAAAAAGAACTTTTTTTCAGCCTCCAGAAAACGTTTGATTTGTATCACTATCTGATGGCGCTTATAATTGACATTCAAAAGTTTGCAGAAGAGCGCATTGATTTGGGTATGAAAAAGCACCGTCCGACTTCAGAAGACCTTGCACCAAATACCCGTTTCATAAACAACCAGCTGATCAGTCAACTCAAAAACAACATTTCGCTCAATAAATACATTGCCAACTCCAAGCTTACCTGGAACGACAATGAAGAATTGATCCGCAAAATCTACGTGGCTCTTATCGATCAGGATTTCTACAAAGAATACATGCAGGCGCCAAAGCAGTCGTACTCCGACGACCGCAAGATGGTGGAGGATATTTTCAAATACCTGATTCTGGACAACGAGGATATTGAATCGTTGCTCGAAGAGCAGAGTATTTACTGGAACGACGATCTTGATTTTGTGGTAAGCATGATCCTGAAGACTTTCAAGAAATTTAAGGAAACGAGCGATGAACGGCAAGCACTGCTCCCGATGTTTAAAGACGAAGAAGATCATCAGTTTGCAAAAGACCTGTATCGCAAAGTGGTATTAAACCACAGCGACAACATGGAAATGATTAAGCAGCACACTGTAAACTGGGATATCGAACGAATCGCATTTATCGACAACCTGATTCTTGAACTGGCACTCAGCGAATTCCTTTATTTTCCGTCGATACCAACCAAAGTGACAATGAACGAATACATCGAATTGTCGAAATATTACAGCACCGAAAAAAGCCGTAATTTCATCAACGGCATTCTGGATAAAGCCTTAAAAGACCTGAAGAAAGCGAACAAAATATTAAAGGCAGGACGCGGGTTGATTGGAGAAGGGGAAGAATGAAAAAAAGGCAAAAGTTTACATCAGCCAGGTTGGTTTTTATCCTATTCATGGTTCTGATCGGTTCATGTAATTCAGGAACAAAAAAAGCAGAACCTGCTGTAAAACCTGATGAATCGGGAGTTGCGAAATTTGTCTTTTCCGAAGAAATGCATAATTTTGGTTCCCTCAAATCAGGCGAAGTAGTGTCGTTCACGTTTGTTTTCAGGAATGAAGGAACCAAAACACTGGTAATTGACAGGGTTGAATCGGGCTGCAAATGTACTGAAGTTGTAATTCCGAATAAATCTATTGAACCAGGGAAAGAAGGACAGATTGAGGTGATTTACAATTCGGCGGGTGAAGTTGGACGGCAATTACAAACAATTACTGTATTTTCGAATGCCGATCAGCCTGAAAAACAAATACTTATAAAAGCAAACATTACAAACGAGTTAATCGAGATATACAGTTAAATTAAATACATTTTACACATGAACTATTTATTAATGGCACCACCGGCTCAAGGCGCCGAACCAAATCCGATCATGACATTCCTTCCTTTGGTTTTGATCATCGTAGTTTTTTATTTCTTTATGATCAGACCTCAGATGAAGAAACAAAAAGAACTGGCTGCTTTTCGCAACAGCATTGCCAAAGGCGATAAAGTTGTAACAACTGGCGGTATCTACGGAAAAATCCTTGAAATTAAGGACAATACCGTACTTCTTCAGGTTGACGACAACGTAAAAATAAGAGTTGACAAAGCCGCTATCGTAAAGGATATGAGCGACGTTCAGGTTCAGAAATAATTGAACCTACACAAACGAATTAATAAGGGCCGGCACTATGTCTGCCCTTTTTTTTATATTTGATGCCGTGAAGACAAACTGGGTATATAAATTTGTTAAGTACCTGAAAAAGGTATATTTCAGAAACGATAAACGTGTTGTTGCATTTCTGATTTGCGTGGGTATTGCCACCGGATTCTGGTTTTTGAATGCACTGAGCAAAACCTACACTGTTGACATTGTTGCCCCGGTAAAATACACCAACCTGCCAAACAATAAAACCCTGTCAACTCAGCTTCCCGAAAAGTTTGATCTGAGAATCAAAGCTCATGGGTTCACCATCATCAGGCACCAGCTGAGCTTTTTGTTTATGCCGATGGAGTTCAATGTGAACAACCTTACCAGCAACAGGATGATCGAGAGAAGGAGAAACAGCTTTGCCTTCCCTACCCGGCTGTTTCTTTCTGACCTTGCCTACCAGTTATCGAACGAACTGGAAATTCTAAACATGACGCCCGACACCCTTTTCTTCAAATTCGACCAAACGGGGCAAAAACGGGTCAAGGTAAAACCCATTGTTTTGGTTAACCTGAAAAAGCAGTTTCAAATTTCAGGAGAAATCACTGCATCACCCGATTCTGTGCAGGTAAACGGTCCGCAGTCGGTGCTCGACACTTTGCATTTTATATTAACTGAATCGCAGAAATTTAATGCCGTTGACCAATCGGTTCAAACAGAAGCATCGTTGCAAAATATTAAAGAAACCTTTTTTGAACCATTGGAAGTGGCAATTAATATTCCGGTTGAAGAATATACCGAAGCGCAACTTTCGATACCTGTAATGCTGAACGATTCTCCTTCTGACATGACTATCAAACTTTTCCCTTCGAAAGTAAAAGTCACTTTTCAGGTCGGATTAAGCCGTTTTCAAAACATGCAGCCTGAAGATTTTAAACTTTCTGTTTCCTTTTCAGAAATAAAAGAAGGCAAACAGCGATTAAAAATCTCACAGGAATCAACTCCGGCTTACCTTTACGATATTAAAATTACTCCTGAAGAAATTGAATATCTGATTGAAAACTAAACGTATGATCAAAGTTGGAATAACCGGAGGCATTGGAAGCGGGAAAAGCACTGCATGCCGGGTTTTCTCCATATTGGGCATTCCCGTTTTTATAGCCGACCTGGCAGCAAAACAGCTAATGAATACCAGTCCTGAAATTCGTGATCAGCTGATTCGCGTCTTCGGAAAAGAAGTTTACCTGCCCGATCGTACCATCGACCGAAAATACCTGGCCGGAATTGTCTTTAACGACCCATCTTTGCTGGCCAAACTCAACTCAATTGTGCACCCTGTGGTGCGAAAAGCTTTCGACGACTGGTGCTCGACAAAACAGGCTCCATACGTTCTGCACGAAGCGGCCATTTTATTCGAAAGTGGATTTTATAAAAATATGGACAAAACAATTACCGTGGCTACCAAGCTTGAAGAAAGAATAAAACGTGTTACAAAGCGCGATCATTTATCGGAAGAACTGGTTATGCAGCGAATAAAAAATCAGATGAGCGATGCTGAAAAAATTAAACTTGCGGATTTTGTAATCTGTAACAACGAGGATGAACTAATCATTCCGCAAATTATAGAAATTGATAAAAAATTAAGGATACATGGATAAGTTTGGGAAATGGATAAGTGGTGGTCTGGGATGGGCTTTATTCGGACCTATTGGTGGAATTGTTGGTTTTGTAGTCGGATCGTTGTTTGATAAAAGCCAGCAATTACAAATTGGCAGTGCACCTCAATCAGGGCAAACCACCACGCAGGGTGGATATGTGATGAGCCTGCTCGTACTGGTTGCTGCGGTAATGAAAGCCGACGGTAAAATATTAAAGTCGGAACTTGAATACACCAAACAGTTTTTCGTTCGTTCGTTTGGAACTGCGGCTGCGGGCGAAGCCATTAAAATACTTCGCGACTTACTGAATCAGAATATTCCGGTTACTGAAGTATGCCAGCAGATCCGCAAAAACATGGATCATCCGTCACGTTTGCAATTGGTGCATTTCCTCTTCGGAATTGCCGATGCCGACGGACAGGTTCACGAAACCGAACACAAACTGATAATGCACATTGCACAACAGATGGGTATCAGCGAAAAAGATTACCAGTCGATTGAAGCAATGTTTGTTGCAAACACCGATGCTGCCTATAAAATTCTGGAAGTTGAAGCCACCGCTACCGACGATGAACTGAAGAAAGCCTACCGCAAAATGGCTGTAAAATACCATCCCGACAAAGTTCATTACCTGGGCGAAGACATCCAGAAAGCAGCCCACGAAAAGTTCCAGAAAGTGAACGAAGCCTGGGAAACGATAAAGAAGCAACGGGGAATTGTTTAAACTCAGTCGCAGTTTGCAGTCACAGTCTTCAGAAAAAATATAAACGAAAGAGCTTGCAGGAAAAATCTGCAAGCTCTTTTTCTTGCTCTGAATTATGGCAAAATTTGTCTAAATATTTTATTGATAAAATGTTTTGATATGTCAAGTTGTTTTAAGAACTTGCGTAAAAATAAACCAATAAATAAACCTATTATGGAATTTAAGGAACTTGTAAAACAGTTAGGGGAAAAGGTCTCAAAATTAAAAGACCAAATCAAAACAGAAGAAGCAACAAAGAGTGCATTCATCATGCCATTTATTCAAATACTTGGCTATGACCTATTCAATCCTTTAGAAGTCGTTCCTGAATTTATTACTGATTATGGTGCAAAAAATATTGAAAAAGTTGATTATGCAATTTTAAAGGACAATGAACCAATTCTTATCATAGAATGCAAACATCACGCAGAAAGTCTTGACAAACATTATACGCAAGCTCACAAATATTTTCATCTAACTAAATCAAGATTTGCAATTCTAACGAATGGAGTGCAATACAATTTCTATGCAGACCTAGATCTTGCTAATAAAATGGATGAGAAACCTTTCCTAAGTTTTGATATTAGCAATATCAAAGACCAACAAATTAAGGAACTTGCAAAATTTCACAAAAGCGGGTTCGACATTAATTCAATATTGACTACTGCTAGTGAATTAAAGTATTCAAATGCAATTAAGGCTGTCTTTTCAAATGAGTTAGCAAACCCTTCAGGCGAATTTATAAAATTCTTTGCTAGTCGAGTTTATGAGGGAAGATTGACTGAAAAAGTAATGATTCAATTCTCTGAAATATTCAAAAAAACTGTTGATCAAACATTTAACGACATAGTTAGCGATCGATTAATGAATGCAATTAATCAAACGAAACAAATTCAAGTTGAAACAACTACGGAAATTCAACCTATCATGGATTCGGAGGAATCAAAAATCACGACAACAGAGGAGGAACTAAACGGATACTACATTGTAAAAAGTATTATCCGACCAAAAGTCAATTGTACAAGAGTATTCTATAGAGATTCTATTAATTATTTGAGTATTATTTTGGATGATAATAACAAAAAGCCAATCTGCCGCCTTTGGTTAAATGGGACAAAGAAGAAATATATTGGTTTACTTGATCGGGATAAGAAAGAGACAAAATATGAAATTGCGACTTTGGATGATATTTATAATTATTCATCTCAACTATTAGAAGCTACTGAATTATACAGCGGCGACAAATAATTATAAACGGAAATTTTTAAAACGAAAGAGCTTGCAGGGAAAATCTGCAAGCTCTTTTTGTAAATTTATGTCCGTCGGCTAAAGCCAGACGGCAAAGGATATCAGCATTTCAATTTGGCGTAAACGCTATTTCAAGTCCAAGCCTATCATTTGCCGTTCGCCTTTTGACATCGGACATTTGCAAAAGCTACTATTTCTTCCCCAAATCGGCTGCGGCAGTTTCCATCAGCAGAAAAAAGGCCTGACCTTCTGGAGCAAAATACGGGCGATTGAAATTGGGAACGCCGCAAACATCATTTACATATCCGAGCTTATCAACCTTGTCGTTGGCAGCTTTCCGCATAATTTCTGTTGGCCTCAGGTACGACGAATCGAGATAACCCGCTGCCACACCTCTGAAAATCGAATAGCAAAGCATCTGGCTCAGATTCACCTCAACAAAAGTATCGGGCCGGTTCACAACATCGTGGAACATTCCATCGGGACGAAGATATTTAAGGCAACCGTCGATCACATCTTTGGTGTAACCAATCAGCTTTTTCTTTTCGGCCATCATCGAATCGGGCAACATCTTTATAATCCGCACCATTCCGGCAGCCGACCAGCCATTGCCAACACCCCAGTAATCAGCGCGGTTCAATATTTTCTTCTCATCGTCCCACATGTGCGAATACAGCTGATCTGTTCCGTTATACAAGTATTTCCGGTACCCTTCAATCTGTTTCATCGCTTCCCGAAAATTTCCGGCAGCAGCCAGAAAAGGCGGCAACATATAAGTTGCATCCGACCATATTCCCCGCTGAGGTTCCTGCGTATGGTAAATAATTCCATCGGTGGTTTTATGACTGGTCGTTTTGATTACTTCAAGCATTTCGTCAGCCCCTTTCTGAAATATCGGATCGCCGGTATGTTTTGCGGCAAAAAGCACCACTTCGCCAATGCTGGCACAATCGTTAATCGGGCCATTGCCTTTTAGCACCGAAAAGCGGCCTTTTTCCTGACGAAGTATTGCCCCGCGTGCAAACGATACAGCCAAATCGATTTCACCCATTTCCATGAAAGCCTGTGCAACCACACCCTGTTCCCAATCGTACCGCTGCATTCCGAGCGTTGCAATTTTCACCCGTTCAATACGGTCTTTGGTTCCTGAAATATCGTTTACAAAGAGTTTTCCTTTCGTTTCCTTCTCCTGAATATTATTGGGCAAATTGGCTGCAATAGCTGTTATTCCAGTCATTCCGATGGTTACGCCACCAGCCTTTTTGAGAAAATTACGACGTGAGTTTGGATTGTTGATGTTCATGTTAGTTAGATTTGGGTTAGTTCAATTATCCAAAAATAAGCAATTATTTATTTCTTGTCTGATACAACGATTTACTGTCAATAATTTTCAGGGAATGAATATAAAATCCGACAAAAATGACTTAGCTTTATTCGTAATTTACCGAACAAAAAAAATCAAAAAGTACTGACAGATGAAAACTAAATCACTGGGTTTTATCGGCGGAGGCAGAATTACCAGGATTTTTCTGCAAGCCTTTGTAAATAAAAAAGCCATTTTCGATTCAATCTCTGTTTTCGACACCAATCCTGAAATACTTCAGGCACTGAAACAAAAATTCCCATTTATTCAAACACTTGACTCTGCTTCGGAAGCAGCCCGAAAAGACATTGTATTTCTGGCCTTGCACCCTCCGATGATTATGGAAACACTCGAAAAAATAAGCAATGCAGTAAGTCAGCAAACCATATTTATTTCGCTGGCGCCCAAAATTACCATCGAAAAAATTGCCTCTGTCTTAAAATCGGCTGAACAAATCGTGCGCTTAATTCCAAATGCAACTTCAGTAATCAATCATGGCTATAATCCGGTAAGTTTCGCTCCTGAAATAGCTGAAATACAGAAATGGTACATTCTGGAAATGCTTAATTTACTGGGACAAACGATCGAAACTTCGGAAGAAAAACTGGAAGCTTATGCTATTTTGTCGGCAATGTTGCCCACTTATTTTTGGTTTCAATGGCAGGAACTAGAAAAAATTGGCTCCCAAATCGGACTTACTGAAACAGAAAGCCGCGAGACCATTTACGAAACACTGAATGCCGCGCTAAACACGATGTACCACTCCGGCATGAAGCAAGAAGAGGTAATGGATCTGATTCCGGTAAAACCTATCGGCGAAAGCGAACAACAGATTAAAACCATTTATCAGGAAAAACTGGTAGGTTTATGGGAAAAGATTAAGCCGTAAAAAGATAAATATGATTGTCCGTTTTCTTAACTATTTGGTATTGGAGACAGTCAGTTGTAGTCTTGAATTGTCATTCCTTGTCATTTCAAGACTACTTAATGACCACAAAATGACAATCGAATGACTTAGATAAATTTACGAGTAGAATCCCTTAAAACACTACTTCACTCTATATGCCATCAACGCATTTCCGTGCCGTATATACAACACGCCGTTTGCAATAACCGGATGGGCAAAATGTTCTTTTTCGCCTTTCGTAATTTTGAATTTGCTAACCACTTCCAGTTTCGTACCAATTCCTGAAATCAGGTTTACATAACCATTGTCGGTATAGCAAAACAAAAGGTTGTCAGCAGCGATCAGGTTTCCTTTCATCCCATTGAGCATTTCAACGATTTGCCCGGTTTTAGCATCCAGCACTTTCAGCTTTTTATCGTCGGAAGTGGTATAAATGCGGTCACCAATTTTCACCAAACCGCCCAATGAATTCCGGACTTTTCCATTTCTCCATACCTCTTTGATGGTTGTCCCATCGGGTGACAATTGAATCTGATAGGCGCCATTCCCGTTTTCGTCGCCCGAAATACTATAAATAAATCCATCTGAGTAAACAGGTGTATTGCAATGTTCACCTTCCAGTTTCACCGAATCTTCTTTGTGCGACCAAAGCAACTCGCCGGTTTTCGTATCCAGTCCCAGTAAATACTCGCGCGACAGGGTTACGAACACATTTCGCGCCGGAAGTTTAATGATAATCGGCGAACAGAAAGAAACCGGATCGCCAAGCGCCTTTGAAGTCCAGACTGGTTTTCCGGAAAAACGATCGAGAGCCACCACATTCGATTCGCTCCCTCCAGGGTAGCAATACACTTTCGATTCGTCAACCTGTAGCGATTCAGAATAACCAAACATGTTAAGTTTCCCGCCAAAATCAGCCACCATGTTCACCGCCCATTTTTCTTTTCCTGATTGGGCATCCAAACAGGCAATACGGCCAAGTCCAGAGCAAACGTAAACCAAATCACTGTAAATAGTTGGTGCAGAGCGGGCTCCCGGAAAATTCGCAGAATAACCTTCACCAAAAAATTCCTTACCATTGGGTGTTTTCCAAAGAAGCTTACCATTCACATCGAAAGCAAATACATGCGCAACCTGATTAATTTCGCCATTGATGAAGAGTTTGTTTCCGGCAATAACAGGCGCACTGTATCCTATGCCTATTTCTTCGGAAGTCCAGAGCAATTCCGAACCTGATTCTGGCCACGATTTCAGGAGATTTTTTTCAGGATAAATTCCATCGCGGTTTGGGCCGCGCCATTGTGAAATGTTCTGACTTTGACTTATAAATCCTGTCAGCATTATACAAGCAAGTAAAGTGAAGGTTTTGATAATTTTCATAAATCGGTTTTATTAGAATATTCTATCAAAAACCAAAGTTAAACAGATCGTTGAAATATGAAACAGCATTAACTTTTGTCATGAAAAAACATTCAGGAAAATTTGAACTGAAAAAGCTTTCAGAATAAAGAAATCAATATATTTGTTCGTCATTTTACGAACAACGAACAATGGATAAAATAATTATTACTGAAGAACAGCAAAAGGCCGCGCGATATGCCAAAGCGATGGGTCATCCGATACGCATGTATGTACTCGAATTGCTTTCGAAACAATCGTGCTGCTACAGCGGCGATTTAACTGAATATCTCCCTATTGTCAAATCAACGCTCTCGCAACACCTTAAAGAACTGAAAGATGCCGGATTAATTCAGGGAGAAATTGAAGCGCCCCGCATTAAATATTGCCTGAACAGGGAGAACTGGAAAGAAGCACAGGACTTGTTCAGGAAATTTCTGAAAATTGATCAGGATGAACTCGTTCAAAAATGTCAATAAATATAAAATCATGGAAATCAAAATCTTAGGCACAGGTTGCCCCAAATGTAAATCGCTCGAAAAAGCGACTCGTGAAGTAGTGGAGCAAAACGGAATTGATGCTACAGTCACCAAAGTGGAAGATATTTACCAGATTATGAAATATGGTGTAATGACCACTCCCGCGATGGTAGTTGATGAAAAAGTAGTTATTAAAGGAAGAATTCCTTCTGCTGACGAAATCAAACAATTGTTAACCAAATAATTTGAAGATGCAGAAATTCTCATCATTCAATTTTCAAATCATCAAATTAAAATTTAACCATGAAAAAGATTCAATTATTCAGTATTTCAATCGTGTTGTTGATGAGCAGCTTTATTTGCAACGCGCAAACTCAAAAAAAAGAAGCAACGGCAGCAACCCAGATTGAAGCCTATTATTTTCACAACGCATCACGCTGTGTGACCTGCAAAACTGTTGAAGCTGAAGCAAAAGCCGATTTGGAAAGCCTTTACGGAAGCCAGGTAACCTTTAAGGCATTAAATCTTGAAGCCCCCGCAACCAAGCCGATTGCAAAAAAACTGGATGTTTCTGGACAAACACTTTTGGTTGTTAAAGGGAACAAAAAAGTGAACCTGACCAACGAAGGTTTTATGTATGCCCGCACCAATCCCAAAAAATTCAAGTCAATTATCAAAGAAAAAGTTGACAAGCTTTAAAAACCGCCAATGGATTTCTTAACTAATCTACTGGAGAACAGCACTATGCCATGGCTTTCGGCATTGGTGCTGGGCTTAATGACTGCAATCAGTCCTTGCCCAATGGCTACAAACATTACCGCGGTGGGCTTTATCAGCAAAGACATTGAGAACCGCAACCGGGTATTTATCAATGGATTACTCTATACACTTGGCCGTGCGATTTCTTATACGGCAATCGCTCTGATCATTTATTTAGGAGCCGATCAGTTTAAATTTTCCGGCTTTTTTCAGCTTTACGGCGAAAAAGTATTGGGTCCACTTTTGATAATCATCGGCTTGTTTATGCTCGATGTGATTAAAGTTAAGTTTCCAGGAATGAACGGATTGACCTCCAGGATGGAAACCAAAACGAAATGGGGATATTGGGATGCCATTTTGCTGGGAATGATTTTCGCCCTTGCTTTCTGCCCATACAGCGGCGTACTTTATTTCGGTATGCTTGTTCCGATGACTGTTGCAAGCGCATCAGGATTGTATCTTCCCATCGTTTTTGCACTGGCAACCGGCATTCCGGTGATCATTTTTGCATGGCTACTGGCTTTTTCTGTTGGTTCAATCGGTGGAGTTTACAACAAAATGAGAAACTTCGAAATCTGGTTCCGCAGAGTGGTTGCAGTTTTATTCATCATCGTTGGTATCTATTACATTATCAGGGTATTCATGTGAAAATATCGGTATTAAATAATTGATTATTAAGCGTTCCCATGGAACTCACATACCAACTGACTTCCACTTCAAACTATATTTTCATTCTTGTTGCGCCGCTACTTTTTAAATCATTTCTGCGGCATGTTCGTTTCTTCTAAAAAAATTTGATTTCAATGTTCGTTATTTTACGAACAATTTGGTAACACAACATGGAAAAAAGTAAAAAAATAAAACTCATTGCCTCTGTAGCAATTGTACTTCCGGCGCTAATCGTGCTGTACTGGTTTCTTCAGCCATTGGTCGATTACCTGACTTATGAGCTGATCGGACTAAATGCTGATTCTCACCTTGGGGCATCCATCAATTTTTTCATTTACGATACCATTAAAATCCTGATTTTGTTGTTTCTCATCAGTTCGCTGATGGGTTTGGTGAATGCTTACTTTCCGGTTGACAGGCTTCGCATTTACCTGACTACGAAAAAACTATACGGGTTCCAGTATTTTTTTGCCTCGTTATTTGGCGCCATTACGCCGTTTTGTTCCTGCTCATCCATTCCGCTTTTTATTGGTTTCGTGAAAGGTGGAATCCCACTCGGGGTAACTTTTGCATTTCTGATCACTTCGCCATTGGTGAACGAAGTTGCTGTAGCCATGTTCCTTGGTTTATTCGGAATAAAAGCTACACTTATTTATGCCATCAGCGGCATATTATTGGGAACAGTTGGCGGCTTTGTTCTTGGCAAATTCAGGCTAGACAGGCATTTGTCCGACTGGGTTAAAGAAATTCAGGCCAATTCTGAAAAGGAATCAGAACAATGGGAAATTGACCAAACTCCGTTTATCGACCGCTTACCTATTATCATTCGCGAAGGATGGGAAATTGTGCGGAAAGTGTTGGTTTATGTCATTATCGGGATCGCCATTGGCGCGGCCATGCACGGTTATGTTCCTGAAAATTTCTTCACCGAATATCTATCAGCCGACAAATGGTATGCTGTACCGCTTGCCGTAATACTTGCCGTTCCGATGTATGCCAATGCAGCCGGAATTGTTCCGGTCATTCAGGTTTTTGTTGCCAAAGGCGTTCCGCTGGGCACTGCCATTGCATTTATGATGGCCGTTGTTGGTTTATCATTGCCCGAGGCCACCCTGCTAAAAAAGGTGATGAAGTGGAAACTTATTGGTATTTTCTTCGGAACCATCACCGTTTTTATTATTCTACTTGGCTATCTGTTTAATTTTATTTTATAAATACTTTATCTACTGAAGGTTATCGCGCAAAATCCTTGAAATTCACGTTTAAAAGCTCTCCCATATTTGATTTTTTAACCTCATCAATTTCCTGAATCCGACTGACCACTATTTATTTTTTCGCTGAATTTAAAATGTAATCAAAATTTAATGACGTAAATATACGTCGCAATAATATTTGACGTATATTTACGTCGTATTTAAAATTCGAAATTATGGTAGTATCAAAGACAGCGCTTTTCGACGAAGTACTTCAGGAAAAAGCGAATCTTTTTAAAGCACTCGCCCACCCTGCCCGATTGCAAATTCTTCAATTTCTGGCCAAAACGCAAAATTGTATTTCAGGCGATATTTCTGATGAATTGCCACTTAGCCGGACAACAGTTAATCAGCATTTGAAAGAGCTTAAAGATGCCGGATTAATAAAAGGCCACATTGAAGGAGTAAAAATGAAGTACTGTTTGGATGCACAGAAAGTTAAAGAAATGAAAAACCTTTTAAGCTCATTTCTGGAAGAAATACAGCTACCTGATAACTTTATCTGCGAATAAATAAGTAAAGAACCTATTGTCTAATAATCTAAAGTCATAAATATATGAAAGTACTTATTCTTTGCACCGGGAACAGTTGCCGCAGCCAGATGGCTCACGGCTTTTTACAATCGTTCGACCCGAACATCACCGTTTGCTCTGCAGGTACCGAAGCTTCAGGAAAACTGAACCAAAAAGCAGTTGCCGCCATGAAAGAAATCGGCATCGACATTAGCCACCACACCTCCGATTCGGTGGACAAATACCTGAACGACGAATGGGACTATGTGATTACCGTTTGTGGTGGCGCCAACGAAAATTGTCCGGCATTCTTCGGCAAAGTGAAACACCGCATTCACATTGGCTTCGATGATCCGTCACATGCAGTCGGAACTGATGAATTTATCTGGAGCGAGTTTATCCGTGTCCGCGACGAGATTAAAGCAGGTTTCTGGAAGTTTTATAATGAAGAAATCAAGCCTCAATTATGAAAGCTTGAGATTTAATAGTAAACAATGCCAGAATATTAGCATTGTGATATGTTTATTGTCGTATTTTATAAGACTCACCCCCGGATCTTCTGCGATGATCTTTCCCCCTCTCTTTTTGAGAGAGGGGGGAGACGTCCGTTTACGGACGTTGGTGGGTGAGTCAGAATAAAAAAATACGACAGTATTTTAATCCATATACTTAAACAACTATATAACAATAGATTATGCCTTCTCAAAAACGCCTCAAATTTCTCGACCGATACCTTACACTTTGGATTTTCCTTGCCATGTTTGTTGGTGTATTTGCCGGGTGGGCCAGTCCGAACGTTGCCGAATTCTGGAACAGTATGTCTTCAGGAACTACCAACATTCCGATTGCCATTGGCTTAATTGTGATGATGTACCCGCCGCTCGCAAAAGTGAAGTACGAAGAGTTGGGCGATGTATTCCGCAACACCAAAATCCTAGGACTTTCCTTATTTCAGAATTGGGTATTTGGTCCCGTGCTGATGTTTGCATTGGCTATCATTTTTTTCAAATTGTTCCCCGGCGAAAACAATGCGAACCTTCCTTACATGTACGGAATTATCATGATCGGCCTTGCCCGTTGCATCGCGATGGTGATTGTTTGGAACGATCTGGCCAAAGGCGACACCCAATATGCTGCCGGACTGGTGGCTTTCAATTCTGTTTTTCAGGTGCTGTTGTTTTCGGTTTATGCTTATGTTTTTATCGCAATTTTGCCGGGTTGGTTCGGCGTTCCGGTTAACGAAACCGTTTCTCAAATTACGATGGGAGCCATTGCCGAAAGTGTGTTTATTTACCTCGGCATACCAATGATTGCAGGCTTTTTAACCCGATATATTTTAACCCGTGCTAAAAGCAAGCTTTGGTACGAAACCAAATTTGTACCTAAAATTAGTCCGCTGACACTTATCGCCTTGTTATTCACCATCGTGGTGATGTTTTCGCTGAAAGGCGAATACATTGTAAAAATCCCGATGGATGTGGTGCTGATTGCCATTCCGTTGCTCATTTATTTTGTGGTCATGTTCCTGTCATCATTTTTCATGAGCAAAAAAATCGGAGCCAATTACGAGCAATCCACAACCTTGGCATTTACCGCTGCCAGCAACAATTTCGAACTGGCCATTGCAGTAGCCATTGCCATTTTCGGGATTAATTCAGGAGAAGCTTTTGCAGGGGTAATTGGTCCGCTGGTTGAAGTTCCGGTAATGATAGGGTTGGTGAATGTGGCGTTTTGGTTCAAACGGAAATATTTCGTGTAACTATTATCCTGAAATCGTATCAACTTTTACTCTGTTCCATTGTTTGAATTATAGCAATTAGCGAATTAAATCTTCTTGTTATGCCAAATAAAAAAGAAGTAATTCAATCCCTGCTCTCCGAAGCGCATATAATATTAAATGGAACAGGTGATGCTGATATTCAGGTAGCTAATTCAGGATTTTATGACCGTGTGTTGCGGGAAGGAGTGCTTGGTTTTGGGGAATCGTATATGGATGGTTGGTGGGAAGTGAAAAAACCGGACGATCTTTTTTACCGCCTGATTAACGCATCGCTTCACGAAAAAGTTAAGTCATGGAAAATCGTTCCCTATATTCTAAAAGCCAAAATCTTTAATTTCGGAAAACAATCAAAGGCCTTCGAAGTCGGCAAAAAGCACTACGACATTGGAAATACATTGTTTCAAAAAATGCTCGACCATCGAATGGTATACTCTTGTGGCTATTGGAAAGAGGCTGAAAATCTGGAAGAAGCCCAGGAAGCCAAACTTGACCTGATCTGCCGGAAACTCAATTTACAACCAGATATGAAAGTGTTGGATGTTGGCTGCGGGTGGGGAAGTTTCTGTAAATATGCTGCTGAAAAATATTGCGCTGACGTGGTTGGAATCACAATCTCGAAGGAACAGGCTGAATTGGCCAAGAAGAACTGCAAAGGCTTAAACGTAAAAATCAAGCTTCAGGATTACAGGGATTTAAATGCTGAAGCGTTTTCCGATAACGGAAATCTTTTCGACCGGGTGGTTTCAGTCGGGATGTTTGAGCATGTAGGATATAAGAATTACCGGGTTTTCATGAAAACAATCCACCGGATATTGAAAAACAATGGATTATTTTTGCTCCATACTATTGGAGCTAATAAATCGATGTTTACTACCGATCCATGGACCCACAAATATATCTTTCCAAACTCCATGCTCCCGTCAATAAAGCAAATTGGTGCTTCAATCGAGCAATTATTTGTGATGGAAGACTGGCATAACTTTGGGCCCGATTACGACAAGACACTGATGGCCTGGTTTAAAAATTTCGACCATTCGTGGGATGAACTAAAATTGGATTACGACGAAAGATTCTATCGGATGTGGAAATATTACCTGCTCTCTTGTGCCGGATCTTTCCGTGCCGGAAAAAACCAACTTTGGCAAATTGTACTTTCCAAAAATAGCATTGCCAACGGTTATCAATCGATTCGGTAATTGACCTTTTGAAAATAAATTTCAAACTAATTAATATCCCAGTGCATCCATCAACTTCTCATTCAGCTTCCGGTTTTTGCCCTGAAACGGATGGCAGTGAATATGAATGGCCGGATTAAAGTTCAGTTCGATGATGGCATAATTATCGGCTGTTGCTTCGGCTGAAATATCCGGAATAATCATATCCAGGCCGGTAATTACCACATTCAGCGCTTTGGCTGCCTGCACGGCAATTTGTTTGTACGAATCGGGAATATCGTCGGTAAAATCGATACTGTCGCCGCCGGTGCTGATGTTCGAATTTTCGCGCAGGTAAACCGTTTCTCCTGAAGTCGGAACCGTTTCGAAATCTCTATTTTGTTGCTTCAGGAACATGGCTTCAGCTTCCTCCAGCCTGATTTTTTCGAGTGGAGTTCGGTAGCCCTTTCCCCTCAATGTGTCCAGATTTTTGAGTTCGACGAGCTCACGAATTGTTTTCGTACCCTCGCCGGTGACATTGGCCGGAACGCGGTGCAAAATGCCTGCTACTTCGTCGCCAATTACAAAAAAGCGAAACTCCTTTCCTGAAATAAATTCTTCGATCAGGATGGTCGTATCGTGCTCAAATGCAATATCTACAGCTCTTCTGTAGATTACCTCATCCATATTTTCTTTCAGGATGGTGATGCCCAAGCCGAAATTCGTTTGGTTCGGTTTTATCACGATGGCTTTGCCTTGATGAATCAAAAAATCAGCTTTTGCAGCAACAGCGCTGGTATATTCCAGCCCTTTCGGAACCCTGATTTTGTTTTCTTCAAGTATTTTCTTGGTCACCAATTTGTTTTCCATCGACAAAATGCTGGCGTAATTATCGAGCGAAGTTTTCGTAGCCTGTTTCACATACTGAATATTTCCATCTTTCTGGAACCGAATGAAATTCTCCTTTCTGTCCAATATTTCAAACGAAACACCGCGCTTTACAGCTTCCCGCAACAATAGTTGAGTGGAAAGTTCCATGTCTTCCAATCCGTGAAAGTTATAACTGTTCGTCCTGCTTTCATTCAGGTATTGCCTGGCTTTTTCGATATGAAAAGGAATGTAGCCGGTTTTCAGGATTCCATTCAGCACTTCATGAACTTTACGACTTTTATGATTTTCAATCAGTTTGCCCGTTCGATCCAACGATTCAAGATATTCAGGATTGCTAATTTCAAGCTTTTCAAACAAATCTTTCATTTCATTGATGATCGTTTTCCCTTTCATCCAAACCTTGTATTTTTTCCCGCTTTTGCTTTCGGTATCCAAACCATACAAAGACACTCCGGTATGATACCGGTTCGCTTCGGTCTGCCTTGCCGCATCAAAATTATCGGTTTCATCACTCAAAAGACCATACAGCGCAAGTGCATGCAAAAACTGAAGAGCTTCCGAAGAAATACCGGCCTTCGAAAGCGGATCAATATCGATAAACCGAAATTCAAGGTACGAAATATGATCCGGACCGTT
>Ga0154413_1003_pt1 | contig 18713 bp, 15 predicted proteins | sample RifGroB2_FD_115917 | JGI IMG/M metagenome (GOLD analysis project Ga0154413, IMG submission 115917) | Bacteroidetes bacterium GWB2_41_8 | reverse complement strand
GGCATATTGGTGGCCATACCAACTGCAATACCCGATGCTCCGTTTACCAAAAGATTTGGTATCCGGGTAGGTAGTACGGTGGGTTCTTTCAGTGATTCATCAAAGTTTGGCTGAAAATCGACTGTGTTCTTTTCGAGATCAGACAAGGTTTCTTCAGCTATTTTCGACAATCGTGCTTCGGTATAACGCATGGCTGCCGGACTATCACCATCAATTGACCCAAAGTTTCCCTGTCCGTCAACCAACGGATAACGCAGCGACCAATCCTGGGCCATACGCACCATCGTAAAATATACTGACGAGTCACCATGCGGATGGAATTTCCCTAAAACTTCCCCAACAATCCTCGCAGATTTCTTGTAAGCTTTGTTGGAAAAAGTTCCCAATTCGCTCATACCAAACAATACGCGACGATGTACAGGCTTTAAACCATCTCTTACATCCGGAAGTGCTCTTGCAACAATGACAGACATCGAATAATCGATGTAAGCAGTCTTCATTTGCTCTTCAATATTAATCTTGATAATTTTTTCGCCTTCAGCCATTTACTTCTCCTTTTAGTAATATTTGCTTAAAAAATTTTGACTGACAAAAATACAAAAATACTTCTTGTATCAAGCGTTTTCCCAGCTTTTCATTAGTAAATAAAGAATAAGATTTTAACAAAGCAATGTTCAAAAAATCAGCAAATTATAAAGACTGCCTTTTAATTAATGTGTAATTTTGGACTCGTAAGGAAATTAACAAGTATTGGCAGGCCAACTTTTAGGAATACTTTTTGTTATTTTGACTACAGAACTAATAAAGTGATTAATTATGGATTCACAATTTTCACCACGAATAAAGGATGTACTCTCATATAGTCGCGAAGAAGCAATACGACTGGGAAATGAAAGCATTGGATTGGAACATATTTTCCTTGGAATCTTGCGGGATGGTGAAGGAATTGCCATTGAAATACTTACCAATCTGGGTGTAAATCTTGCAGAGATAAAACAATCGATAGAAGAAAAACTTCGAACAGGAAAAGATATTGATTCACAGGCATCCGTTCAATTGTTGAAATCGGCTGAAAAAGCTTTGAAGCTTGTTTATCTGGAAGCAAGGGCTTTTAACAGTACAACAATCGATACAGGACATTTGATGCTTGCACTTTTGAAAGACAAAGAAAGTATGATTTCTAAAGTATTGGGAGAATATCACATCAACTATTACATTTTAAAATCAAGATTGGAAGATTATAAACAGCCTGAAGCCAAATCAGAATTTGATGACGAAGACGATGATGCGGATGACAGTTTCTCCAAACCTCCCGGCAGTGGATCAACTCAATCTTCTTCGGCAAAGAAACCGGCAAACCCCAAATCGGAAACTCCGGTACTCGATAATTTTGGTGTTGACATTACCAAACTTGCTGAAGAAAATAGTCTTGATCCTATTATTGGACGCGAAAAAGAAATTGAGCGACTTGCTCAGATACTTTCGAGAAGGAAGAAAAACAACCCGATTTTAATTGGAGAACCAGGAGTCGGTAAATCTGCTATTGCTGAAGGACTTGCATTGAGGATCATTCAGAAAAAAGTATCGCGAGTTTTATTTGACAAAAGAGTTGTAAGCCTCGATATCGCTTCAATTGTTGCCGGAACGAAATACCGGGGGCAATTCGAGGAACGCATGAAAGCTATTTTGAATGAGCTATCGAAGGTTAGCAATGTGATTTTATTTATCGACGAAATACATACAATTGTTGGTGCCGGTGGCGCAACAGGATCGCTCGATGCCGCAAACATGCTGAAACCTGCTTTGGCTCGTGGCGAAATTCAGTGTATCGGAGCTACCACTCTCGACGAATACCGCCAGCAAATAGAAAAAGATGGCGCTCTCGAAAGAAGATTTCAGAAAATTATGGTTGAGCCAACTTCAGTAGAAGAAACAATTGAAATACTGAATAATATTAAACAGAGATACGAAGATCATCACAATGTAATTTATACTCCGGAAGCAATAAATGCTTGTGTTAATCTGACTGCCAGATATATAACCGACCGGTTTCTTCCTGACAAAGCCATAGATGCTTTGGATGAATCGGGTTCTCGTGTTCACATCTCGAACATCAACGTTCCCGACAGGATTTTAAAATTGGAAGAAAAGATCGAAAAAACGCGTGAAGAAAAGATTAAGGCAGTGAAAAGTCAGAATTTTGAGTTGGCTGCCAATCACCGCGACAAAGAAAAAAATCTACTGCAATTACTGGAACAGGAAAAAGAAGAATGGGAAAAAGAACTCATCAGTCATAGGGAAGTTGTAACCGAAGAGAAAGTGGCCGAGGTTGTTGCAATGATGTCGGGTGTTCCAGTTCAGCGAATCGCTCAGGCAGAAGGAAAACGACTGATGGACATGGGCAAACAACTGAAGGGAAGTGTTGTTGGTCAAAACGATGCAATTGCGAAAATAGTTAAAGCAATACAGCGCAATCGCGCTGGGTTGAAAGATCCGAACAAACCGATTGGAACATTTGTATTTCTGGGGCCAACCGGAGTTGGTAAAACACAACTTGCCAAAGTGCTTGCTAAATATTTATTCGACAGCATTGATTCGCTGATACGAATTGACATGAGCGAATACATGGAGAAATTCTCTGTTTCACGTTTGGTTGGAGCGCCTCCCGGATATGTTGGATACGAGGAAGGTGGTCAGCTAACAGAGAAAGTGCGTCGCAAACCTTATGCTGTAGTGCTTCTTGATGAAATTGAAAAGGCTCATCCTGATGTATTTCACCTGCTGCTTCAGGTTTTGGACGAAGGGCGTTTGACCGACAGCTTGGGACGGAGCATTGATTTTAAAAATACAATTATCATTATGACCTCCAATATTGGCTCGCGCCAGCTATCCGAATTTGGACGAGGAGTCGGTTTTTCGACACAAAATGCGGCAATCGATGAAGGTGAACATGCAAAATACATTGTTGAAAAAGCACTTAAGAAAGCATTTGCTCCTGAATTTCTGAATAGAATTGATGACGTGGTAATGTTTAATTCTTTGACCAAAGAGCATATTCATGAAATTATCGATATCGAATTAAAAGGTCTTTACGAAAGGGTTAATTCACTGAATTACAAGCTTAAAATATCGACAGCAGCAAAAGATTTTATAGCAGATAAAGGCTTCGATGTTCAGTTTGGAGCGAGGCCGTTAAAGAGAGCAATACAAAAATATCTGGAAGATGAAATGGCTGAAGTAATTATAAGAGCTTCTGTTGTCGAAGGCGATACTATTTCAGTAGGCTTCGATAAAAAAACGGAGAAAATAAAAATCAGGATATTATCGAATATAATTAAAAAATAGAATTAAAAACCAGGTTTAGGCCTGGTTTTTTGTTTCACGTAAAAATTTCAAAGCCATCAATGTTATGTCGTCCGATTGTCGGTTTTCACCTTCATAGATCGAAATATTGGTAAGTAAATTAGATACAACTTCTTGTGCATTTAAATCAATAAGACTTAAAATATTATTTTCGAGTTTTTCAATCCCGTAGTGAATTCCACTTGAATCACGCGAATTAATTACACCGTCGGTATAAAAAATGATAACATCGCCAAAGCTTAACTGAACAGAACTGCTTCGGTAAGTTTTGTTTGCGTAAATACCCAATGGCAAGCCGTGACTTTTCGATAGTGCATGAATGGAACCGTCGGGATGGAGAATATAGGGGAAATTATGAGCTGCATTGCAATAATCCATAATCCCGGTTGTAAGGTCTAAAACGCCTAGAAAAAGTGTCAGGAAATATTGATTGGCATTTCGGTCACTTAATTCACGGTTGACCCTTGTTATAATCTCTTTTGACGACAGTACCTTCGCTTTGTTCTTTATTAATGTACTTGCAATTGCCATGAAAAGTGAGGCAGGAATTCCTTTTCCTGAAACATCACCAATTGCAATTAATAGATGTTGACGGTCAATGAAAAAATAATCGTACAAATCGCCACCAATAGATTCAGCAGGTTTTATAGCCGCATAAAGATCAATTTCAGGATATTCCGGGAAAGCGGGATACCCCGACGGAAATATATTTTGCTGAATTTCTCTGGCCATTTTTATATCCTTTTCAAATTTCACCTTTTCACTGGCAGTTTTGTTCCGTTCATTTATTAATACACCATATTTTGCCTGCCAGTCTTCCAGACTTTCTGCAAGCATTTTTATTTCGTTCTTCGATTTCCGTTCCTTGCCCGGCACTGAACTAAATCGTTGAATCGCGTCGGTTACACGAGCCAAAGGTTCGAGTAACCTCTTAAAGACAAACATATTAACGAAAAACAAAATCAGAATACCTAGTATTGACCCCCAAAGTATTATCTTAAAAATCACATCAATTTCTCTGAACAATTCTTTTTCAGGAATTACAATTATTACTGACCAAACTGAATTTTCAAGTGGTGCAAAATAAAACCATGACTTTTGGTTTTGTAAATATTCAGAAATTCCATGTCCAGCCCCTCTCCCACCATTTCGTATTGCAGTTTCTATCGTTTTAATATTACCATCAAAAATCGGAGAAGCTTTTTCAAGTAAATTTTTAGTCAGTATCCACTCTGATTTTGGATGCGTAAGGAAAGTGCCGGAGCGGTCGATAATAAATGCATATCCCTTTTCACCAATTTTGATTTCAGAAAGCATTTGTCGCATCATTTTCAGGGAAACAACACAAGTTACAGCTCCTGCAATAATTTCTGAATCAGGAATATAGATAGGACTTTTATACGAAACGATTAAATGGCTGGTATCGTATTTACAATAATACGGATTACTCCATTCACCAATTTGCCTGGAAGAATTCCCTGATTTTAGTTTTTGAAAATCATTCAGATTGTTGATCAGGCTGTCTGAAAGGCAAATGAGTTGTCCTGGTTTATTTGATGAAAACTTCATCAACTTACCACTTTTAGCATCCAGCAATTCGACATGGATACTTTCAATGATCTGATTGGATTCAAGTACTTTTTGGAGTAAAAAAATTAGGTCGTTATGTTGGTTGAAGTACAGTGCCTGATGCGATACATTATTTGCAATTTCTTCGGTACCGACCGTAATTCTTGATATTTTTGAAATAACCAGGTTACTTTGGTTTATTGCACCTTCCTCTATTTTGCTAATCAAAATTTTACTACCAAAATAGTAATTGACATAAACGATAGATGCAATAATTATAATAGCAATTGTTGTAATATGGGCATTCAGGCGAAAAGAAATTCCTTTTTGGCTCATTTGGCTTGGCTTAATTGGCAAACTAATATACTAAAAAGATTTAAGGATTAGGCAAATGAGAACAGTAAAATAAAAGCGCATGAAAACCACCCAATTAAAATAAAAAAAGCCGGAATAATTACTTCCGGCTTCACGTATTTTCTAAGAGCAATTACTACGTATTCATTGCACCACAAACGTTAATTACTTGTCCGCTAACATACGACGAAAGGTCGGATGCAAGGAAAAGCGCAACTTTTGCAACTTCATCCGGAGTTCCGCCACGTTTCATCGGAATGTTTGCTTCCCACTGTTTGCGGGCATCTTCTGGTATTTTAGCAGTCATTTCAGTAATAATAAATCCGGGAGCAATTGCATTTGAACGGATTCCACGAGAACCAAGTTCTTTTGCGATTGACTTTGTAAAACCAATAATTCCGGCTTTAGATGCTGAATAGTTCGATTGGCCAGCGTTTCCGCTAACACCTACTACCGAACTAAGATTAACTATTGAACCTGATTTTTGCTTCAGCATAATTTTTTGGGCGGCTTTTGTAAAGTTGAAAACCGATTTAAGGTTAACATTAATTACAGCATCCCATTGCTCTTCAGTCATACGCATTAAAAGGGTGTCTTTAGTAATACCGGCATTATTGACCAAGGCGTCAATTGCGCCAAAATCTTCAACAATTAGGTTTACAACCCGATCTGTATCTTCAAAGTTTGCAGCATTCGACGCATATCCTTTGGCTTTTACACCCATTGCGTTCAATTCTACCTCGGTGTTTTTCATGTTTTCATCATCAAAAAGATCGGTGAAAGCAATGTTGCAACCTTCTTCAGCAAATTTTATAGCAATTGCTTTTCCAATGCCTCTCGATGCGCCAGTAATTATGGCAGTTTTTCCTTCAAGAAGTTTCATATTTAAATATTTGATTTATGAATTTTCAGATTGGCAAAAGTAATAAAATATGCGAAATTGAAGTTTTCAGACACTTTTTATCAGTCTATTCAGTCATTTTGATCGTTATCTCATTGAATTTTTAACTTACATATTCGAAATCTCAATCAAAATTTAAGTATTATAAATTATGCATTATATTTGCCGCACTCTTTTCAAACTAAACCCTCCTGAATTAATTTCGACACTGATTTCAATATGATTTTAACGGAGAAATCGCTTTGTGTTTTTATACATTTTGAGAAAACCGGATATATTCCCAGGTATGTAGAAATGTACGTGAATGAATTATCAATTCATTTTACCGAAGTCATTTTTGTACAGAATAAGAGAGAGTTTCATACCAATCTTCCCGACTTCAAAAAAAATGTTTCATTACATTTTGTGGCGAATGAAGGTTATGATCTTGGCATGTTTTACAAAGTATTTAAAACAATCAACCATATTGATTACAAACACATTGCATGCATAAACGATTCAAATATTCTATTTAAAAGCTTAACTTCAGTAATTTCATGGAGTGCGAAACAAAAATGCGATTTCTGGGGATTAATTGATTCGTACGAAAAACCCTGGTTTTCAACGCACGAAAACACGTATCATTTGCAAAGTCATTTTGTTGTTTTCAATGAAAAGGCCATCGCTCTTTTACCTGAATTCTTCGAAAAAATTAATGTCGATTCAATAATTAGTGAAAAAGACATCAAGCAACTTCGCAGAACAGTAATAAATGAATGGGAAATTGGGCTAACTCAATATCTTATTCTGAATGGTTTAAAACCAGCATCTTACGTTTGTAGCAAATCTTTTTCTAAAGAATATAGTACAGGAAAAGCAAAAAATTTAACCATTCGATTCTTTCCGCAATTAATTAAATCTGGTTATCCGCTGCTTAAAAAGAAGGTGATTTTCGGAAGAACGTGGAAAGAAAAACTGCGCTTTCAGCCTTCATGGGAAAGTCTGCTAATCAAATTCGGACAAAATGATTGGGAAATTAGCAGTATGATTGAAGATCTCGTCAGAATTGGAAATGGATCGGTTAAAAAGTACAATAACAGCACTTTAGAATGGATTCGTGCAGCATACCAATCGATGCGGGGTGAAAAAGCAGCCTAAGAATTAATTACGAAACCGATCCCGATCATTTAGCAGCATTTCTAATTAATTCCGATTTCTTTACTTTTGTGAAAAAAATATAGATGCCTGATTCTAAATCTAAATCCATTAAGATATACGCATTTCACTACAAGCCTGGCGCTCTGATAGATACTGATCCAATTTATCATCCGATAATGGCAGGAAATGTACTCGTACCTGAAAATTCGAGCGTTCAAGGTGATGATAGTGGAGAAAATATTTCAGCAAAAAATCCGTGGTACAGTGAATTGACTGGCATTTACTGGGTCTGGAAAAATACCCGGCAAGATATCACAGGAACCTGTCACTACCGGCGATTTTTCACCGCTCAGCCAGAACCTCTTGCTTACAAATTGAAACGCCTTTTTTATTATCCGGCTGGTTTGTACAAAAAGCGCATTGGGCTTATCTATACAACTAATACTGAATTGTTTGCCCCCAGAATACTCACGAATATCGAAATAAAGAAATTACTCAGCCAATATGATGCGATTCTGCCACAGGCCCGAAAATTGAAATATACAGTTGAAACGCATTACCAAAGATATCACGACATCAACGACCTGAATTTGCTAAAATCGCTTATTGCCGAAAAGCATCCGGATTATATTGAAGCATTTGAATCGGTAATGATTGGTAAACGACTGTATGCCAACAACATGTTCATACTGAAAGATCAGCAGTTTCAGGAATTTATGGCTTGGGGGTTTGATGTAGTTTTTGAATTCGAGAGGCGCATAGAATTGAAGAACTATACTGAATATCAGAAAAGAATTCTAGGTTTTGTTGCCGAACGACTGTTGAATGTTTGGTTTCAGAAGAAACAACTTAATTGTGTAGAATTGCCAGTAATCTACTTTAAACAATTTAAGTTTAAATAATTGAGAATCCGAAAAGTGCAGACTTATCGAACCAAAAAATGTAATTTTATCTGATCAAATTCACTTTGCCATGCTCGACCAGTTAACCATTTGTGCCATAGCAACTTCTCCCGGAATGGGCGCTATTGCCACCATCCGTCTTTCAGGCGAAAAAGCCATCGAAATTGCTGATTCCGTATTTCATTCACCCGTTTCAGGAAAAAAGCTGACCGCTCAGAAGCCCAACACACTGCATTTTGGGAGTATTTCAGCCGGTGATGAACTGATCGACGAAGTGATCGTTTCGGTATTTCGTGCACCTCATTCGTTTACCGGCGAAGATGTGATTGAAATTACCTGCCATGGTTCGGTTTATATTCAGCAACGTATTCTACAACTGCTAATTACAAAAGGTGCCCGTATGGCGCTTCCCGGCGAGTTTACCCAACGTGCATTCCTGAATGGAAAAATGGATCTTTCCCAAGCTGAAGCTGTGGCCGATCTGATTGCATCGACCAATCGCGCAGCTCAAAAAGTTGCTATCAACCAGATGCGTGGCGGGTTTTCTTCGGAATTGACCAGTTTACGGGGCGAATTGCTGCATTTCATTGCTATGATTGAACTGGAACTCGATTTCAGCGAAGAAGATGTTGAATTTGCTGACCGTGATCAACTTAAAAGGCTGGTTTCAAAAATTGAAGAAATTCTCCGGAAGTTGAAAAATTCATTTCAGTTGGGAAATGTGATTAAAAACGGGATTCCGGTGGCGATAATTGGTGAGACAAATGTTGGAAAATCTACACTTCTGAATGCTTTGCTGAATGAGGAAAAAGCTATCGTGTCTGATATTCATGGCACTACACGAGATGTGATTGAAGATGTGGTAAATATTCACGGTACGGCCTTCCGGTTTTTCGATACTGCCGGAATACGCGAAACGACTGACGAAATTGAATCGCTGGGAATCGAGCGCAGCTATAGCAAACTTGACCAGGCTACTGTCGTAATTTTGGTTGTTGATACTCAAAATAAATTTGATATAATTTCCGACAGAATTTCTAAAATCAGGGGAAGGTTGACCGGTCAGCATTTAATTATTGCCGCCAATAAAATGGATCGTGGATTACCTCAAACAATCTCCGAATTGAAAGAAATGAAATTGCTTACCAATGAAAAACTGGTGTTTATCGCGGCCAAACAAAAGACCAATCTTGATGAACTGATTTCGGAAATGCAACATGCCGTTTCGCTCGATTCAATCAGCGAAGATGCCGTGATTGTAACCAATGTGCGCCACTTCGAAGCGCTGACCCGCGCGCATGAATCCATTGAACGTGTGCAACTTGGACTCGATAATCTTATTTCAGGAGACTTCCTTGCACAAGACATCCGCGAATGCCTGCATTACCTCGGCGAAATTACCGGTGAGATATCAAATGATGAAATTTTAGGGCATATTTTCAAGAATTTCTGTATCGGAAAGTAACCACTGATAATCAACAACTTACTAATGCAATTATTTATAAACGAAACTAAAATCTAAAGAGCCAAACATTTCGTTGTAAGCTGTAAGGCCATTCCCAACTAAATCGTGATTTCCAACGACAACAAAATAAGGGATATTCAACTTCAACAAATACGAATTTCCCCAAAAATATTGTTTGGGTAAACCAATGTCAGCTATATCACCAACATGAATTACGAAATCAACAGATGGTTTTTGATTTACTTTTGCCACGAACTTTTCTGTTTCATCAAACCAACGATGGGTATCGCCGGTAAAGGCAATTGTAATTGTATCGTCATGTGTCTGATTAGCTAATTTGCCGATATTTTGTTGATTAACATTTCTATTTTCTTCGCTAAAATCAATTAAGAAAGGAGAGTAGTCAAACATACCATCGCACGAGAGTAATGCAATCGCAGTAATGAAAACTATTAGTATGTTTCTGATTGTCATGATTTTGGTATGTTTGTTTCAATTCAAATTTATCTTTCAAGATTATCCTAGCCTATTTTTCTTCTTCAAGAATCGAATGATTAAATAACTGACGAGCAATATTCCCCCAATAATTAAGAAGTAAATGAAGCTGATGTGTTTTTGATACAACAGCAGAAGCAGCAATCCGCCAAGATAGAGATAGAAAGAGTTGTATTCTTTTCGGATTACTTTTCTCCAGTTAAATTTTTGATCTTCGAATGCTTTATTGATTCTGGTAAAATCAGGGAAATAGCATTGACTTTCTGTATGTAAAGTTGGTATTCTTCTCCAAATTTATTTCCCAAAAATGATTGTTCAGCTAGTATTATTGCGGCATACAAAAACATGAAGGTGGGAATTGTCAGGAAAACAAAAAGAGCTGAGTTTGCAAAAATGCCAATACCTGATAAAATCAGCAGATTCCCAAAGTACATGGGGTTTCGGCAAATGCTATATATCCCAGAGGTAACAAGCTTGTCGGCATAGATTTGCCAGAACAAACCTCCCCGAACAATGTATTCTAAACCAATCGTAATTCCGCGCGCCATCACCCCAAATAAAAATACGACAAGTCCAAGACCAATTTGAATCCATAAATTCTCTGTAAGAGCTGGAGATGGTATAAACATAGTTCCATAAAGAATGGCGAAAAACCAGTTGCGGTTGTGAAAAACCCAATTTCCAAAATTGACCATAGCCCAGATTATTTAATTGCGATAATACCGGCAAAATTGTACCATTTAAAAAAGACTTCGGTTTTGGTAAAACCCGATTCTTCAAGCATAGCAATATTCTCGCTTAATTTATATGGGATTAATACGTTTTCGAGGGCTTCCCTTTTTTGGGAGATTTCCATTTCATCGTAGCTGTTCCGGCGCTTTAAATTGTAGTAATAGTTAATAAACTGCCGGTTCAGGTCAGCATCCTCTGCCAAAATTTTCTCGATTAAGATTAAACAAGCTCCCTCATTCATTTGCTGATAAACAGATTCAAGCATCTTTTGCCTGTAAAGTGGCCTTATAAACTGAAGCGTCAGGCATAAGATTACAACGGATGCGTCTGTGATCTTAACCGGTTTGTACAAATCGGCTGTAATCAAATCGTACGGACGGGTAACACCACTACTCCGGAAGTTGCTGTTCGAGTTTTTAATCATTTCTGCTGAAGAATCGACACCAACAAAACGGATAGACTGATCCAGCAGCTCATCCAGCGAAAGTAGCGTTGTCCCGGTTGAGCAACCAAGGTCGTAAACAGATGAATTGGGCAGCACATAATCAGGAATAATTTCGGCCATCATCCGCTGCATTTCCAGATAGTAAGGAACTGACCGACTGACCATGTCGTTAAATACGTTGGCAACTTGTGCATCGAATTTAAAATCAGTTGATTTATTCATTGGCTCTTTAAAAACCTGATCTGTTTTCATATGTCTATAATTTGTTTTTTAATTGCCATATGGAACTCGCCAACTAGTTATTTTCTTGTGTGAGAGTAACTCTCATGGCTCGTTTCATACATTTTAATTTTAAGGTTATTCGTTGTTTTTGAGCTATTATAAGGCAGTTTCAATCGAATCACTTTTACCCATCAGGTTCTGATCTACAATTTTTAAGAATTGACTGGCAATCAGATTTTTTAGAATTTCAAGGTTTTCAGGATAACTGAAAATTGAAGTAATCAGGTTACTTAATTTATCGTTGGTTCGAATCATTTCTCTTATAAATTGATTATTAGTTCGGGTCTCGTTTATTAAAAACCAGGCTATACATTCTGTTTCTGCATTTTGCGTAAAATATGGGATGGTGGGTGCCTTCGATTTGTTTACCGGATAAATTCCGTGACGATTTATGGCATCAAGAAGCCCGGAAAGATTATTGACGAGAACAATAGAATAGATATTGTCTTTCGTGCGAAAATAGTAGTGTATTGCAGCCGTATTTACCCCCGCATGAGTTGCTATTTGCTGAAGGGTAGTTCCATGATACCCAAACTGAAGGAAGATGCTATTGGCAGCTTCTAATATTTTAGCTTCGGTACTTAAATCTGTATTTGCCATATTTTTTTGATTTAAAACCTTAATTTTTCAGTCATTAGCCCAAAACGTAGAACATCCAGCCTGTGACTGAAATACATGTTGTAATAATCCAACCCATGATAATATTGAACAAATAGCCCGATATCCTCCAAAAATTTAGGATGATAATAGAACGTTAAACTTAGGTTTAGCCTGTCCGCTGAAAGTCGGTTCCGGTCATTCAGGTCACCAAACATCCAGGTAGTTTCGGCTTTTACCGAGATATCAGCATTTTTTTCGGTATCACTGTCGCTCTTTGCCGGAAGTTTAAATATGGAAACCGCATTGTGCCACCGGGTTTTACTATAAATCCCGTCGAGTTCAGCGCTACTCGAACCTGGAGGATGGATTTCAACTGATGATTTAAAGAACTGGTAAGCATTTAGTCGCTTATTTACGTTCGTGATGATGAATCCAGGCTCAAAATAATTGGTGGCAAAATCACCTGATTTTAAATTCAGATCACCATTTTCCAGAAAAAAGTTTCCTTCCTGACCGTTAGAATGATGTGCCAACCTCAGAAATAAACTTTTACTACGTGAAGTTGATTCGCTTTTCAGTTGATAGTAAACGGTAATCTGTGGCATATAACTTGGGGTACGGACGGGGTATGACTTTTCCTGATACATCCGAATGATAATTTGAGGTGTCAGTACGCCCATTAACCGTGAATTTTTACTTTCGCGCAGGTAGAAATTCGGAATAACATTCCCTTCAAACCAAAGTGGTTCAATGTTGCCAATGTCAGTAGGAAACGTGATATAGCTGTTCCCCTGGTTGACCTGGGAAATTACTGAAAGCCCAATCGGTATCATCGGGGATCTTTCCTGCCCATTGGCTGAAAGGACAAGAAACAGCAGGATCCATGTCAATAGTGGGCATTTTTTCATCTTTTACAGGTATATCATTGTAACCTTTATTCGTTTGTCGTTCATTACAATAAATGATGCTTTTGTAAATGAGGGCTTGTGCGAAAAACCAATCGATTTATAGTTTGAAAACCCAATCCCCTCTTTGGGCAAAATGAGCCCCTTTTTTATTTTGCCATCATTGTCTTCATCGTGCAAAATATTCACTGCATACGTTCCTTCCGGTAGGTTTTCGAATGTTATAGAAGATGCTCCATTCTCTATCTTCCCGTTAAGCTTTTTGAAATACTTTTTATAATGCTCGTCAGGAAAAGAATCTGCCCTATTGTATAGGGTGAATTGTACGGTACCTTTTGAATTTCGCAAATCGCTCACATCAATTGTAAGTGAGCAGGTTTCCTGCTTTTGAATACTGAATGAAGAATGCAGTACAATTGTCAGAAATGACTGAAGAATTATGATTGCTCCCTTCATTTGATAGCTCCCTTTTTATTTGCGATTTTCTCTTTAATCCTATCCACACCATAGTAAACCATCGGGACTAAATAAACAGTCAGGATCATGGACGAAAGCAAACCTCCGATGATTACCCACGCTAGTCCGTTTTTCCATTCGCTGGCTGTGCCTTGCGCCAATGCGATGGGCAACATTCCGATAGCCATAGCAAGCGTGGTCATTAAAATAGGGCGCATGCGCTCTTTACCTGCAATGATCAATGCTTCTTTGTAATACTTTCCCTGTGCTTTCAACTGGTTGGTAAAGTCCACAATCAGGATGGCATTTTTTGTTACCAGCCCCATGAGCATGATCAACCCAAGTTGAGCAAACAAAGTCAGATGGTTTAGCGATAAGTTTAAGGCAAGGAATGCACCAATAGCAGCCATCGGTATGGCAAATAAAGCTACGAATGGATAAATGTAACTATCATAAAGGGCTACCATAATCAGGTAAATCAGGATAAATGAAATTAAAAGCACCGAGCCCAAAGCTCCAAAACTTTCATTTTGTGTTTTGATATCTGCTCCCCATGTTAATTTCACTCCTTCGGGCAATGGTTGTGTTTTTAGAAAACCTATAGCTTCATCAGCTAAAGTTCCTGAAGGTCTTCCAAACGATTCGGAAGTAATGGTAACTGAAGGTTGCCTGTCAAGGCGTTCAAGCAGCGAAGGCGAATTGTCCTGTCTGACTTCCGCAAATTGAGATACTTGAATGGGGATGTTCATTGGGTTTACGATGGAAATACGTTGTACATCTTCGAAGTTTTTCCGGTCAAAATCATCCAGCCAAATCCGCACCGGATATTCGGTTCCATTTTCGGTCAGTATTGCATCATCGTTTCCGGTAAAGGCAGTCCTTAAATTTAACCCAACATAGGCAGTTGTTAATCCCAACCGCTGCATCTTATCTTTGTCGGGCACCACCTTATATTCGGGGCTTCCCTCTTTTACTGATAGCTGAACATTATCAGCTCCCGGTATCTTTTCAATTGCAGCTTTCAGCTCATCCCCGGTTTTCATTACCAAAGCCAGATCGCTTCCGCTAAGGGTTATTTTGATGGGCGCCTGTTTGGGTAGCAACCCCAAAACTGCCATTGAAAAGTTAATTCCCGGGAATTGCTTTTTCAGTTCTTCGCGAAGCGATTTCATAAATGCCTCAGTTTTGATACTTCTTTCCTTTTCCGACTTTAACTGAATAGTAAATTCCGAGATATTGGCAGAGCCCACCCCTAAACTTCCAATACCTGTACTTGGCCCGGCAATGTTGCTGAAAAGTGTGGCTACTTCAGGTTGCTGAAGGATAAAGTTTTCAACTTGTTGTGTCCTGATATTGTTTTCCTGAACGGTGGTTGTTTTATCGTATTCCAGATTCAAACGAAACTTCCCCTGATCGCCGGTAGACATCATTTCTTTTCCGATAATGCCTTGTTTCATCATCACCCCAGTCATTACCAAAAGAAAAACAACTATTCCGGTAAGGATAAGCTTGTGGCTTAGAACCCATTGCAGTTGTTGACCGTACCAATCGATGAATGTTGTTAATTGTCTTTCAAACCAAAGAAGAAAACGGTTTATGATGTTGGTAGGTTGTAAATCCTCCTTTTTGCCTATTCGTGAAGCCAACCAGGGTACCAGCGTAAAGCCCACCAATAAACTGGTAAGTGTGGATGTTATTACAACGATTGAAAATTGTTTCAGCATATCTGCCACAAAAACCTGCAAAAACAGAATGGGCAAGAATACAACCACGTCAACCAGAGTAATTGAAATGGCTGAAAATCCAATTTCCATACGCCCTTCCAATGCTGCAGTTTCTTTGTCTTTGCCCATATCGAGGTGTCGTTGAATATTTTCCAGTATTACGATGGCATCGTCCACCAGAATTCCAATAATTAACGACATGGCCAGCAAGGTCATCAGGTTTAAAGTGAAGCCCATCAGCCACATCACGGCAAACGCAGTAATTAATGAGGTTGGGATGGCAATTAATACAATCAGGGAATTCCGGTAGCTTCTTAAAAACAGGAACATGACCAGCGAAACCAGGATAACCGCTAAAATCAGGTCGTCAACCACAGAATTTACTGCCGCAATGGTCATGTCGGTTGAATCATCGGCAACCACAAATTTTACCCCAGAGCTGGAGTTTGCACTTTCAATTTGTTTGAGTTTCGTGTGAACTAATTTTGAAACTTCCACCGCATTGGCATCGCCTTGTTTTTTCAGCAAAAGGCCTATTCCGTTTGTCCCGTTGTAACGGCTTACCGAACTTATCTCCTTCACTCCATCAATAACGGTTGCTACATCCTTTACATAGACTGGCATTCCAGGCGCTGGCATGGCAACCTGTACATTCATGATGTCATTTACAGTCGAAAACTTCCCGGTTAACCGAACTGAATTACTTTCTTTATCGGTTTGCGCTTTACCGGCAGGCAAATCAATTCCTGAACGGTTAATAGCTTCAACTACTTGATAAATAGACATTTTATACAATCTAAGTTTATCCTGATTGGCCTTCACCTGAATTTCACGTTCTTCGCCACCAAGCAGGGTAATCTCAGCCACACCTTTCAATTGTTGAATTTGCGGAAGATACTCGTCCTTCATCTTTTGATGAAATTCAGTCGCAGGCAAGCTGCTTGTTGCACTGATCGAAATGATTGGCAAATCGTTGGGTGAAACCTTGCTCATTACCGGACTCAAAATGTCAGCCGGAAGATCTTTTTTAATATTGTCGATGTAGCGCTGGGCATCCTGCATGGCAATGTTCAAATCCGTTCCGTATTTCAGATTGGCAATAATAACTGAAGCGTTGGGCATCGACTTGGTTTCCAAATAATCAACCCCTTCAAGATTCGACAAAGCATCTTCTATTTTTCTTGAAACAGAGGTTTCTACCTCGTTGGGTTCAGCGCCAGGATACATTGTTTTTATTACAACTACCGGCTGGTTAAAGTCAGGCAAAAGTTCATACCCCAGATTGGTAAATCCAATGATTCCCAACAAGGCGAATACGCTGAAAAGAACGATGATCAGCGATGGACGGTTGATTGCTATTTTTGTAATATTCATGATTCTTAGTTGCTAATTGTCACATTTGCACCATCAAATAGATTGATAAACCCGTTGGTAATAATTACATCGCCTTCGGTTAAACCACTTGAAACCTGTACTTTATTTTGAAACCTGTTTGAAGTGGTGATATTTTGAAGAATAGCTTTACCATTTTTAACCAGATAAACCTGTGGTTGAATGTTAGTTCCAATGATAGCAGATGCCGGGATGATAATTGACTTTTTTTCATCATCGTTTTTCATCCCGTTCGCAATCGGAAGTACTTTTCCGAACATTCCGGATTTGATTTTTAAATCGGCAGAGTTGTTTACCGAAAATTGTACCGGGAAACTATTCCCAATATTGGCTTTGCTTCCTGTTAGAATTACTTTTCCCAATAAAACCGTTTCCGGATATGCATCTGCCGAAAGAGCGTATTCTTGATTTGGTTCGAACACACTTAACTCCCGTTCGGGGACATTCACCGTAAATTTCAGGATTGAAATATCAGTGATTTGAAGCAATGGAATGCCAGGTGCAGCAAAAGCGCCTTCTTCGGTCAGCTTTGCGGTAACAATTCCATCGAAAGGCGCGGTAATAGTCGTTTTATTGATTTGCTCTTTTATTGTAGCCTTTTGTACTTTGGCTGATTTTAAAGCCAATTCGGTCTTTTCGAGCTGAACGCCTTGAATGGCATCGGCATTGGCAAGTACGGTATAGCGTTTCACATCCGTTTCCAATCCTTCAATCTGAATTTCAACGGTTTGCAATTGCAACTTCAGTAAGGAGTTATCTAATTGAACCAAAGCCTGCCCTTTTCGGACAACACTTCCAACATCCACCAAAACTGCATTAATCTTACCCTGAATATCCGCACTGATTCTCGTTTCTTTGTTGGGCTCAAAAGTTCCCGTGTAAGAAATATCATTTTTAACACTTTCAAGCGTCAGCGTGATGGCCTGCACATTAATTGCCTGTTCTTTATCGTATTGGTAAACCCTGTTTACAGTGGTTTCTTTGTTGGTTTTCAGGCGAATTACCACTATGGCTATTAACGCCACTGCCACAATTATATAAATGATCGCTTTTTTCATTTCCTTGATTTTTTATTGGTGATTTTTTATTTTTTAATTGCAATCAGGTTTCCTGTTACGCGTTTGTATTCCAGTTCTGCTTTGCGAAGATTTACCATTGCAACAATATAATTTTGCTGTGCTTCGCGTAATGAATTGTCGGCCAGCAGCAAATCGGTAATGGATGTCATTCCTTGTTCGTTTAGAAGCACAGTATTGCTGTAAATTTTTTTTGCCAGTTTTATTTGATCGTCAACTGTTGCAATATTTTGCGTTGCAAGCGCGTATTGCATTTCAGCGTTAATCAGGTCGAGTTTTGATTTTTCGGATACCAGATCTTTCTGAATATTTGTTTTCTGTATGTCTATCTTTTTCTGTACAATCTTGTGTTTTGTAATCGTGCCATTAAAAAGTGGGATCGACAGTTGAGCGCCAACATAACCGATTGGATGGAAATTGAAAAAGCTGTTTGTACCAGTATTGCCAAAGCCATTTGTCCCATAAACTCCGTAAGCACCCAGCGAAGGCAGTTTTGAATTTTGAAGCCCTTTTAGTTCAGCGTAATTAAATCGTAATTTTTTATCAATCAACTTCATATCCGTAGTTGCCTGAATCTGAGGATGCAATTGAACCAAAGTGTTTTCAGTTATTAAAACCTGAATGGTATCAGGAATTAGTTTGCCCATCAGAAATTTGAGTGCATTTAATACTTGCTGCTGCTGCGAAAAAACGGTATTTCTTTGATTGCTAACCTGATCCAATTGTAATTTCAACCTGTCAACATCCGTTCCTTTTGCAATTTGTTGCTGGTGCAGTAAAGTGGTTGTTTTCAGTAGTTTATTGGTATTGATCATGTTGCTATCCAAAAAAGCCAGTTGATTCAGCAGAATCTGTGCATTGTAGTAGGCGTTCGAAACTTCCAGTACCACATCTTCATCGGTTTTTGTTTTCTGA
>Ga0154413_1194_pt3 | contig 18938 bp, 23 predicted proteins | sample RifGroB2_FD_115917 | JGI IMG/M metagenome (GOLD analysis project Ga0154413, IMG submission 115917) | Bacteroidetes bacterium GWB2_41_8 | reverse complement strand
GGAAGAAGATCCGGACGGCCCACCTGAAGCAAAACCCTTTTTACCGGCTCCAATTGAAGCAACCACCGGCCGAAGATCGAGACGTGCCAAAGAGCCATTACGTCGTGCTACTTCAAATAAATCGACAATCGGACGAATGCCAGGATTATTATACCCCTCTTCAGGAATAACATATTCCTTACCATGCACAACTCCGACAACTTTACGTTTATCGTCGCTATCGCCAGTTGGACCGCCACCGGCGAAACCGGTAAACTCTGCGATTGATTGAGCGACGACCGCAGCGATACTTGCTCCGGCAGTAACAGAATTGGCGGTTACCCAGGGCTGACCAAAAGTAAGCGGAGAGGCTGCTACGGCTTTTGCATTTGCAATACCGGTGTTAAAAATAATTTGACCAACGGCAGCGGCTTGCTGGAAAAGGAAAAGAGCTTTCCCAAGAGCTGATTCTTTTCCGGCCAAATTTGATAGAGCTCCAAATAAATTGCTTGCCGCTCCATACATAGCATCACCAATCTGCTGCCTCTGTGATAGTTCATCAGTCTTAATCTGAATGATCGCATCTGATAACTTCCGTTCCGCCTGTGCAATTTTTGTTGCATTTCCATTTGCGTCCTTTAACTCCTGTGCACATTGCGCACGGGCAATAGCTTCTTCAGCGGCCCAACGCTCCTGATCTGTTTGTGCTTTAGCCTGAGCATACAAGGCCGTGTGCATTTGTTTTTGAAGCAAGCTCGCTGAATCAATATCATTGATGTTTTTGTTGTGGGCCTTGGTTTTTTCGGCTATGGTTGCTTGCACCGCTGCATTATAAGAAGCTTCCTGATCGGTAAGCTTTTGCTTTTCGATCATTTGTTTTTTCAGGCCATCCAGTTCTTCTTTCCAACGTTGCTCTTCCAGGGCACGTTCGCGATCAAAAACATCCTGAATGTTGTCGATTTTTGCATTTGCCAATTCTTTTTGTGCCTTCAGGAGTAAATCTTTAACCTCCCTTTCAGCCTGAACTTGCTTTTGTGCAAATTGTTGCTGCGCTTCAGTGTATTCCTTGCTACCCTGACGATAGACAGCCATTTTATCTGAAAGGAATTTTAATTCCTGTGCAAGTAATTCACCTTTAAACTGATCCTCATTGATCTTTTCTTCGAGAAACTTTTTATTGATCGCTGCAATTTCAGCATTATTGGCAGCTTCAATCTGTTCGATGCGGGTTTTGATTTGTTTGTCGGACAAAGGTGCGACTGGTGTTGGTTTATTTGCAGGAGTTGGAGGAGGAGGATCAATTGAATCCTGTTTGTCTTTACCAAAAACCATCTCATACCGTTCCATATAAGCACTTAACGATTCAGTTACTGCATCAGTAGCTTCTTTTTCATCTTTAAAAGCTTGGGAGACTGATTCAGATGTTTTTGGTGAAAAATTCACATTACCAACTATCTTGACAATTTTGTTGTATTTATCTAAAGTGGTTGCGTTTGAAAACAGAACATCTTCCATTTCCTTTGCAATTTTTGGATCGAATGATTTATAGGTCTGCAATAAGGAATTCATCTCCTTCCGAAGCTTTAATTCCTTTTCTATTCTATCATTCGTTGCGTTGCCAGCAGATTTACGTTTATCTGCCAGAGTTTCCTCACTATCCTGAAGGGCTAATTTTTTAATCATTGTCTGATTGTACTGTTCCAAATTGCCTTTTAAGGTTGAAAGGCTAATGTTTTCAGCATTAATATTTGCCACCACATCGGGAGCAATCCTTTTTAATTCTTCATAGATTTCTTTTCGCCGCTCGGCTGGAATATTTGAATTGGTAAGTTCTATAGTTAATAAATTCACCTGAGTAACTTCATCTTTCATTGCCTTAGTTAAAGGGTGAGTTACCTCTGCCATTTTCGCCAATTTGCCTATTGTTGATTCGAGGAAATTTAAAAAACCAGAATTAATAAATTTCGCATGAATAAATGCGGTAAGTTTCTCCCAGCTTCCGGCTAAATTTTCATTTTTAATTGCATACTCAGTTTGCAACGATGTACCTTTTTCCATTGCATCGTTGGCAAGGACTTGTTGTTCGCGAACCATTTTCGTATTAGATGACAAAGCGGCTAATGCCTGAGTTGCCCTAGCGCCATCAACACCCAAATCATCGAGCTTGGTGGCCATTACTGAAAGTCCTTCGTTGTTACCGTTTAATCCTTCAAGAAACTTTACAAAAGCTTCGTTTGCATCGGTATTTAGAAGTTTCGTAAATGCTCCAACTTCAATTTTAGCAATTCTGGCATAGTTTGCAGGATCAGTAAACATGTCAACAATAACTTTACTTTGTGCAGTAGCGGCCATTTCCACATTTTGCCCCAGCTGGTCAAATGTTGATGCATAGCCCATAATGTCGGCTGCAGTTATTTTCGCCTGATCTGCTATTCCTCCGGTTCGTTTCATGTACTCAACGAGGTACCCGGCCGAAGCATTTGAATTATTGGCCACCTGGTTTAACCCGGATCCAACTTTCTCCAAACTTGTTTTGAAATCAGTGCTATATTGTTTGCCAACTTTATATATTTCGGTGAGCTTTCCAACATCGCGAATTGCTTCGTCTGCATTTCCTCCTAAATCGTCGCCCAGGGATATCTTAATTTTGTTTGCTACTTCCACAAAATCCATGATGTCGCGCTTGCCGGTTTTTCCCAGACGCCCGGCTTCTTCAGCTAATGCCAGCAATTCAGCACGAGGAGTACGAGTATTTAAAAACCTGAAATCCTGATACATTTCGCGTACCTCCTTGCGTGTCAACCCGGTAGTTTTTTGCACGTCAGCCAAACTGTCGCTAAAACCAAGCATTCCCTTAATCAATTGACTGAAAGAATAAGTAACGCCTGTAATGATAGCGACACCGGCCATCATGATATTGAAGTATTTATTCGCGCCGTTAGCCATCTTTCCCCACAGCGAAGTATGAACGGCCTGCTGATCGCTTAACTCCTTTATCCTTGTTTTCAGGGTAACCACATCGCGGAGTTTATCCTTATATCCCTGATCGGTTTCGCCCATTCGCTTCAGCTCGCGTTGCGATTGCTTCAGTGCCTTTGTCAGATCGGTGAACGATGATCCGTTCAGGTTCTGGAGTACCTTTTGAGTATCGAATGATTCCTTCCGGAGCGAACGCTGAGCTGATTCTACATCACGAATTTGCTTCTCCAGTTTATTCATTTTGATCTGGTCACCTGCCTTTTGTGCAGCATCAAAATCTTTTTTCAAGTCTTTTGCCCTACGCGACATTGAATCCAAAGCGGCTTCGGCCTGCTTTCCATCCAGATAAATACTCGCTTTTGCTGTTTCTTTTGCCATCACTTAGTTATTAGCTGATTCGTCAATTGAATCGATAATTGTCATTTGTGCTTTTTGCCCAAATTTTTCGGCCATTATTTCCTTGTATTTCTCAATTTCTGCAAAGAAAGTTTTACTATACCAAGGTTTTGCCCGGCGATTGCTGCTTTCAACCTCGCCATATTTTACACCATTCCCAACGCCCATATCCACAAACTTTCCGTAGTACAGAAAGGTAAATTCAATGAGTTCAGGATTTCCGTTCGCGTTTGAAATTACGTGATGAGTGAAGCTCCTTGCCAAATCGCCGCTTTTGTAAATCCGTAGCCTGGTAATCTTATTTTCCCATCGTTCGACAACGATTTCTGCCCAGGCTTCAGCGGTTAATTTAAGATCAAGATTTTCGCTCATAATAACAGCTTCAGGTTCAAGTCCCAAATTAATTCATTACGAATGCCTAGAAAAGGACATAAAAAAAGCCCGGTTGTTTTACCAACCGGGCTTTTGAGGATATGATTTGTTTGTTAATTGATATTTATAGAGATCTCACGGCCTAATGCACCAAATACTTTTATTAAAGTCTGAACATTAACCGTTGTTGTGTCACTTTCAATGCGAGAAATTTGATATTTTGAAACACCTAATTTTTCACCTAATTCAGATTGAGATAAATTTTGTTCTTTCCGAATATTCCGAATTGCGGATCCCAACATTTCCACTTTTAACTCAATCTCGTAGACTTCTCTTCGTGGAGATCCACGTTTCCCGAGGATGCGATCTTTCGCATCAGCTATTGAAGTGAGCCGTGTAAATGATTTTTTCATAGCATTTGTTTTTTTTAATTGAACTTAATTGATTGATTGATTGATTATAATTTATGCTCCATTTCTTTATATGCAGAATAGTTTAAACCAACACAAGATTGAAGGTGATTAGTTTTCAATCCGAAGTCTATTCCATATAAAATACTAATTTTCTTTTAATATATTTTTTCTCCTTTCTTCAGCTTTTTTAATTTCATTTGGCGGGGTTTTTTGTGTTTTCTTTTCAAATCCATGGGTGCAAATCACTAATGATTTTACTTCAGTATGCCAAAAAGCCAATAATCTATATTCTTGTCCAAAGAATTTAATACGAAATTCCCAAATTGATTTTGTCAATTTTGAGAAAAACTTAGGGTCCTGCTCATGTTGGGCTCTTTCAAGTATCTTAAATACTTTTTCCGCCGCTTTTGGCTCAAGCTTTTCGATAAACTCAAGCGCATCATCTTCAAAAGAAATATCAAATAACTTTTTCATTATAAAAGTAATTAAATTAACGTATCAAAATTACAAATGTTGCGTTAATTGTAAACTATATTTTATAAAAAAGTTGCGTTATTTATCAACAACTTATTAACAAAAAACCTCGCATTGAGCGAGGTGCGTTAATTCAATCTTTTATAATGTCGCCTAAACGACACGACTAAAATATATCTGATTTATTATTTTGCAAAATTTATTAACAAATATTTTAAAATTTTAATTATTTAACAAACTCAAGCTATATCGAAAAATTCTCGTCTTTAATGATATAGCTGAAAGAATACCCGTGAAAGTTGTTGACCAACGGACCAACGCGCATGTAATCAATCCGAGTACTATCAAAGCCATAAGCCGGATCCGCAAAATTTTCGGAATCGGCCAGCATCTGTTTGAATACTTTTTTAGCCAAAGCCATGCACTGCGATTGAATTTCGGTTCTGGATCCACTGTTCTCGATTTTTGCTTTCGAGACCAGGTAAAAGGAATGATAGCCGTTATCTAAATTCCGTCCGGAAAAAGAAAGAAAGCCGTCGCCTTTGTCTTCAGCCAAAATCAGCGGATATTGAAGCCCCCGAAGATCTTCGAGCATTTCTTCCAGTTCGCGCAGTCCGGAGATTCGTTTTACTGCTTTAATTTCAGGAACAACCGTTGTTTCTTCCCCTTCAGGAACAACAGTAACCAGGTTATTGAGGTAAGTGTATTGATCGAACATCATTTTAAAATTTACGATTTGATTATTTACAATTTACTATTTCGCTTCGCGGCCTGTTCAGCCTTCAGGTTGAGCTCGTAGAAAGCTTCGTGAACGTGCGTTTTGAAGAGTTCTTTGTTTTTTGTGACATCGCCGTTATTGAGCGATGAAAGGAGATTGAGCACGGCCTGAGCCTGTGAGATTTCGCCCGATCCGGACGATTGCCAAACAAATGGATATTCAGTCTTCAGGAAGGATTTAAGGCCAACGTACCAAATGAAAATCACGTATTTTTTGTAGAATGGAACGAGCCAGAACCAACGGGCTTTTTTATTCAGGATATTGCTGTTCCATGTTTCGTTTTTGGTGCGGTAAACAATAGCCAACATCCGGTTCAGGTATTTAACCTTGGTTGATTTCACGTAAGAAGTGAAAGCCGAATCGAGAAATAAATATTCATCGAGCGTGACTTCATACAACCGTACATCAACCGGTTTAAACCAACCAAATTCCGGGAGTATTGAAATAAGTTTGATGTCGGAAACTATCCACTCCAATGATTTTACAAAATCGGTATAAAGGTCTCCGTCAACCAGAAACTTGCCTTTTCTTTTTGCACTGAACCAATACCACGATTTACCGGCTTCGGTAAATTCTTTTTTCCGGAGCAGTTTCCAGCCGGATATTGCCATGAAGAAACGGACAACGAAATCTTTGGTGCCATTGTTCCTGATGAATAGCTTCGACACGGCATAAACCTGATCAAGTGTCAACTGATGCCAGGCTTCAGGTAGTTTTTTGAGGTCAATTCGTTTCATAATCCGGCTCTAAAGATTGAATTTCCAGTCTTGTTTTTCTCAATCGTATTGGCAATGATTGAAGCGTATAAGTCACTATCCCGAAAAGCGGGATAATCGTCCGGTTTTTTCATGATCACGTTGCGAACTCGCACCAGGTAAGATTCGGCCAGATCGTTATTACCAATGGTGAAGTTGGCAAACGCAAAACGAAGGTTTTCGAGGATTGCCTTGTTTTTGTCGGTCAGGTCACCATCGCGTAATTGTTCGAGTATCTGATCAGATAAATCGGAACTTATCCGGGGATCGATCTTCAGCCTGATGGCATTCATCATTTGCGGGTGTAGCTTGATCCACTCCAGACGGCTGCCGTCGAATTGGGCATACTTCCTGAACTCGCGAACGGTTAGAATAAAGGTGTCAGACAGCATCGAGTAGGCAGGTGAGCCTTTCCATTCGTCGTGATAATCTTCATGCTCTTCCAGAAATTCCAGCAGGTTTTCAATCGTTTCTCCAACTGATTTAAGTGTTGCCTGGCGTAATGCTTCAACCCGTTCTTTCGAAGCCGGGGCCTTGGTGTCAGTCCTGGTCACTGCAAACCCTGAAGAAGTACCAATTAAATCGATAAACGGAATGGCCTCGTAATAGGCTTTGTATGCAATGATAGCTTCAGCCAGCGCCAATAAATAGGTATCCTGTGCAAATGCGGCCCTTTGTTCATCGGTAGGTTCTGCAGGCAATTCTGCAACTAAAATGGTTTCGAGCAGATCATACAAATCGGAGCCAGTAATTTCGCGCTTCAACCAACGGCGTGCATCAACCAGGTAAGCATCAAATTTGCTCAAATCGTCATCCACAATGGTCGGGATAACTTTGGTCATTTTATCAATCGTATTTACCAGCATAGCTTAAGTTTTTTTGGTTTCCTGTTTGCCTGATTTATTCTGATCGAGGGTGGTGAATTCAATATCCGGAACAACGAATACAATATCATCATCCCATTTATTGAACCGTTTTACCAACTGGAGAGGACGAAGTAACCGGTCGCGGATAGGTTTCATTAACGACTGACGGATCATGAAGCGTTCCCGTTTGTCGGTCCCGGACATTGAGCCGCTGTTTTTGCCAGGCATTTCCAGATCCACACCCATTGCATAGCTGATCACCGAAGCAGCTTCAGAAGAATCTTCGTTTAATTCGCCGCCCGACATCTTTGTTTTCACTTCCTCGATTTCGATGTGTTTTTCCTGAACTGCGCCGCCTGCAGAAGCAATCATTTCTTTGATGGCAACGATTCCCTTTCCGGCATTTTCGGCATTGGTAAGGAATGCCTGAAAATCTGCATGTTCTTTGGAAATACGTGCCTGTGTAGCTTCCTGATCATTGATGTCAATACCTTCGTTCTTAAATATATTTGAGAAGTATTTTGGCGACAGGTAGATGATAAACTTCACCCCCAAGCCATTTTTAAGCAATGCTTTTTTGAAAGCCGGGATCATGAGCGAATAATCAAACCATCCGGAGAAGAATATGCTGTGCCATGGCGCCCACTGGTAATAACTTCGCCCTGGAGTCGGAAAATTGATTGGAATAATGAACCGGCGTTTTTTCTTTGCAATGTATTCATTCAGTGATTCAATCATATTGAATCGGTCGATCACATCGGTGAATACTACATCATTCTCCGTTGGATTGTCGCCCCATTTTGCTGAATAAAAATGCCTGGAAATACGGCCTTCTTTTGCGGCAATTGCACCCCATCTGGAGAATGTTGCTTCTTTGCTCCGGAGTGATGTAATTTTAAATCCATCGTTTGACACAATTGCTTCAGGAAATGTGTTGTAGAAGGTTTTCAGGTCGGTAAGCTGTTCGAGGAAATAGCCTGAAAGATCATTGTCTTCGCACCAGTCATATTCTTCTCCGGAAAATATTTCCTGAAAATCGACAACCTTATTCCCTTCAAGGATCCGGCGCATGGGCTTAATCCCTTGACCATAACCGGCCAATACATTGAATTCGAGGTTGGAAGATACAACTTCGCTTTTCTGTGAATTAAGAATGATCTGTGCCGGCCAATTATTGTCATCGCCCCAGGGTACAATTTTCTTGTATTTGCCTACATCGATCGTAGTATCCGGCTCGGTGTATAAATCGCTGGTGGGAGTCATAGCAACAATAGCCTTCGCCTCCGGAAGGTAGGCTATGCCACCAACGCTGATAATGTTGTTCATAAATAAACCTCCTGATCGTTAATGTGGGTTATGGTGCAACGGCGCACGGTGCGTATTTGCTCTGAGTCGCAGAACTTGATATTCAGCGTCCGGCCTTTGGAGTGAAAAGAAGTGATTACAACCTTTTTGCCTATCACTACGGCGCCGGATTCTTCGACGAACTGAATAGATATTTCGCCTTTGATCTTGTGAACTTTAGAAAGATGTATCATTGCCTTTTTTGAAGCAAGATAGAATTAGGGGGGAGGGTAGAAAAGGACAACAAAAAACCCGGATAGGGCTGTATCCGGGTTTTTTGAGTAGAGTGAAAAAAAAATTACTTATTCAATGTAGGAGTAAAGGTTATAACCAATAAATTCTCTGGATTTGTTAATTCAGATGGATATTTAAAGTTAAAATTTACAGAACCCACATGTATTCCCTTAAAATACAATTCGTAGTTCATTGGATTGTCGTAATGAAAAACCCTACTTAGATATTTGTAATCAAGCTTACCCGGATCCTTATTTAAAATCTGTTTTAAGATATTATTAATCAATTCCATCTCGGAATCTAATACGGAATTTAGAACACGATCCATCAACTGCGTTGGTATACCCAAATCTTTACAGTTAATTTTAGCTGATTGAAGTTTGAAATTTTCCATACCTCAAATTTACTCATCTTTTTTTATCAAACTCATTTCAATGAATTTTTCTTCATCGATACGGCCATGATCAAGCCAGGCGTGAACTACATAGCTGTTAAAATGGAACTGACGGCCATCATCCAGGGTAAAGCCGGTAACAGTTGCTTTCGTTTCATTTTCAAGATCAAAAGTGAAGATGTTTCTCACCAGGCTTTCAAGGTCTAAACCTGCAATTTCAACTTGGCCGGGATGGCCATCCACTTCAAACGATACGTTTGCGGTGATCAATTTTGTTTCATTCATGGTGTCGCGTTTTAATTTAAATAAAGAGAACCGAGGGGGTTGCGACACCATTACAAAACAGTCCGATGACTGAAGAGTAAAACCCTCGATTCAATATTTTTACTTCCGAATGTTAATTGATTTCGGAACAGTTATGTATGTAATGATGTCGCACTTCAAAGATATGGAGAATTATTTGAGAAATGCAACACTCATTTACAGATTTAATTACCAATTATCTGATGAACTCATCTTACTTTTTAAAGATGCAATCGTTTTTTTTATCTCAACTTCAGAGAGCCGAAATATGATGGCATTGTAATCAGCTGTTTTCTTTATTATCTTATCTGAAGGATTTTTCATGCCTCCCACTTCTATCAGCGTTTTGCGAGCGCCATCTTCTGTTGAAGCAGCTTTAAACTCTTCAAGTGAATGAGGCGATCCATTACTGTCTACAAATAAAGATCCTATATCGTACTTATACAGCGAATCCTTCACAAATACTTTGATTGTGAAGGATACTGGAATCTTAATTGGAATTGAGCCTATCATCGAATTATACGGTAACACCAAATTAAAAGAACCCTTACCAATAAGCTTACCTGCAACAGGATCATCCATCTGAAGAACATTGTTTGCAGACTTAAATGATTCCGCAAACCATTCACGAGCGGTACTATATAATTGATCGCTGCTTTTACCATTTGCATTAACAACCTCAGTGTACTGCTGTGCATTAGAAATGAAGGGGAGAAATAGCACTATAAACATTAGCTTTTTCATAAGTAGCGCATTAGGGTTAACAATAATGCTGCAAGGTACAACAAAACCTTTGTAATTACCAAAAAATCCTCACGCAAAACCACACACACGGCGCACTCTATTTATCAAAAAATTATGACATATTTCATGATTTTTCGACCCTGTGATCACCATTTCTGGGCAGGGCGGCGCGGGGTGTACTCCCTAAAAAAAGGGAGATAATCCCTTTTTCATAATCCTTTTTTGTTGGTTTCCAGTTGCTTAACTTATTATTTGTGGGAAAGTTTTGATAGTGGTTTTTAGTGGTAATTGACCTGATTTTATAATTTAGATTCAATCTTAATAGAGACGTATTTTAAAGCCCAACATTTAATTATCTGCTGTCTGTTTGAATTTTTTGAGGTAAAATATTTTTTCAGATGATTGTATAAACATTAATGCCTCATAATTGCTTTAAAAGTCATAACATACTGTTATGCAAGTATTTGTAAAATAATTTTATTTGCATAGGTCAGTAAAAAGCAGTAAATTAGTATTAGAAAATGAGAGGGAAACCAATCTAATTCTATCCAAATCCAATTTGTTAAATATTTAAAAATTAATGTCATGAGTAAAAAAAATGGAACTGCAACCATGGAGTTGCAGAAGGGAGAAAACACCCCAAAATCAGAGGTAAACAATTTACCAGTTGTAATCCAAGAACCGGAAACAAAACCGGAGCAAACACCCGAAGAACTAAAAGCAGAAAACGAACAGCTAAAAAAACAGCTTTCCGCAATTCCGCAGGACCTTAAAACTAGGGTCGAGTATTTCAGCAAAAAAAACGAGTTAATCCGCAGACTTTCAAAACTGGATGCAGACAAGGAGAGCCTAAACATTCACCTGGATAAACTGGCAGAAATTGCAGCAGCCAACGAGTTCGACAATGAAGAATATTATTTGAATATCGAAGGGGGTGGTAGGTATAATAAATCGGCAGTCTATACCGTGAAAAATCCGGTTATTATTGGGGAACTGATCAGTTTTATCATTGGTCGTGTTGATGCAAAAAGGGAAGTTTTGAAAAATGAGATTGAAGCATAGTTAAAAGCGAAAGGCGGGTATCCCTCCCGCCTTTCAATCCAAATTATTTGTTTAATATCAAAAAATTGACATCATGAGCAAAGTTAATAAATCCCGTGAAATTTTAAAGGAAATGAGCCGAAAGGCTGATGAAATCAGAGCGAAAAAGGTAGCAACAGCAGAAACAGAGGCAGATAAAAAGTTTTGGCTTAATCGGTCGGTAAACTGGATTTTGTTGCACGAAATTTATGAGGTTGGAGAAGCCACGGAGTTTAAACCATTCGAACAATGGAAACGAGAAGGGGCGACAGTACGCCGGAATCAAAAAGCTTTTGTTATTTGGGGGCAACTGGTAGAAGCTGACGAATTTAGTTTTCATCCACTGGTTTATTTGTTTTCTAATCTGCAGGTTTATAAACCACAACATAAAGAACAGGAGCAACCGGAACCGGAACAAAAACCAGATTTTAACGCTGTTAATGGGGATGATTTGTAAAAATGGTGCGGATTATTACCTATGATCCATCAAAGCCGGTCACCGCAGATTTTTACATACAGAACAAGGGGAACCATTCAGGCAGACCATTAAAAGAGCCTAAACCAAATTGTTTTGCAGTTTATACAAACGAGGTTCACTTGTTTGAGTTGGTTTATTCTTTGTATTTATCAAGGTCATTTGAACCTCATATAATTGGGTCGGTTGTGCCATTTATCCGACTTCCTGATGTAAAAAATGTGGTGGCTTATGGATTGGAACGTTTTAAGCCAGAAAGGCTTAAATATCTGAAAACAATCAGAGAAATAGACAAAGCGCTGAAAGTTCAGCAGGAACAAACAAAATATTACAATGAATTGAAAATTGCAATTGCTTTGAGTATATTAAAGGCTTAGTTTTTTTTACAACGTTTTTTGAGAAATAGCCATCCCCGCCACCGGCCGGGAAAATCTGAAAAAACACGGGTTTGGATGTTGTACCCTAACAACTCCGCAGGGGAGGCTTTGGCCTGGCCCCGGCGCGCATGATAAGGAGTTCCGTGCCGTACGTGCTTCGCCCGATTTCCTTCGTCAATTGTTACTTTCTTCGTCAGTAACCGGCACTCTACCGCATTTATTTGTTTGATTTTTGACGATTCAATTTCCATCACAAGCCCTATTTAAATTGAACCTTACAAAAAGAAGCGGATTTTTGTTATATTAGTATTATGCTTGAACCTTGGGAAAAACGAAATAGAGACCGGATCGTCGGTAACACAATTGCTGCACTTGTAATGCTTGTGATTGTAGCTATAGTCTATTTATTGATGCAGTTATGACCGAATTTATTTCTTCAACATTCCGGTACCAACCCCGCTCCGGAAAATTACCTGAGGATACAGAAACATTCCAATCGCCAGCGTATCGAAAGCATCAGTCCCATCCGTGCGATGCTCAAGCAAATCCTCTTCCGTTTCGGCCTTTTTTTCACCCGATTTGTCTTTCTGGAATCCATAAGGTCCAATCTTCACCCCGGCTTGTTGTAAACCTAAAATAAGAGCTTCGTTATTTAGCTCATTAATCTGCGGAAGCAAATACTTCTGGCCTTTGAATGCCTGATCGAGCATGAGGTACTTTTCCTGATGTTTCAGCGGGTTCCCGATGTGTACACGGTGAACATTCCACCTGTTTTTTTCGAACTGGGAGCAGATCACAGAAGCAAAATCTTCCTCACTCACGGCATAGTTCGATCCCAGGGCCGTATTGTCAAAGTAGTAAACCACGTCTTTCGTGCGGTGGTGGCGGTAATATTCACAGAAATCATCAACAATCTCGCGAAGTTTCCGCTCATATTTAACGTAAAACGACTTCAGGAATTTGGCTCTCAGCCCATCGGGCTGACCAACCACCAGCCAGTTGATGTTTGCATTGTAATCGAAAGCAACATACAACGGTTTATCCAGGTCAACATCGCCATCTTGTTTACAGCTCTGCTGGGCTGCTTTTTCCAGATCGTAATCAAGATCTAAAAGGTACGAGTTATTGAAGGCCGTATATAAATGTTCGTCTCGCAATCCAGGATAAAACCCATCCTTCAGTTTACCCGGACGAATGCACAGAATCGAGGTCTGGAACACGAGTGGTGGAAGATCCCGTTTCATTTGAGCAATGTATTTCTTTCCCAGGAGCTCAATATTTTCAATAGAGGACCATTCTTTGTAATATACGGCCACGCTCCGGAACTGTGCCAGGCGCATCCGGTATTCATGAAGCATTTTTGCCGTGTAAGTGTTCTGTGGCAATTGCTGAAGCCGATATATTTCTACAACCAACCATTGAATCATGTTGATCAGTTCCGGATCCATAAGCTCGCCATACTTCAGGAACCACGATCCTTTTTTTGTGGTGGGCATGTCGCTCATCCAAAGCATGGAGTTCAGCCAGGGACAATCAGCCCACGGACCTTTAAAACCTCCATTGGCCGGAATCGTTTCATCCTTCAATTTGTCGAAATTAAGGAACTTTGCTTCGTCGCCAAATAAGTACTGAAGCGTGAGTGAGTTCGATGATCCTGGAACATCCTGACTGATGAGATACTGAACCGATCCGTTATACCAACTGATCACATGATCGAAACTGGCCGGTTCGTCGATCGGAGTTTTAAACCCGGCAGACTTCGGGGGCCGGTGATTGACAAAGTAATGTACATCGCGCTTAAACCCCATATCTCTCCAGCTGGAGAAAACGCCCGGGAGAGTCCGGGTTAAAGCTTGCTGAAAAGTGGAACACACAATCCCTCCACCACTACGGGGCATGTATTGTAAGTTCCTTTGAAGCCAGGGAGCGGCCAAGCGTGATTTTCCGAACCTGCGACCGGCAGCAATTGAACTGGTATGAGCAGCAGTATAACGAAACTCCAACTGAGCATCCGAAAAATAAACCCGTTTTTTTGGAGTCACGTCAGTCTTCATCTTTATCTACCTCCTCATAATCGGTATAGTCCAGATCAATTTCACCTTTGTACTTTTCGTACATTTTAGTAATTTCTTCCTGCTTATTTTTCAGCGGTTTTACCTTTCCTGATAGCACAGTAGGATCCGAAGTAGGTTCAATAGTTTGTGGAAGGATTTCATCCCAGGGAATTTCCAGAGCATCTTCTTTATCGAGCCGGTTGTATTTCCCGAGCACACCCGCAGCGGCCACCAATTCTTTCAGTTTTTTGTTACCTGCAGCTTTAGCCAATTCAATGGCTTCTTTCAGGGTTTCGTTCACCAGGTAACGTACCCATTCTTTTCCTGCATTTCTGACGTTTCCAAGAAGTATTCGGATGTTTCCTATATCTCGGTAAGCCTGGCTTTCTGAAATTGCAAATTCGTTCATCAGGAAGTCGCGGAGCTTCGTGTCGGGCATCGATGGATTTTCGAGCGACAAATGAAATGCAGCCCGGTATCGCTTGAGCTGGTCACGTTCTACCGGCAAAAGAGTTTCATTCTCCGAAATGTCGGAGAACAGTACATCGCGAAATTTATCGAGGTTGCATTTGCGGCTCATGTTTCGAAGATGATTGAAACTTGATGATAAATAAAGGACTGCATTATTCGTTCTGTTTCTGGCTGGCAATATATTCCTGAACAAAAGCTTCAGCCTGTGGGCTTCCTTTTTTAGCGAACATCACCGTTTGCCCGCGCATTTCGAGCATCGAGTTTAATTTGCCTTTTTGGTAGGCTTTGGCCTGATCTGATTTTCCGGCCGAAATTTCACGCCTGAACTGGATGGGATCCAGATCAAGCAGCAACGAAATTTCATCAATGGTCAGGAACAGACCGGCGTATTCTTCGATCAGTTCCAGGATTGTTTTATCGTTTTCCATAGAATAGCACACTTTCAAGTTTCATTTGCTCAATTTCATCCAGGTAAATAGCAATCAGCTCCCGATCGCCGGTGATAAACCCGCACTCAAAGCGGTGGTTATTGGTGGCATTGTTCGATATCACTGCCAGATATTGATCACCGGTGGCCGATTGTACCCAAATCGTTTTGCTGTGATTATTCAGCAGAAAAAGCGCATCTACATTAGCTTCAGCAAAACAAGTAATGGGCATGTTCCGGGAAGCAACCGTAAAATCGAGAAACAGGCTTATTTCACCGATCCGGTACCGGTTTTTAATGATCCGGCGAATGATGGCTTCCGTAACTGCAAAAGAGCTGACAATCATCTTGTCAGCCCTTTCAATTTTATCCAGAAGTCGATCGAACACATGATGAAACTGTATCTGTTGATTTAAATACAGCGCATCTCCTTTACTTGTCTCCTGAAATTTCATTCGTAATACCCAGTTTTTGAAGAGCATCAAGCGTTTCTTTTTTCACTTCAGCTTTGTTCGTAACAAGGAAATCAAACCGCTTTTTGATTTCAGCAATGGTTTCATCTCGCTTCTTGCCGGTTTTTTTGTCCAATCCGTTCAATCCGCGCGAAACATACGACCGGGCAGCATTGATCTGTTTGTACATTTCGGTACCTGGATCAGCAGCTTTCGTTTCTTTTACTTCAGGCATTGTGCCGTTTTCAAGATAGGCCTCAATGGTTTTCCAGTTGGCAGAAACACGGTCATCAAGCGCAATCAGTTCTTTGCGCAGTTTGGCTCGTTCGCCATCCTTTTTTGCGAGCTTCATTTGTTCGTGAACCGAACGCATCAGTTTGTGCTTTTCAGCGGCTTCATCGTACAGTTTCCTGACAGGTTCAGGAAGTTCGGCGGGATTAATTTTACCTCCAGTCAGTTCAAACTTTTTATCCTGGTTCTGGATCCGAACATTAAAGTCGATCACCGTTTCAGCATTGGTCTGGGCTTTCACTACCGGACCAATTGGCAACACCGGCCGGTCAATAATCATGTTGCGTTCAAGTATCTTTTGAAGCTCATATTCAAGCTTCGTTTGCATCGATGCACCTTTACGGGCAAATTGCAAAGCCATTGCTCTATTGTGCGAAAAACGCACAAAAAGCAGATAACCTTCATTGAAGTCTTTACCAGACTCCAACCATGCTTTTATTTCCTGGCTGTATTCAGCCGTTTTATTCAAATCGTTCATGTTTTGAGTATTAAAAAACCCCGATCCGGATAGAACCGAACCGGGGTTTATGGTAATAAAAATTAAAGTTTACGGAGTTGGCGTGAAAACACCGGTAGTGCAATCCAAAGTACCGTCGGAAAGAACGATGTCGCCGCCATAGTTTGGCAGAGGAGTAAAGCATGGCACTTCAACATCGATGGTTAAACCTTTCTGGCTACCAGGTTCTCCACCTGATGTACCTTGTGGTTTGGTTTCGGTATCGTAATCAGCATCGCCTAATACAACATAGCGTTTTTCGCTCTGGTGTGGCAACTTGAAAATATATACCAGGTTTGAGTTGGCCGATTGCTTGGCATGGCTTCTGGCTGCAGCGCTGATATCTGGGAACAAAGCTTTTCCCTTATTCATGAAGAGTTTACACTCTTTTTCGCCAATGGCTTCGAAGCTAACTTCACCTTTACCCTGAGTTGAATGCAAGCGAAACCAGGTTTTACCTGCAACAAGTTCGAAATCGCCTACCAGAAGTAAGTTGGCTTCTGGAGTGGCAGGAGCAGCAGCTACAACCGGAAAAGTTTTAATATCCGATTTGGGGATATAAAACACTTCGGTTGCGATACCCGACGGGTTTACTTGCCCGTCGGTCCATTTCATGTCAGTAAATAGTCCCATAACTAAGCTGCGCTAGTGGTTACAGTTACAACATTCGAATATCCGTTGTTCAAACCGTCAACGACGATCAAACGAACTTTATAAGTAGTTTCGGCAACCAAAGCGGTGATCTGTTTGGTAGCGGCATCAACAGCGATAGCTGTGTGAGTGGCATCAGCCCAGGTTACACCGTTGTCAGAACTAATCTGAATTTTCAGAGAAGTAGCATCTTCAGCAGCGGTCCAGGTAAACGTTGCAGTGGTGGCAGCAATGGCACTCTTAGCAAGATCAGCAATCGGATCAAGACTGATCTTCATGGCGCTGAAGTAAGTTTTGTCGAAGGTTTCGAAGCCAACGCCAAAGTAAGCTTTCATGAAGAACTGAACTACCTTAGGATTGTCAACCCTACGGATTTCAACAGTTTCGGCATCGCTCATCTGGTCAACACCCAGTTTCATGTTATCTTTGATAGTCATGAAAATGAAATTTTGACCTTCCATGTTAGAGAATGGTACCAGGGTACATTTTCCACCAGATCCAACCAGTACTTTTTGCTCAATCCCGGTATTCCATGGAGCGTGTCCGTATTCAACCTGAAACCAGTCTTCGTACATTTCCAACACGGTAGTTGGAATGTTCAAGTTAACATTCAGTTTCTTCAGAAGCGGACTTCTGCCTCTCCAGAAAGCTCTCAGCACATCACCCGCATTGTCGGAAGTGATTTTTACACCACTGTTGTCAACGTAGTTCTTTTTGGCAAGAGTCAAATTACCGGCGTTTACCTGAGCTTTGATCAAGGTTGAATAACCATTGAAAAGGTCAGCAGTATAGTTTCCTGCACCGTTGCGGATGGCAGTAAACAAATTGTCGAACAATGCTTCACCTACTTTTTTAGCCATTTCAAGGGCAACACGTTTCGCAATCTGCGTTTCGTTAGCCTTGGTTGCTGTCAATTCGGTGTACAAACTTCCCAACAACGCGTTAGGATCAAATTCCTTTACCACATCGCCCAGGAATGTTTCCCATTCGAATGCTTCAATTTTGGTTCCATCACTTTCGCCTTTCGCAGTGCGATAAGGACGAAGCTGTGCATCAGTCGAAAGAATTCCCCCGATTATTTTACCCTGTACACCTGTTACAACGGTAAGAAACGGAAAAACCTCGGCCAAAGCAGCAACCGGCATAGCAAGAAGCTCCTTCTTGTATTTTTTCCCGGCATCAATCAGCGCTTGAGCAATATCAATAGCCATTTTTTATTTTTTTTGAGGTTTAATAACATTCATACAAGAGCTGAATGCCGACATGAAATCCTTTGCAGGTTCATCCTTGTCTTCGGGGTCAAGGTTGTCGGTGTCAGTAATAACCGTGGCCGTTGTGGCACCCGGTTTTTTCCCTAAGGCAACTAATTCAGCATCTTTGGCCGTAATGGTCTGGTTTGCTGTAGCAAGGTCGGTTTCAGCCTTATCTTTGGCCGTCTGGAGGTCGGTGAATTCTTTTTCCCTTTTTGCAAGGTAATCCAGAACGCTTTCCTCAGTGGGGTACTTATCCTCTGTGAGGACTGGGTACATCGCGCGAATTTTAGAAATGTCCATATCTGAAAAAATTAAAGTGTCTTCCGTTTCGGTGGTAATCTTGCTTTCAGGAGCGATCCTGCCAATCCAGTCTGTGAAAATGGTGTTGGTTGGTTCGAATAGTTTTACCAGGTCTGAGAATTTAAGGGAAGCGGCATTTTGGATAACATTTTCAGCTTCGTAGTCTTCAACCTGTGCATATAAACCTTCTGCCTGAGCTTCCTCTGCAGTAAAGTAATGGTCCTTAAAATCAAAGTATTTCTTCTCAACTTCAGCTTCGTCCAGTCCTGTTTTCTCACAAACACTTGTAACCAGTACTTTCTGAACCTTATCAAGAACCTCAAGGGCATTCTCTAAAACAAGGCGGTTTCCCCATGCACCGGTGCTGGGAGAATGAAGCATGAGCAGGCTGTTTTTTGCCGGGTGAACATTTTCAGGCTTTGGAGCCAGCAGCAATACAGCGGCCATCGAGGCACACATACCATCGTTGTAGGTGTGAATTTCTTTTGCTGAAGATGAAAGCGCATTGAAAATTGCCAAACCGTCAAACACCGATCCGCCCGGGGAATTGATCCTGACATTGATGATGTCGTGATCTTTT
>Ga0154413_1007_pt2 | contig 19014 bp, 14 predicted proteins | sample RifGroB2_FD_115917 | JGI IMG/M metagenome (GOLD analysis project Ga0154413, IMG submission 115917) | Bacteroidetes bacterium GWB2_41_8 | reverse complement strand
GTATTCTGGTTGACAAGGATATCCTTGATTCTATAGAAACTGTAGATTAATCACTCATAAAATACTTCGAAAAGCCGGCTTAATGTCGGCTTTTTTTATTTATTTTGGTTATCAGTCATGCCCGTGAAAATGAATAAAAACTACACCTGGAAAGACCTTTTCTATTACACTTCAGTTTTCCTGTTTGCAGCATCATTGCCACTTTCAGAATTCATGATTAGTTTAAGTGCAGGTCTGCTGGTCATTGGTTGCCTGCTGACCGGTGGTTTCAACGAAAAGTTTCAACGACTTAAAAATCAACCTGCCGCCCTGCTCATTATCTCAATTTTCTTTGTGTATGTTTTCGGCGTCATTTTCACCCGAAACCAATCGCTGGCCATGTACGAACTGCAAAAAACAGCTTTTATTCTGGTAGTTCCACTTTGCATAGCCATCGGTCCTTCAATCGGTTATTCAATGTTTCGTAAAATTCTGCTAACTTTTTTAGCCGCCTTAAACCTTGCTTCCGTCATAGCAATTTTCAGGTTGATTTTCAGGGAACAATTTGGTATCCACGAAATATGGGAAATCCTGTTTGTTTCGCACATAGGGTTCAGCTTTCAACTGTTGCTGGGTGTTTCTATTCTGATTTACGAACTGTACTACAACCATTCCATCAGTAGAAAAATACGAATACTGCTTATTGCCGATATTTTTTACCTGATATTGTTCCTTTTTATCCTGAAATCGCTGACTGGACTTGTCACTTTTGCTGTGCTTTTGGTCGTCCATCTCTTTTTTGTGATTTGGAAAATACGAATCAGAAGATGGAGAATATTCGCTTTAACACTGTTGCCTGTCATGATTTTTGGCGGATTTCTCTACCTCGGATCGTGCATTTACCGCTTTTACGACACCGAACAAATTGATCCGGCCAAACTACCGGAAAGAACCCAAAACGGAAATATTTACCACCACGATCTTAACGATAAAATGCTAGAAAACGGGCATTATGTCGGCCTGTTTCTCTGCCAGGAAGAGCTGAAGAAAAGCTGGGAGCAGCGTTCGCCGATGGGATATAGCCAAAACGATCCCAATGGTTTCCCGGTTTCGGCTTCGCTGATACGCTATCTTACTTCGAAAGGACTGACAAAAGACTCTGCCGGAATATCAAAACTACTTCCTGAAGACATTCAATTCATAGAAAAGGGAATTGCCAATCACATTTACACCAAACGCTTTTTTTCGCTATATCCGCGTATTTATCAAACAATCTGGGAATTGGATGTGTATTTCAAAACCGGTGACCCTAACCTGAAATCGCTGGCACAACGCATCGAATTTGTAAAAGCTGCGAAAACAATCATAAGCGAACACCTGCTTTTTGGTATTGGAACCGGAAACTGGAAACAGGAATTTATTGATGCCTATCAGAAAAACCAGTCGAAACTCGACCCGCAACATTACGGAAGTTCGCACAACCAATACCTGAATTACCTGGTAAAATTCGGCATCCTCGGATTTCTATGGATTATGTTCGCATGGGCATACCCATTGTTCCTGACCAACAAGCAACGATATTATCCGGCAGTAATGTTGCTGTTAATTCTGGGCATTGCCAATTTCTCAGACTCAAACCTTGAAGCACACATGGGAATCAGCTTTTTCATTTTCTTTTACAGTTTGTTCCTGTTCAGCGAAACGCAAAAACCAGCGCTTAAACAATGAAGATCAGTCTCATCATTTCCACCTATAACAAGCCGGAATACCTTTCTCATTGTTTGAAAAGCATTTCAGAACTCGACGAATTACCCGATGAGATTATTGTGGCCGATGATGGTTCAGGAAAAGAGACTTCAGATTTGATCGAAAAATTCAGGATACAATTTCCAATTCAGCTAATTCATGTATGGCAGGAAGACAAAGGTTTTCGTTTGTCGCGAAGCCGAAACAACGGGATTTTGAAGAGTTCTGGCGATTACCTGATTTTTATTGACGACGACCTTATTCTTCACCCGAAGTTTATCGCCGATCATCGAAAATTTGCGGCAAAAGGCTTTTTCTATTGCGGAACAAGAGTCAGACTTGGAGCCAAGAAAACCGCTGAAATGATGAAAACACACCGGAATGTTGTGTCTTGTCTTGAAGGCGACATCCGGTCAAGATTAAATTCCATCCGAATTCCATTCCTTCATAAGCTCATTACTGGTCCCGGATATACCTATAAACGTCTAAGAGGCTGTCACATAGCCTTCTGGAAAAACGATCTGATGAAAGTCAATGGCTTTGACGAGCGATATGCCAGTTATGGGCGCGAAGATTCGGATATTGCCTTGCGAATGATGCACGCAGGCGTAAAGCGCATCAATCTGAAATGGGCAGCTATCTGTTATCACTTGCATCACCCTGCTGCGAAAAGCACCTCGCAAAACGACCATTTAATGTTTGAAGTTATCAGAAATAAAACAACTCGTTCGCAAATCGGAATTGAACAGCATCTGGATTCGTTGCGGCAGATTTAATGAGACACATTGTACCGGCTAAGCCCGCGGCACAATTTCCCATCGCTTGTAATTCCTTCTACAACTACCTGTACTTCGCCGGGATGGTCGCTATTAAAGAAAGACACATTTGCCCTTCCAAGCGAGTCGGTTCTAACAATTGGGTTCCAGTAAATTGTACTCCGGAAATCGTTCTTTATTTCTGCAGGCTGCTGCGATTCGTAATTCGGAGCATAAAACTTCCGGATAACTGAATAACCAATTATTCTGCTACTCTTCATTCCCAAAGCATCGGTTGGACCATTCACAAACTTTTCGCCTCGTTTGGTGTAGAAATACAGAATTCCGCCAGAATAATTTACGCCTGCAAAGGATCCCATTTTTATAAGTTCAACCTTGTCGAAGGCTTGACTCGGAAAGTGTTTTATCAGGTTGTAATCAGCCGGAGTTCCGTTTAAAAACAGCATCAATGATTTTCCCCGATAAAATAATGTCTCATTGCCATCTTCAGTAAACTCTTGTCTTACGCCAGGGATTCTGCCATCAATTGCGTCGTATATATTTGCCAGCACATCGTCCTGTTTTGATAGTTCAAAAACAAAATCGGCTTCTCCATACATTCGTACATGTCCGTCGCCTTTTTTAATCTTGTTGGTCATCACGTTAATGTCGCCCAATAAAATAGTGTCGCTCAAATGCCACTTTTTATTAATGAGTTCGCTGCTCATCTCGCTCAGGAAAGTCGAGGTATTAATCTGTATATCATTACGGTATTGATAGGTGAGAGGCAAGAAACCGGCTTTGGGCGAAATGGATGATTTTCTGTCCAGTTCAATCCAGTTTGTTCTTCGGCCTTTCTTATTAACCGCCTGAAGTGACACATAAACAGTGTCGTTGAAATACAAGTCAGAAAATAAAAATCTACCCAGGGAATCGGTTGTCTGATTGTGCAGCCCAAACTGACTTTTTACAAACATCATTGTAACCTGGGCATCAGAAACAGGTTTGCCCTGCAAACTGGAAGTTACAATACCTTTTACCTGAATACTTCCTTCTGGCTGATATTGAATTTCGGGAACCTTGTTATTCCTGATTTCCTCCCAGTCAAAATACCGGTAGCCATGCGTGAGCATCAGGTTATCAAGTTTTTGTAGAGTCGAGAGGCTGTCGTCTTTGAAATAATAACCAGGGTCTTCAATTGTTCCTTTCAACTCCGAACTGATTAAAAACCGTGAAAGGATGTTGTCCGGGTAATCTTCCAATTTCAATTGTGTTTCAGGATTGTAAACCGACATTGAAAGGTTTGAGAAACAAGGAATTCCCTCGCCAGTAATGGTATTAATATCTATTTGAACCTTTTCGCGGGTGCGATACATTGTTCTATCAGGCGCAATTTCAACAGTTACAAAATCGTGCTTATTAATGAAAACCAGTCTTTCACAATGCGGAATCATCTCCTGATCAAATAAAGTAAACTGAACAACCCCGTTTGGTAACAACGATTTTGCAATTTCAACATTGAAATTTTCCTGATTGATCGGAATTTCGTTACGATAAAAAATTACGCCATTGGCCTGACCAACCAACAAATAACTTTTCGCACGATTGGGTTCAGATTCTTTTGACCGGTCGTAAATATGAATATAGACTTTTGCAGTATCAGTAGGATCAACGGCCATTGCTACTCCCTGTGCCTGCGCTGCCGGAAGGTCAAGATCGAGCGTAATACTACCCGCTACGGTTATCTGTGCTTTGTATTTTCTGCCTTCCTGTGGCTGAATTAGGAAGGAGCCTATTCCTTTGAAATGACTTTTAAATTCCGCCCAACATTGTTTAAATCATCAACAATTCTACCAGCAGCTGCCAATCCTTTCCCTTTTTTATCGGTTGCTTTAAAGGCCATTTTGTTTGAAATTCCATTAAGAAAAGTTCCGCCTTCAGGAAAAAACTGAAAATCGACATCTTTGCGGTTGATGCGTTCAGGCTCATTATCAGAATGTTTATCCCTAAGATTCCAGATTACCAGGTTTTGACGAAAAAAATATTCGTCGTCAAAGTTTCGCATCCAATTTGTATATGCTCTTATCTGGTAAACTCCGCTGGAAATGGTATCTGGCACTTGAATATCGCCATAAGCGAGACCATTTTGAGCCCAGTACATTCTTTTCTGAAGAATCGTTCCTGAAGAATTAAGAAGTTCGACGTACAGATTACAATCAGGAATTGGTGAATTTTTCAGATAGGCCTTAAACCAAATATCGTCGTTGGCCCAATAAGAAAGCCTGTCAAGATGAAGATATATTTTCTCCTGCGGAAATTGGAGGTTAAACATATTTGCTTTAGCAAGCAATTGTTTGTCTTTACTTTCAGGAAAAGGAGCGGGATAAAATGCCAGTAAAGCAAAAATCGACAGAAATGCAAAAATCAGGCTGGATGCAAAAAAGGCTTTTTTCATTGATTAAGGTTTTGTTTCTTCGTAAAGGGTTAACCATCAATAAAAAAAGCCACATCACAACCCCTTAAGATAATTGTTAACGAATATAAGTATTATAGCTAAGTAATACTTGAAAGCGAAAAAAAATCTGGGGAATTATTATACGAACAACCAATACAAAGTATGGTTTTAAATCTGGCAACTGCGAATTTCAGGATATGAAGCTCCTTCCAAAATTATTATTCCCAATAATCAGGCTTGAAAGTACTCCGTACACAACGAAACCCGATGTACGATTTTGCGGTATCCTGATATTCGTAACTGCGTGTTGATACCTGAATATAATAGGCAATGTCTTTCCACGAGCCGCCACGAATAACTTTCCGCTTCAAGGCCGGCTGATCGTCGGGTCGGGCATTATACTGAAAATCAGGACTGAAATCTGAAATCAACTCATAACCAGATTCATCGTAAGCACTCGATGTCCATTCTGCAACATTACCCGCCATATCATACAATCCGTAGGAATTTACATTGAAATTAGCCACTTTCATGGTCGTTACACTCGACTTACTGTCGGACACGTAATTGCCACGCATCGGTTTAAAATTAGCAACAAAATTGCCCTCCTGATCGCGAGAATAATAGTTCCCCCAGGGATACAACGTAGAATTATGACCACCGCGGGCTGCATACTCCCACTCTACTTCGGTAGGCAATCTGTAATCCATTACAGTAGGCATTTTTATCATGTCCTGATATGAATTCAACTGTTTGGTTCTCCATAAGCAAAATGCCTTTGCCTGAGCCCAGGTAACACCTACAACAGGATACTCGTCGTAGGCAACATGTGAAAAATATTTTTCGGTTAAAGGTTCATTGTATGAGAAAGTAAAATCACGTATCCATACCAAAGTGTCAGGATAAACAGGTGTTGATTCGCGCATAACAAATGCTGAACGGTTCTGAACAGGATTGGTATTTCCGGCAGCATCAACAACCGAGCCGCTGTAACTTTGAGTTTCGTAATTGTAACTATTGGCTCTTTTGGCGGCTTGCCTGTAATCAATCCAATAATATTCAAAACGGAGTTTCCGGGTATCAATTTCCTTGCGGCTAATAAACCTTTCTGTTTCGGGAATATACATTTCTTCAAGGATGGTCTGGAAATCAGGATTTTTCCATGCGATAGGTTCCATCCAGTTAAGGTGAGGATTTTCAAGAATATTTCCCTTCCGTCCTTCGGTAATCATAAATTCGGGCATTGACTCCGATAATAGCTGACGCGCAATTGAATCGCGAACCCAATATACAAACTGGCGATATTCATTATTTGTGATTTCAGTGTCATCCATCCAAAACGAAGGAACTGAAACTGTCTTGGAAAGTGTATTTCCGTCATCAACTTCCTGATCGGATGGACCGATGTTGAAGCTTCCCTGTTTAATAAACTTCATACCATAAGGAATCGGCTCAAAAAATGGCTTTCGGTTCTGCGCACCAATAACCTGCCCGGTCTGATATTTTTTACACGAATTCAGACCAATCAGAATTACAAAAGCTATGAGCAGAAATTTATGCATCTTCTAATTTAATACCTTCAAATAACAGTTCAGAAACAGGGATATTATAAATTCAAAAAAAAAGCCTTATCAGGAATTTCCCATAAGGCTTTGACTTATGTCGAAAGAATTTAATATTCCCAAAGGTTTTGTTCGTAATCAAATATCTCGCTTTCAATACGTTTACTTTCAATCATTGCATCTTTTCCGACAAGATACTGGCTAATATTTCTGTTGTCGTAGATATTACTTTCTTTTACGATATATGAATTAAATCTTCGTTTCAGGAAAATATCGTCATACGAAGAATTGCGGGCAGTATTCAGAGGGTTAAACACTTCGTTGGCTGCCATAAGTTCTCTCGCTTCAGGATAATAAATCCAGAATAACTGACGACGCACAACTGTTTCCTGATTTACATCTTCATCGCGGAAATATTCTTTAATCGGACAAATACCGATAACCCGCACATTAAGGGTGGAGGTTTGCTTATCGAAATACCATTCTTCCTTTATCATGAACTGCTTTACTTCTTCTGACCGGACTTCTCCGGTAACAGGTTTATCAATCATTTCTCCGGTATCAATATCTCTAACTTTCATGGTCCGGGTGGTGGCGCCAAAAGCTTCTTTTACCTGATCAAAAGTCATCGGAACCTTGAATTCGTCGTCTTCTTTTGCATCATAAGCGGTCAGCTTGCCATCTTTTATACCTTCTACAAAAAGGTTTACCAAATTGCGTCTTCCTTGTACTTCTTTGGTTGGGAAATACAGTGTTTGGTTCATCTTCTCACGAAGATCGATAATACGCCAAACCATTTTCGACCACATAACGTCGGCTTCCCTCACGTAAGGTAGTGGAGTTGGTTTACGTTTATAAATATCGTTCCTTTTATATGCGCCATCAATTATTTGCGCTTTGGTTTCAATGCTGGTTTCACCAAGCAGAAAAATCAATAATCCAAAAAACAATAAAGTCTTTTTCATAATTACCTTATTTTAAAACTTATTGGTGCCAAAGGCCGAACGGTGTTATCATCGCCCTTCGCCATAATATTATCAATATAAATTAAACTTCCTTGAGCCAATTTGCCAAACTGACTTTTTTGCTCGGCAGAGAACCTATTTCCGGTAGTTGAATATTTTCTTTCGTATCCTCCGGCACCCGAAAGGTTTACATCAAATTGTGTAACTTTAAATGGCAGGTCGAAATCAAAATCTTTCAATTCGGCGAATATACCATCTTCGGCCATCAACTCTTCTTTTCGGAGGTTACCTCCATTTTTACCACCAATTGTGGCAATTGGTGTTGGAACTTCTTTTACCCGAAACACCATAGAACCCATCGAACGTTTTTCACCATTCATGGTAGCCATAACCGAGATTGAAGTATTTTTACCCAAAACATCAACCTTCGATGGATAAACCAGATAATCTGCACCAGATTTTTCAATGCGGCCATTGGATACTGAAACTTCAAGATTTTCAGATGCTACTCCGGGCACAGAAACTTTTATAGGATTCGGTATTCCGAGGTAAAACACATTCATCTTTGTTGGTGATATTGTTACACTTGGCTTACCAACCTGATATTCACCCTTAAACGGATAACTAATAACATTCCCTTCAGGATTTTTAAAATTAATTTTTCCACTCCACGGGAAAGTTCCTACCTCCGAAGCAGTTACTTTGTAAATCCCTTTACCTTCGCGTAACGAGAGTTTGGTATTACCTACAAAAATTTCGGGGGCTTGTGTTGTATCTTCTGCAGCAAGATAAATTTCAGCTTCAAACTGATCGCCTTCGAGCACATAAGTCGATTTTGGCAAAATTCTGGCTCCAAGCTTATTAAATTTAAAGGATGCAGCATCAATCTGACTGTAAAGTGTTGAAATGATGTTTGTTTCGGCATTCTGAATATCGATCTGCATTTTCGAAAGCAAAGTAATAACAGCAATCAGCGGTTTACTTTCGAAATGAAGAATTTCCCATGATTTTTTTTCACCACCTTCTTTAAGATTCATCTTCGGATCTGATGTATCCAGCTGTTTGATGATGTTTTCCCTCATCGGAGAATCTTCATCAAGGAAAGTAGCCAAAAACTCACGGTATTCGATAATGCTGTTTTTCAAATCAGCAGCATTCTTTTTATTTATCATTATTTCTGAAGGAGTATTCAGGTCATCTTCCTTTTTAATCAGGATGGTGTCTCCCTGTACATTTACAATAATGGGTTCTTCAGGGGATAAAATAAAACCAGGTTCAGCATTTTTTAAAGGCACACCGCCAGAAGCCAAAACTAATTTTTCTTTCAGATTGGTTATTCCGGATATCAATTCCTTGGTTTTAGCCTTAACCTGGTCAGACTTATCTTTCCACTCTTTTACTTTGGTCGGATTAAGCATGTAGGCAGCATCAAAAGAACTATAAATCTGTTCATTTTTTCTGTTGACATTATTCAATGTTTGCACAAGACTGGCGTCAACAATTCTGAAAGACTCGAGTACCTCAGAAGCAACATTTAGTGCCAACATCGCCGTCAGCACCAGATACATCATATTTATCATTTTTTGCCGCGTTGATTCCGGGCAATTCTTTGCAGACATAGTATTCTCTTAAGTTACTTCTTCTTATAATTCATAGCACCCAGCATATTACCATAAATCGAATTTAGGGCATCCAGATGTGAATTCAATTGTTCAGCATTTTCACGATATTTCTTCATTTCATGTGCTGATGACGCTATTATCTGGTTCATCTGGTTGAGGTCGTCGAAGAACTTGGCCGATGCTTTAAACTGTTCGCTGGTGCCAGCTAATTGTTTTTCATAGGTAAGATTCAATGATTCAATATTTCTGGATAATTTCTGAAGATTTTCTCCGTAACTCGATGAATTCTGGTCCAGATCTTTAAATCCTTTCTCAATTGTTCCTGAAAGTTTTTGATACGATTCAACAAGTTTACTACCTGATTCATCAATTTGTCTTGTAAACTTCACACTCGATTCGTTCAATTTAGCAAGCATTCCTTCTCCGGTTTCGGATATTTTGCTGGCAGTATTGCTATATGTATTTACAAGTTCTCCTATTGAAGTATTCAGCGATGCATTGGCCTGTGTATTAACTTCAGAAAATGCTATCATCGATTCGGAAGCGGAGTTCAGGTTTTTCACATATACATCTGTGGCAAGAGTTGCGGCTGATATGTCGCTGATACCTGAAGCTGTATTGGACAAATCGACCAAACTCTTCCCAATTTTAGCCAACAGTTCCGGTGTTATATTGGTACTCCCTAACAGTGAGTCAATATTAGATTTAATGTCGGTTTTAATATCTTCGCCAGTTTCAATAAGTTCAAAGTCATCCTGTAATTCAGGATAAACTCTGGTCCAGTCAGGTTGTTCCATCGGTGGTTCAAACGATGAAATAAAGAAAATAAATGCTTCGGTAAGCAACCCGATAGTAAGCATAATTCCTGAATGATTCCAATGCTGCAGTTTAAATAATGCTCCAACAAGCACCAGGGCAGCACCCCAACCATATACATAACCCATCAAAACTTTCCACCTCTTCGACTTGAGTATTTCGCCAAAATTCATCTGTTCAGAATTTAAAATTGATGATTAGAATTCATTTCCGAAAGAAGACCGAACACACCGGAAACCAATATAAGATTTGGTGGTATCCTGATATTCAAAACTTCTGGTTGAAACCTGCAAATATGCAGAAATATCTTTCCACGATCCGCCTCGAATAACTTTTCGTTTCATTGCAGGCGCATCGTCTGGTTTGGCATTGTACTCAAAATTCGGGCTGAAATCGTTTATATACTGGTATGCAGATTCATCGTATGCAGAATTGGTCCATTCTGCAACATTACCCGACATATCATACAGTCCAAAGTCATTTGGATCATAACTACCCACTTTCATGGTGGCCATTCCGCCATCTTCCACATAATTACCTCTCAAAGGCTTGAAATTTGCAAGGAAAGTTCCATCTTTTTCACGCGTATAGTAGCCTCCCCATGGGAACATTGATAATTGCTTATCTCCCCTGGCTGCATATTCCCATTCTACTTCGGTAGGTAAACGGTAATCATGCAGGGTGGCTTCTTTTCTACCTGATAAGAAATCATTGTGCAACTTTGTTCTCCAATGGCAGAATGCCTTGGCCTGTTTCCATGTAACTCCAACAACCGGATAGTCGTCGAATCCCGGGTGCCAGAAATAGCGAGTTGCCCAAGGCTCGTTGTATGAGAAAGTAAAATCCCGGATCCAGCATAAAGTATCCGGATAAATTGGGGTTTGGTCACGCAAAATAAACGATGCACGATTTTGTATTTGTTCTTCTTCTCCTTTGGGGTTTACAACAGTTCCGCTGTAACTCTGGGTTTCATAGTTATACATATTTACCCTTCTGGCAGCTTGTTTAAGATCGATCCAATGGTATTCGTAAAATAATTTACGCGCATCGATTTCTCTTTTCTTAAAAAATCGTTCGGCCTCCGGAACATACATTCCTTCAAGAGCTTCTGTGTAATCAGGATTATCCCATTCCAACTTCTCCTGCCAGTTGATACGTGGCGGATCTACCGGATTCCCGCGGCGGTCTTCTGTAATCATGAATTCCGGAAATTGTTCGGACAACATTGTTCGTGCGATTGAATCGCGAACCCACTGAATGAATTGCCGGTATTCGTTGTTGGTAATTTCGGTATCGTCCATCCAAAATTCAGGAACCGAAACCGTCTTTGACGGCGTATTGGAAGAAGTAACATCCTGATCGTTTGGACCAAGATTAAAAGAACCTCTGTGCACAAAAGTCATCCCGTAAGGAGTAGGCTCAAACCACTTCCCTCTTCCTTTAACTCCTGTCAACTCTCCATTGCCTGATTTGCTGCAACTTGCAAAAGATGCAACCATCAAAATAACTAACCCAATAGAAAAAAGTTTTTTCATATTTCAGCTATATAATGCTTCTAATTTTCCTTTATAAAAATCTTACACTCTTGTATTTCTTACTTCTGTTTTTCCCTAAATCCAGGCTGTACCCAAGATATAACTCATGTGAACCATTGCCATAACCAGATAAAGCAGAAGTCATTATGTCGTATGCATAACCAATTCTCAATCCATTAACCATTTCAAATCCTAAAAGAATCCCAATTGCATCGTTGATGCGATAATTCAACCCTGCAGAAAACCTTTTGTTATAAACCAGATCAACAGTTATGTCTGCCTGATATGCAACCATATCTGTTTTAAACAATACTGAAGGTTGTATTTCAAATAACGGATCGGCCAAACTTAAATTGTACCCTGCTGACATATAATAATGTCTCGCCAGAAAAGTACGAGCCTGATCAGCAAAAACAATGGAGGCCTGATTCAAATGTGTAACAGAAGCCCCCAAATAGTATTTGTTGGATTTCAGGAAAACACCAAGTCCCGCGTCAAGAGCCATCTGGCTAACATCGCCTTTTACAACACCCTGATCACTTTCTGCCGGAGTCCAGTAATCTCCTTCAGGAACAAACCAATCTCCATTTATGGCCATGTTATAAAATCCAAATGAAGCACCAATTCCAAGATTCCCTATTTTCGTCTTTTTAATGTACGCGTAACTGAAATTAACCGCAATATTTTTCTGAAACCCCAATTCATCACTAATAATATTCAATCCAACTCCACTATTTACACCCATCAATTCGGTTGCACCTTCAACACTAAAGACCAATGTTTTGGCTGCCCCCGGCATTCCATCCCACTGATACCTATTTAATATTAAGCCATTTACCAACCCATTGTTACCTGCATATCCGGGATTAACAGAGTACTGATTAATCCGGTTGAAACTAAATTGCGGGTCTTGTTGAGCAATTGCGGCTAAGTTAGCTATTATATATAAAAATAAAAAGCAAAATATTTTTTTCATAAACCCACTGTTGCGTCTTGACTTCGCCCAGATGAGGTAAAGTAAAGAAATAAATTTTACTGTACCACAAAAGCGACATAATCTAAAGTTACTGAACGCAATAAAAAATCATTTATTTTATCTTTTATACATTTTTCTAATATTTTTCCACCATCTGTCCGGAATTTCACCATGCGATGCTTTCTTGTAATCATCTTCATCACAAGGAATTACATACATTCCCTTCTTCCTATTCTCAAAATCAGATATTTCCATCCACCAACGACCCGAAACACGGCTTTGAAAGAACATCAGTGTCATGTTTACATCCGACATATCTACAATGAATTGATTGAAATCGTCGGAGTCATCGAGTGGGTTTTCAGGTTTACGCGTAACAAAGCCATCAATAAAATGCCAAACAACATGTGCCATTAACTTCGATGTGTTTCCTGAAAGGTCTTTTTCCGGAATAAGATTGAAAAATCCGGCAATATTTAACTCGTCGCTTGTGCCGGCATATCTGGACAATTGACAAGCTTCTTCAGAATAAAGCCCGTTGGGCGATGCAAACGATTGCCCCGGGGCATCCTGATATCTGATTGCATTTAAATCAAAACTAAATACATGCGCATCACGCAGGATTGGTTCGGCTGATGTAAGATCGTAACGTACTTGTCCGAGTCGTTTTACGTCCCAGTAAAAATTATTAAACTGATCGATTTCAACCGCGTCAACGAAATAATTCTGGTAGCCCAATGCGGTATATGAATACAGATTTTTCTGTTTTTCAAAAATAAGATTCAGATAGTTTTCTGAATTAATGGTTTTTATCCCTTTTTTGAAATCGAATTTTGGATCAACCGAAACCATGTTAAACAATCTGCCATCAAAAGCTTTAGTTATTCCAAATGTCAGATCCTGGCTACCACCAAGCACAATGAGCGTAATTCTTCGCTCAAGGCAATAATCGCAGATATCGCGCAACGCGAAATACGAATCGTTGGCGCCGCGGCCGGATTTTAGATTTCCGAGGTCAAGAATTTTGAGCCTTGGTCCGATACGGTTAAGGCTATACAGGTGTTTCCTGATCTCATTAGGCGCTTTTCCTGCTCCGGGAATCACAGAATTACGATCCTCCTCAACACCAATAATCACCAAGTCTGCCTTTTCAAGCTTGAGTTTATCCGCATTCTTTTGAAGCAGTGTTCCCAACGAAAGCTTGTTGTTGCACCATTCGGCCGCTTCAAACTTCTCGAAATCAACAGGATTAAAATAATGCTGCAAGTCCATTTACAAATTTTTATCAAGCTCTGAAAATACGCTTTTAAACAAAACGGGCAAGCAGAAAACTGCTCACCCGAAAAATTTATTTCTTACGGCCTTTTTTTGCCACCGGTTGCTTTTCAATCAGCTGCAAACAATCTTCGAGTTTAAGTGCAGCTGCATCGGTTCCTTTGGGGATTTTATAGTTGTTCTTTTTAAACGAGATGTAGGGTCCCCAACGACCATTCAGGAGTTTAACTTCCTGATTTTCTTCAAACACCTTAATTACGGCATTCTTATCTTTTTCACGTTTTGCTTCAATCAACTCAATTGCACGTTCCAATCCAACAGTATATGGATCGTCCACATTTTTTTCGAGCGAAACAAAAATACTGTTGTGCCTGACATAAGGTCCAAATCGCCCAATGGCCACAGTCACCGATTTTCCTTCATAATCGCCAATATTCCGGGGCAGCTTAAACAGTTCGAGCGCATCGTCGATGGTAATTGTTTCTAAATGCTGACCTGCACGGAGGCTGGCAAACAGAGGTTTTTCACCACCTTCAACCACTTCTCCCAACTGGGCAACCGGACCAAAGCGACCAATTCGAACCGATAATTCTTTGCCTGTGGTTGGGTCAACACCTAAAATTCTGACGCCATTGGTGCGCTCTGCATCATTCAATGCGCCTTCTACTTTGGCATGAAACGGATCATAGAAGCTACGAATCATATCATTCCAAACCAATTCACCTTCAGCAATTTCATCAAATTCCAATTCTACTTTGGCGGTAAAATTATAATCCATGATCAAGTCGAAATATTTAAGCAGGAAATCGGTCACGACCATTCCAATATCGGTAGGAAATAACTTTGATTTTTCGGCACCGGTTTGCTCAGTTTTACTTTTATCGGTAATTTTTTGTCCTGACAAAGTAAGCTCACTGAATACGCGCTCTGTTCCGGTCCTGTCTTCTTTCACCACATAACCACGATTTTGAACTGTGGTAATGATTGGAGCATAAGTTGAAGGTCTTCCGATACCTTGTTCTTCCAGTTTTTTAACCAGACTGGCTTCGGTGTATCGTGGTGGTTTCAGTGTAAATCGTTCGGTTGCATGAATTTTATCTGGACGAAGCACCTGATTAACAGTGAGTGGAGGCAATAATCCTTTTGTTCCTCCATTCTGATCTTCATCGTCGTCTGATTCAATATAAACCCTTAAAAACCCATCGAATATCAATACTTCGCCCGAAGCAATAAATTTTTCAGAAGTTGTTGATATATTGATTGTTACTGTAGTTTTTTCGAGTTCGGCTTCGGCCATTTGCGATGCAATGGTGCGTTTCCAGATTAAATCGTATAAACGTTTTTCCTGACTTGTTCCTGAAATTTCTTCGTGATCGATGTACGACGGACGAATCGCTTCGTGCGCTTCCTGTGCACCTTTCGACTTGTTTTTATATTGCCTGAACTGGTGATATTTTTCGCCCAATGTTCCTACAATTTTCTGTTTGGCTGTTTCAATTGCCAAACCCGATAGAGTTACCGAGTCTGTACGCATGTAGGTAATTTTACCCGATTCGTATAACTTCTGGGCAACGCTCATTGTTTGTGAAACCGAAAATCCAAGCTTGCGACTGGCTTCCTGTTGCAAAGTTGAAGTTGTAAATGGTGGTGCCGGCGACCTTCTGCCCGGTTTCTTCACCACATCAGCAATATCGAATTCTGCATTTTTACACTTTTCCAGAAAAGCATAAGCTTCTTCTTTGGTGTCGAATCTTTTGTTCAGCTCGGCTTTCAGCTCCGAGATTTTACCATCCTTTTCAGGAACAAGAAAACTGGTGGATACACGATAAGCAGAAGTGGATGTGAAATTGATTATTTCGCGCTCACGTTCAACAATAAAACGTACAGCTACCGACTGAACGCGACCTGCGGAGAGCGAAGGTTTAACCTTTTTCCACAAAACCGGTGAGACTTCGAAACCCACGATACGGTCGAGTACCCGGCGGGCCTGCTGCGCATTTACCAGGTTAATGTCTAATGGCCGTGGATTTTGAACAGCCTTCATAATTGCATCCTTGGTAATTTCGTGAAATACAATCCGTTTAGTTCTTTCCGGATCAAGGTTCAATGCTTCCATCAAATGCCACGAAATGGCTTCCCCTTCGCGGTCCTCGTCAGATGCGAGCCAAATGGTCTTCGATTCTTTTGCTAATTTCTTTAATTCTGCAACTAACTTTTTCTTATCGGCAGAAATTTCGTATTTCGGAGTGAAATCGTTTTGAAGGTCAATTCCAAAATCCTTTTTCTCGAGATCCCTGATGTGCCCCATGCTGGAGGTTACAAAAAAGTCTTTTCCTAAAAATTTCTCAATCGTTTTTGCTTTGGCAGGTGACTCAACAATGACCAGATTTTCGTACATATATTGTTTTATTATTCGTACTAACCCAAAATTTTGTGCAAATTAAAGAAAAGGAAACGCTAAGTTCAAAATTAAATCCAAAAAAAATAAAATCATATTTATTTGAAAATGATTAATTTATTCACTCTTAACTTCAAAATTGAATGATTTTAGGTACATAAAAAGCTCCTTGCAGCATCGTATAACCAATTACAGAAAACTAACTTTAATAAACTATGAATGTGATCGTTATACCTTGTTATACTAAATTATAAACTGCCTGTTTATGGATTCTTTTCATTCATTCGAATTTCGGGTTTTATCTGCTCATTTAAGACAAATGGAATTAGATTGGGTTTCATTATCTTTGCCAACCTAAAACAAAATCATTGCTGAATGGAAAGAGATATTACAGTATATAAAAAGTATATCCGCAATTTTTGGATTGTTTATGCGTCGGGCGTTGTAGCCGTCATGTTGCTGTTTTTTGTAATTGCTGAAGGATGGCTCGGTACAATGCCAACTTTCGAAGATCTCGAAAATCCTGAAAACCTTCTGGCTTCGGAAGTAGTTTCGGCTGATCATGTTGTTCTGGGCAAATACTTTTTCAAGGAAAACAGAAGTTTTGTAAGCTACGAGGAATTTAATCCTGAATTATTGAATGCCCTGGTTGCGACCGAAGATGTCAGATTTTTCAGCCATTCAGGAATTGATGCACGTGGATTGATAAGGGTTGTGAAAGGAATTCTAACTGCCGATACCAGCTCGGGAGGAGGAAGTACGATTAGCCAGCAGCTGGCAAAAATGCTTTTTCCACGCGACATTCTCGACAATAAGTTTGAACTTATTCTGCGAAAGTTTAAGGAATGGGTGATCGCAGTAAAACTTGAAAAAAGCTACACAAAAGAGGAAATCCTCACGATGTATCTTAATAAATATGACTTTCTGAACCTGGCTGTTGGCATAAAATCGGCTGCCGCAGTCTATTTTAATACTACCCCCGATTCGCTAAGCCTCGAGCAGGCTGCGATGTTGGTTGGGATGGCAAAAAATTCATCGCTTTATAATCCTGTCAGACGACCGGAACTAACACTTCAGCGCAGGAATGTAGTTTTGTCGCAAATGGAAAAATACGGTTATATTTCCAAATCCGTTCGCGATTCGGCCAAAGCGCTACCATTGGGACTCGATTACCACAAAGTTGATTTTAAAACCGGACTTGCTCCATACTTTAGAGAATACCTGCGAATTGCAATGAATGCCAATAAACCCGATCGTGCTGACTACCGTGGCTGGCAAATTCAGAAATACAGAGAAGATTCGGTTGAATGGTTGAATAACCCGCTTTATGGTTGGTGCAATAAAAATAAAAAAGCCGATGGAACACCATATAATTTATACCGCGACGGTATTCGGATTATTACCACCATCGATTCACGAATGCAGCAATATGCTGAAGATGCTTTGACAACTCACCTCCGGAATAACTTGCAGCCTTCATTCAACAAACATCTTAAAAAGCTAAAAAACAAACCATTTTCGAACGATTTAACAACCGAAGCCGTTGAAAATATTATAGATCAATCAATAAAACAAACTGAACGATACCGGCTCGCAAAACTTAGTGGTAAATCGTGGGAAGAAATTAAAACGATCTTCAATACGCCTGTAGAAATGACTGTTTACACCTATAAAGGTGATCGGGATACTACAATGACTCCAGCAGACTCATTGAAATATTACTTCAGCATTCTGCGTTCGTCTTTCATGTCGATGGAAATAAAAACAGGCCATGTAAAGGCTTATGTTGGCGGCCCCGATTACCGTCATTTTATGTACGACATGGTTAAAGGCGGAAAGCGGCAAGTTGGATCGACAGTGAAGCCATTTTTATACACGCTTGCCATGCAGAATGGCCTGTCGCCCTGCAGCAAAGTGCCAAACGTGAAACAGTCGTTTATTTTGCCTGATGGTGTAATCTGGGAAGCCAAAAACTCATCGAAAACAAAATTCGATGATAAAATGGTTACACTGAAATGGGGGTTAGCGCATTCGGTAAACCAGGTTTCGGCCTGGGTGATGAAACAATACAACCCGCAATCGGTGGTTGATGTGATGAAAAAGATGGGGATTTACAGCCCGATTGACCCGGTACCCTCGATGTTCCTCGGAACTTCGGATGTTACACTTTACGAGATGATTGGCGCATACAGTACATTTGCAAACAAAGGGGTTTACACACAACCAATTTTTGTAACTCAGATTGAAGACCGGCACGGAAATGTAATTTCAACTTTCAGACCTGAAAAACACGATGCCATTGATGAAGAAACTGCTTTCCTGATGATTGAGCTGATGCGCGGAGTTGTTGATGCGGGCTCGGGTGGGAGACTACGCTGGAAACCTGAATATGGCGGATTTAAAGGCCAGATTGCAGCCAAAACCGGCACCACACAAAATCAATCGGATGGCTGGTTTATTGGAATTACGCCACAACTGGTAAATGGATCGTGGACTGGTGGAGAATTGAGAAGCATCCATTTCGAAGACCTTCAGTCGGGTCAGGGAGCAAGTATGGCCTTGCCAATTTGGGGATATTACATGCGAAAAGTATATGCCGACCGCAACTTACCTTATCGTGATGAACTGGAATTTGAACGGCCGGTTAATTTCTCGGTGAACATTAATTGCGACGATCCGGAAAGCATTGAACAAAGCCTTGACACTTCAGAAGATTTCTTTTAGTCAGAAAATATCTAAAATGCGAATTGCCTAAAGTTATTGTGGTAACCACTAACTTTAGGCAATTCCAGTATTTAAAACACACCAAACATATTTACTAATTTCCGCTTTCGAGCTGTTTTGTGATTTTGTCGTTTATTTTCTGACTTGGGAATTCGAGAGAATAAATCATTGCTTCAACCTGACGTACATAGTTACGCTTGTTGTTT
>Ga0154413_1011_pt1 | contig 19088 bp, 32 predicted proteins | sample RifGroB2_FD_115917 | JGI IMG/M metagenome (GOLD analysis project Ga0154413, IMG submission 115917) | Bacteroidetes bacterium GWB2_41_8 | reverse complement strand
GCGTACCAAGTTGGTTGATGCCATACAGGCGGCTTCGGGCGTGTTGGATGTTGTGTTGGGCGACGTGCTGATGAACGGTGACCTGAACAATGCGCAGAAATTTGAAAGCCCGTCGGGTTTCTATAATGCAACTGTAATAACCGTAAGCTATACACCCGGCTATGAATATTGATTACAACAAACTGGTACAACTGCTATTGCCAACGTTCATCAGGAAGAATGTACTGGTTGAATTGATATGGCCAATGGTGGCTCAGTTGCAGATAATGCACTCACAATTCAATCTGTGGTTTGATGAAGCACGGTATAAAGCAAATACAAACGCATCGGTTGTATCGCTTACAGAGCTTATTCAGCGTGAATTTGACGTGCTGGCAAATATTGAGGAACTGGATGGCTTGCCAACTGATTTTAAGGTGAACGTATCGGGTGCTGTTGATGAAGTGAGGCTTAGGTCGCTGATTAACCAATATAAGATTGCTGGCCGGTCGTTTACTTTCAGGGTTGGCACGGTGGGCTATTCATGCGGCTTTATCAATCACCGCTGCGAAGATATTACTGAACTGTATTCGGTTGAATTCACGGATCATGTATGTGAATCTGATGGTATTATCCTTATCACATCGGTATTAAGTGTAATTTCTGCTGATACTTTGCGGGTGAGAGTTACCGCTTCTGCCAACGTAACGTCGGGTGTTGCAGTTTCAGGAATTATTTCTGGATATGAGACAGGCGGTGGAGTATTGCCAATTGAAACGTTTAACGTCACAATTTTGACCGGAGAGGCCACCGCACAGGTTGATGTTGGAATACCAATGGGAAATTACAGTTATTCACTTGAGCATGAATCAATAGAAATCTTCCCCGGAAGCGATCAATACTATACCTATTTAAAATACGAATAATGGCAAATACAGGAAAACAAAGAAGTTTGACAATGATTGTCAACAAAACGATCGCCGGGCTTCAGGCTGAAGGCTACCCGCGCACCTACTATGGCCGTAATGAATTTACCTACAACGCCATTGTTTACCCGGCAATAGAACCTTTGACAATGGCAACCATGCCGGTGGGTGATTATGAGACGCGTTTGGCTGAATTCATTGCCTATGTTGAGACAATTGAGACGGGGCTGGACGTTGGAGAATCGACCACCGTAGGGAGTGAAGCATATAGAGTGAATGAAACGGCGTGTCCGATATTATAAGAAAACTCTGGAAAAGTTTGTCCAAGTCTTGGACAAACTTTTCCAGAGTTTTCAAACCTATCCAGAGTTTTCAATAAAAAAAATAAGAAATAAAAAGTACAATGGCAACGATAACAAGCATATTGAACCGGATCAGTGAGATGGGTTCGCGGATTGGAAAGAATTCGATTGGTAAGGGTGATTTTTTTGGACTATTGACCGATATGGTAAAGCGTCAGCAATCGACAGAGCTTAACATGTCGAACCTGTCGCTCAGGAAGATTTATGCCAGTGTGGCTGCCATGAATGCCGATGTTGTGGCTCCCATTGGTGATGATGGGGAAAAGGTTTTGAAAGGGCAGTTGGTGGTGATATCGGCTGTTGGAGCTGATATGGGAAAGGTGTACAGGTATTCAGAAAATGTATGGGAGTATGTTGGACAGATTGGGGATTTAAGCGGTAAGGCAAACAATACAGATGTTGTAAATATTCTTGGCGACTTTTCGAATCTACAATACAGTGCAAGAACAAGTCTTAGGCTTACTTATGATGCCGCCTCGAAAAAGTTAAAAGTAGTAGGTTCGACCACGACTGGTAATACAGAGATTGTTGTAATAAAATACAACGGACTTGAGTATGCGATTAAAGGAGCTTCAGGGACTGAATTTTCGATGGCTGGTATTGTTTCAGGACATACACAAATTGGATTTCTCACAACAGTAGCAACTCCCACAAATGTTCAACTTTCTGATTTTGTATATTATAATGATGATTTGCCACATACTAATTTTATTAAACTTGCACATTTGACATATAATGAAGGCTTAACAAGCAAAATTATTTTTGATTATAACAAATATGCTACAGAACAATCAGCAGTAGTTGCAACTGCTGATATTGTAAAATTAAAGGCTGATTATTCTGACATGCAATATTCGTTGATGACAGGTTTGAAACTTACTTACGATATTATCAATAAGAAATTGAAAATTGTCGGTTCAACAGCAACAGGATACACTAACGTTTTAAGGATTTTTCATAACGGAATAGTCTATGACATTAAAGGTGCTTCTGGTTCTGAATTTTCAATGCCCGGCGTTATTGCCGGAAATACACAAATAGGATTTTTGACAACGGTAGCAACTCCCACGAATGTTCAACTTTCTGACTTTGTATTTTATAATGATGCTTTGCCACATACTGATTTTATTAAACTTGCTCATTTAACTTTTAATGAGGTGTTAACAAGCAAAGTTATTTCAGATTATAAAATTTATAGTGACATTTCAATTACCGCTGGCCTAGCAACTGATATTGCGAAAATTAAAAATGATTTTTCAAATCTTCAATACAGTTTCAGAACAGGCTTGAAACTTACTTACGATATTGTTAATAAAAAATTGAAAATTGTCGGTTCAACAACAACAGGATATACCGACGTTCTTGTTGTTACTTACAATAACGTTGAGTATTATATTAAAGGTGTTGCGGGGTTTGAATTTTCGATGGCTGGCATTGTTGCAGGAAATACACAAATTGGATTTTTGACAACGGTTGCTGACCGTTTAAATGTTCAGTTATCTGACTTTGTTTTTTACAATGACGCGGGAATTCACGCTAATTTTGTAAAACTTGCACATTTGACATATAATGAAGGCTTAACAAGCAAAGTTATTTCAGATTACCAAACTTATATCAATCAGCAAAAAGCGGCTTCTCCTATTGTTTTGCCTGCATCATTCATGAATAACAGCATTGGGGAAAATTGTTTCGCTGCCGGTGTAAGAAATGAATTAAAAATACTTGGGTTTGGTAATTCATTCATGAGAAATTCAGTACATTATTTGAGCGCAATTGCAAAAGGTGCTGGCGTTGATTTAACAATCGGAAATCTTTATACAGGTGGAACAAATTTAGCAAATCATTTAAGTGCAATGAATTCAGGTTCTAATCCATATGAATGGTATAAGTATGAAAATGGTGTAAACACTACAAGTTTGATGAATCAGACGGCACAATTTGGCTTGAAAAATGAACGGTGGGACGCTGTAATCCTGCATCAATACACACCTTGGACACAACCATTCGAGCCTTATCTGACTTCCGTCATTTTAAAGATTATTGAAATACTTGGATATTGTCCAAAGTTTTACTTGAATTCTACTTGGGCTGGTCACGAAGACTATGTGTCCGAACAGTATGGATTTACTACAGAACTCGAAATGTGGGATTATATGTTGAACGCCACAAAGCAAGCTTGCGTTGATAGTGGAATTATATTGAATTCAATCATCCCAACCGGAACCGCAATACAAAATGCACGGACGTTAGCCTATGCCGATTCATATAATAGGTTCACAAATGGCGGTACAGATTGGCATCACTTAAACCCTGCCGGAGGTTTTATTGCTGCATGTACTATCTACGAAAAAATAATTTATCCTTTAAACGGGGTTCATTGTTCCTCTTCAACATATAGGATTCCAGTTGCTACAAATATGCCGCCTGACTATACGACACAAGCAGGTATTTTAGTTACAGATGTTAATTATTTATCAATGTGCCAAAGTGCAATTGACGCGTCAGCAAATCCCAATGAAGTAACTAATCAATAGCAATTATCCAATGGGGAACTTTTTAAATAAAGCCCCCGGTCGCGGTTAGCTCTCTGACCTTCTAACCGCACAAAATGCGACAACACCGCATACCCGGAGACCAAAAGTCTTCTGGTGCGGTGTTGTCGCATTTTACATTGAGAGAGGTTTCAAAAGTACAATTATTTATTTATATGAGAAAGTTTGCACAGTCGCCCCTGCCATTTCAGGGGCAAAAACGGAAGTTTACAAGAGAGTTCGCCAATGCCCTGGGCCAATATCCAAGGGATGGGGTGTACGTTGATTTGTTTGGTGGATCGGGTTTGCTGAGCCACACGGTAAAGTCGTAAGCCCCACCCAAACCCTCCCCGAAAGGGAGGGCTTAAAGAAAAAGCCCGGTCTCATCGATCGGGCTTTTGCGTGTAGGGCAGCCACAAAGGGTAGCCCTTACGGGATCATGCGTTTGGCTGTTTGCCGGTCGGGCATCATTTCGCGGATGAGCTCTAACACGTGGAAGTTGTTGGTGAGCTGTTCGGAGTCTTGCAACTGGAGTACATCGATTAACTGGTTGTGTGTTTCGAGCCATGTTTCGATGGGGTTTGTGACTGTTTTGACTTCGATTGTGAAGCTGTCGTTTTGAAATGTTACCATTATGCTAGCCCTCCATTCATTAGTTTGCTGCTGATGCTGATGCGTAAGGCTTTGTCGTCGATTTGGCAGACATCGGCCATGATAGAGAGTAGGCGATCGGGTGAGAGGCGGTTGTGGTTACGTTTTGCGGGTAGTTCTCCCTTTTGTGAAGAGACGCGATTAATCGCGTCTGTACCTGCAACGGCGTTGATCACTAATTCTTCAGCCCAGTCGCGAAATAAACGGGCTCGCTCGGATTTGATGAAGAAACCCAGACGAACGATGCCGCGCTTTGTCCAGAAAATTTTGTTGTGAGCAAAGCGTTTTTTGCTGTCCAAAATATGGACACCGACTACAAAGTGCTTACCTTCAATTAACTCATCTTTGTGGTTTGAATAATGAGAACGTAAACAACTAGCAGAAATGCCATATCCATAGGCCACTTGGTAGGTTTCCATGATAAATTCATGGTTCGGATCAGGAACAATTGCTACCGAAAGATTATCGGTTACTTGCATGGGCAGTAAGTTGCCAGCTTGATTTTTCTTTTCCATTGTATAGCATGAATGGGTTAAAAAAAGAGCTCACTTATTTCAGGTGTGCTATACAATTCAACGCGGGGCGCGAATCAGTCTGGTCGTTTCCTACCAGTCCACCATACTCTAAGTGAGCCTTTTATAATTTGAAAATAAATCTCAGGTATTTTGCCCCTGAGTTGTTGTAATTGTATAGCAGGGGCAAATATAGAAAAGTTTTTAATTAATGTTTACTTTATAGTCATTAATTTGACAATTTTCGTTAGCTCTCGACCATTCGCCAAATGGAGCAAAATCACCAACTTTTAATGCTATATCGTTGCTATTAAGAAAACACTTTATACTAATTGCCTTTGCATCCTTGTTTTCTTTCCAAGCTTCAAAAATATAATATCTTATTTCCTTATCAATTTCTTCGGCGGTAAGCTCTTTTGAAAACGAAACGATAACACTAAACCTCTTTACATTAGAGAAAGAAACATCTCTTATTTCATCAATTTTGCTTCCGTTTGGCTGATAATCGCTAGATACACCAATCACGTTCTTTACAATTTCATTATATGCGGATTGTATATTAACCATTGTCGTTAATTGTTCATCATTCCATGCTTTTGATTTGATATATTTTAAATCATTTAAGATCTGATCATTTTGCCAGGCATTATTTGCAAAACAATCGATACTTACACTGTCAATTTCTATTATATCTACTCCAAATGTACCTTCGAATTTACCTGACTCAACATATACATCGAAATTTTGGGCTACTATCTTACCGTTTTTATAAGCATCAAACCCTAGTTTGGTTTTATCTGGAAGATTGGTTTTCCCGATTATCGTAAATCCATTGAAGGTAGATGTTACTTCTGTTGTCATTTCAAAATTGACATCGCTTGTTATCTTTTTATTGCCGCATGAGAATGCGATTAGTACTGTGATAATTAAAAGTGTTTTTTTCATGATGTGTGTATTTAAAAGTTATTTTACAAATGTATAAAATAAAGCCTCATTTAACCGGTGCACCGCAGATGGGGCAATGTTCGTTCAGGACCAGGCGGCGGTCGAACTCGAGGCCGCATGATTGGCAAATGTGCCAGATGTTGTGGTTTGAAAGGATGGTATTCATGTTGGTTTGATGTTAAGGGCGACCACATAGGGTCGCCCGTACGTATGCTGCTTGCATTTCGTTAATGATTTCTTCGCATTGTAGCCATCCGGGAAAGCCGCCCAGGTTCTTGTCGTCGATGTACAGATGTGCGTATATTTTGCGGCTGTTGTTGTTGTACAGGGCTGTTTGTTCGGGGTGGTTGTCGTTTACACGGTGGAAGCTGATGCCTTGCTGAAGCATGAAGTTGATTGCCTGAAGCAACTGTTCGCCCGACCGGCAGGTGTTGATAATTAGGTAGTGGCCGGACTCAAACAAACGGTTGATTGTTTCTTTGGCATAAGGCTGTAAACCGTCGATTGCAGGGTATTTGCCCCGGCTGATGGTTCCGTCAAAATCTATTGCTATAATCATTGTTGAATATTTACTATTTGGTTATTTACTATTTACAATTTGTGATTTGATCGGCAACGGCATAGCAGTCGCGGCTGTGACATTCGGATGGCTTGCGACAGGTTTCAATTAGTTCGGACTGACGATCGAGAATAGCATAAATCAAACCTTGTTTAAAGCTATTTTGAATTTTGATTGCTGCCTGATCTGCAATTGTTGTGAGTTCGATGATAGACAGTTTTTGAAGTTCCAGAATGTCGTAGGTTTTATTTGTTTGCATGTTGTTGTTTTGCCCTGGCTGCAATTTGTTCGGCCAGGATGATGATGTGACTGTTTAATTCGGTAGCGGCGTTTAAATGGCCGTGCAGTACTTTCGAGATGGTCCAGACGGTTGTGTCAAGTATCTGTGTCATTCGGGTTTGTGCGCCCCATGGAAGGTTATTGATGATGTCCATGCGGCGTTTGTAGATTGGCTTTTGCATGATTAAAAGAGTGTTGGTTCTTGTTTCTTTTTCGTCTCAAGCTGTAATAAAACTTGATCGACATCGCGCTCAGCGGATTTGGCTGCACGTAGGATCAGGTGATCGCGTTCTTTGAAGTATCGCTTCTGAAGCTCGCGCATTTTGGCTACTTTTTGGATGAAATCTTGCATGATGCTAGTCGTTTATGACCATTGACAGTTTCAACAACTCTTTATACTCGCGGTCGCGGGCGGCTTTGGTCTCGAATTTTCGAAGCGTTGACCATTCGTGGCGACTACTGTCTTTCACCTTTATACGGGGTGAGGGTTGATCGTCAGTCCGGATGATTGTAAAACCAGCTGCTATTACTTTTAGGTGACTTGATTGATCCATGATGATGAGTTTTTAAAATGTGTATTTAGTCGCAATACCCGATGTGGGTAAGTAAATCTTTGCTTTTGAGGGCTGTTAGGTTCTTCCCGTTTTGGGTATCTACTTTGAATGAAAGGTCATCGTTCAGGAGACGTATGAGGGCTTTGTTTACTTTCTCGAACAGGCGGTGCTGATCGTTGTGCAGGATAACGCCCTTCTGAAGGTTGCCGGTGATGTCGGTGTAAGTGACCAGGATGCCGGAATTATTGCTCATGGTTATTCTTTGATTTTAATAAAGAAGTCATCGTGACACTTGCAGTCTTTAATGATAATGTCATCGATGGTCACAACCGGACTCTTTGTTTCTCTGAATCCCACGAGTAGCATCTCAATAGCTATTTTTTTTGCATCAGCAGTAGTTTTAGCCATTGTGCACCCTCTAAATGTTTTGCTTGAATACCTTGATATTCCGTCAGGTTTTGGTTTAACGGTAATCGTAATCGCGTACAATTTTTGTTTTGAATCAGCCATTTTGAAGTTGTTTTAAAGTGTTTAATTTGCTCCGGGAGTGATAAAATCTTTGCGTTCTTTCCAGCGTTTGAGGGTTTCTTCTAACGCCTGTTCCATGTCTTCGCGTTTGGCGTTTGAAATGTAATTGGCCATTTTCGGCTGATCTCCAAAGTCGAACACCAGTAGAGCAAAGCCTTTACCTTTTAGTATGCTACCTAGCACATCGCCAATCATTTTCATTCTTTGTTTGTCAATAATCATATTGGGTGGGTTTAAAGTGTTTCTGGCATTATTGCCATTGCCCCTGATCCGGGAGTCGAACCCGGATCGCGAACCATTCAGGGTTTAAGGTTGGATGGGTTTAAGATTTGATGGAATTTTCGTATTGACATCATCACCGAAGTATGGGAATACATCGAGGATTGTGCTTACTGCAATGGAAGTGATTTCGTAAGGTACAAGGATGTAAGAAAGGCCGTCCTCTGTACGTTGCATAGCCTGTTTTATGTCATCGGCAGCAACAAGGAAAAAGTTGTTAATCTTCTTTTCTTTTCCCGCCTTTTCGTCGATAGTCACAATTACAATCTTCACTTTATACCACCATTCTCCTACTTCATGAGGGAAAATTTCAATGATGTTTGACTTACGGATACTTTCAACGGTAAATTCACCGCGTACCATTGTACGAAGCTGTTCAATTACACGGGTTTCAGCATCGGTATAGCTGACGGCATCAAATAAATAGGATTCAGAAACCTTTCGTTCGCGGCCATCGTCATCGATTTTGACATAGCTCACTTTACCTTCAAACCAAGTTTGCATATTTTGTGGATTTAAATTCTGGCATTATTGCCATTGAGCCGGGTAGGAGAATCGAACTCCTGTTTGCAGGCCACTCCGGGAAAACACTCCGGCGGCTTACCGATCTGCCACTGATCTAATCCGGCATTTTGCCCCGGGATATTAAGCCGGGGCTGAAAAAATGAACTTGGTTCTCAATCAATCACGAAAAAAACCAGTTACACTGCGTTTAACTTTCCCAAAGTTTTGCAACGGTTGGAAAACTTTGGGAAAGTTGTTTATTTGAAAATCTCGAAATTGGGCTCGAAGCCTTCAGGGAAATCGGCTGAAGTGATTGACAGCGACACTGGTATTTTCCGGCCAATGTTATCGAGCGTTTCGGCTTCGATAAAGATGGCTGAGCGCACTGGTTTGTAGCTTGCACGGATAATCTCAACGCCCTTGTTTAGCTGTTCGTTTTGTTGCTTGTCGGCCAGGTTCTGAAGGTCGAGAATGCGGTTGGGCTTCAGGTTTCCTTTTGCATCCTTTTTCAACAGATTGTTGATCATATCGACCAGTTGTGAGGTTTTCTCATCCACGGCAAGGCTGCCAATGTATTCGCGGATGAGGGATATCCCCATGTCGAGCGTGTCGTCGAACTTATCGATTACGCGCCACCCGATGGTGATTGAGTTGCCGTCGTCGTCGGTAAACGTGTGCGATTGTTGCCCCGATTTGGCACCGTACAGTTCTTGCTTGAGGCTGATAATTGCCGCAAATGAGCCGTAAACGTTTGCCTTTGCCAGTGAAAGCATGTTGGTAACTGATTGCAGATCGATGATCTGTTCGCGAACGGTTTGATTGACCAGGCCTTTGTAATTGTCGCGCTCTGCCTTCAGCTTGTTTTGTTCGGCCAGCTTGTTGTTTTCGATCTCAATTTCAAGGGCTTTCATCTGTTCAGGAGAAAGGCTTTGCATTAATGACCTGATGTATTCAGGGGTTGCTACCGATCCGTTTAACGTGTTTGTGTTCATTTTACTTGTTTTAAAAATGATTTATAAATTATTTATCTGTGCTTCTATTTCAGCGAGTTGTTTGGCCGGATTGTGTTCGTTCATCATGTTGTTGAACTGTGCATAACTGATCTTGAAATCTGGTTTTATGTACCGGTTGAATATCCGCACACGAACGCTGCATTCGGTTTCGTGTAGCGTTAGCAGCTCATTCACACGGATGCACCGTTTGAGATATGCCAATTTTCGCCCCAGTTGTAATTTTTGTTTGTGGATATCGTCCATTTAGATTTTCGGTTGTTTTTGAGTGCCGGCCACATAGGGGCGACCACACAGGGTCGCCCTTACTTCAATTCATTAGGGTCAGCCGTTCAGTTTCTTCCTGTCGTTGTTTGTCTTTCTTCAGGATGCACACCAGCTTTGGAATGAAGTCAATCATTTCCTGATCGGTCATCTCATACAATTTTTGACCTGCGATGCGTGGGTTTTCCATGAAACTGTTGACTTTTGCCCAGCTGGTAGTGTCGACACCATGCTTCTGAAGCCTTGTAAGAATGCCTGATCGCAGTTTCTTGGTAATGGCTGAAGTGGTCTTAACTGACGGCTTTTGCGGCTGTTTTGGCTCTTCCATTTTGTTTACGGTTCGTTCTAAATCCCTGATCATTGTTGTATAAGCCTCGGGGCGTTTGCTTGCGAATTCGCTTAGCGAGGTGGTTAGCATGTTGCTGTATTGCCATACCAGGTCTTCTTTTGACTGATGGGGCAATTGTTTCAGTAAACCAAAAAAACGGGCATGTGGATTGGTGCTCATGATGCGTGTCTCATTTGAATACGTTTGCTTTTAATAAGCCTTTTCAGGCGGCGGATGTCCTCTACAGCGAGGATTGTTTTACCTTCTTCGATGGTAATGCGTGTAGGCTCGCAGTCGTGAAAAATGCGAGCCTGGTCTTCTTTGTCGGTGATGCTGTTTACCTCGCAAATCTTACGGGTATCTGACAGCGTTGCACCAATAAGGTGGATGTATTTGCGGCCAAAACGGCTGTCGATTTCGTCGTATCCCGGTTTGTTCAGGCGAACACCGCGTTTGATTTCGTACTCCAGGTTATCAGTTCCAAGTATCACCAGTGCAAGGATGTCTTCCAGCTCGTTGTAAAGATGGATCAGCGTGCGCATGGAGGATGATTTCAGGGAGTTGGCCTGATCGAGCATCAGGAGCGGTTTCATGTAAGCCATTTTCTTGAATGCTTCAGCAATACTGGTTATCATGGCGTTGACTGATGCGTAGCCCTTTGGCATTTCGGCACCAATTTCGCGGATGATTTCAGTAAGAAAAGCCCGTCCGTTCCACTCTTTACAGTTGATTTTGAATGTTCCGTTACGGCGGTTATTTGCCAGAAACACATCAGAAGTGGCTGTTTTTCCTGAACCGGCCCGGTGAGCAATGCCCAGGAACATGGCTTCGTGTTTTGCATCGTTCAACACGTCGGTAATGATGCGGAAGTTGGTTGTTTCGGCAATGTTCCATGTACCGGAGTCGAACGAATAACCCAAAGCCAGGGCAATGGTGGTGTAGATGTCGTCGCCTTCGGCTGCATAACTGCCCTTCCGGAGTTGTGAAATAGTGGCCTCGCTGATGCGGCATTTATTGGCAACGGCGCGGTAACTGCCCAGTCGTTGTTTTTCGTCTTCGACCAGTTCAAGGATTTCGTTTTTTTGCTGTGATGTGAGCATTTTAAAGTGTATTTAAAGTGGGTTTAAGGGGCGACCACATAGGGTCGCCCGTACTAATATTGTTTTCGTACGTTTACTGTAATGTCTTCATCTTCATCGCTCCATTGCTCGTGCAAATAGGCGGTTTCGGCGGCTTCGTGGTCGTGTTTGCTGATGCGGCCACCCAACATGGATCCTAATTCAGGAGAGATGGTAGCGGATTCGTCGGTATCATGGCGACCACATAGGGTCGCCCGTACGGCGGATTCGATTTCTTCGACGGCCTGAAGGCACTCTTCTTTATTGGCGGCGATTTCGGTCATTTTGGCGTTGCGGTGGTCTTTTACCTTTTCGTTGATGGCCTTTATTTTACCTACGGCGCGCATGTCTTTGTTTGGGCCAAATTGTTGAGCCGTTGTTATGCGGTCGAATGTGCCCAGATAGGTTTCACCATCGTAGAGGTGAACCCGGTCGAGGTCTTCGAAGTCGAAGCAGTTCATGAGCTTAACGCCGGTGTATTTTTCAATGATCTCCACATCGTCAACGCCATAATAGAAAGTGGCGTTTTCGATTTGTGTCTGGATCATGTTGTTACGGATTGAAACGCCCTTCCGGAGGCCAAACAGGTACGCATGTTGGTAATCTTCACAGGCGTGGGTATTTGGTTTGTCGCTTTCGTCGTGCAACTGGAAGGGGCTTTGAGTAATGTTTGCGTATTTACGCGAATAGGCTGAAAATGGGGTGTTGATGTAAGCGGTCAGGATCTTGTCTGTCTCGCGGGTTGCATCGTCGAACGAAAAACCAGCCTTGATAGCTTGTTGGCGCATGGCCGAAACATACTCTTTGCTCCTGTGGGCTGAACGTCTTGTTGACTTAACGCCTTCGCCGTAGTAATAGTCACTTTCCATCATGAACACGCTCTGGAGGGTTCCCCACCAACGTTCAATGGCGGCTTTTCCTTCAGCCTTAACGGTTTGAGTCATGATTACCCCAGCGCGTTCCATGCCTGATGCAACCCACGCCCATTCTTCGGTGTTGTGTCCAGGGAAACGGTCATACCGTAACTCATACGGCAGGTAACCGGCATTGCTTACGGCCATTGCCAGTGCGTTGATAACGGCCTGAGCCGATTCTTCGTAGCAATATTCGTAACCCAGCACGTGGCCGCTCATTACGTCGCGCACGGCAATGATGTACAGGAACTTTTGCCCGGTAACTTTCTTTCCGGATTTGTCGATGTAAGTACCGCGATGGTCGATGATGTTGACGCGGGTACCGTCGATGTCCCAACAGTCGCCAGCAAAAAGGGCTGATTGTGTTGGCGTGTAACCTCTGTATTTGTGGTTGAACCTGGTATTTGCTCCGTAACGTTGCTGAATAAGGAACTCGGTTTCGGGACGTGAAACAAAGTCGGATACCCACCGTTGCGACGGTACGTTTGTGATGCTGTACTGGTCGCAAATGGTGCGTATTTTACGGTACATAAATGCGTAAGAGTAATTTTTTTGCGTGTCGGCCAATTCAATCAACCATCCTTTTATGAGGTCATTGTTGGCAAACATGGCGCGGTTCTGGTTGCCTTCGTTCTTTGGGCTTACCAGTTCTTTGATGGGTGTTCCGTCGGCATATTCGCGAATTTTGTCGCGCAGGTTTCTCCATGATTTGGGCAGGTACTTCAGGCCTTGCAATTCAACTTCACGTGCCAGACGTTCAAAGAACTGGCTTTTGTTGTAGCTGATGCCGTTGAGTTTGCAGTAAACCTGTGCCTCGTGTATCACAGCAGCCGATTTGGCCACATCGGGAGTCATGCTCGAGATAAATAGTTTGTAGCGGTTGATCATGGCGGCTGTAACAATGTTGGTCACATCGTCGTGTACTTCGGTAGCATGTGCCAACAGCATGTGCCAACAGCATGGCCGGTGGAATAAGCTGGTTGGCTGCATTGCGCGGCAACTTAGAATAGCTGAAGTAACAGCGGTTCATTAGTTCGGCATGTTGCCATGCGTGTGATTCCTGCTGTTTAGCCCGAACTTTGGCCACCCGAAGGTAATCGCAACTGATGCCGCAATTCTTCAGGATGTAGTCCTGAGAGAGCCAGATGTCGGATTGATAGTTTATAATGTCGCCTGAATTGATCATGGTATGATCTGTTTAAAATTGTGTTCCTATGAGCGGAATCGAACCGCCCGTGAACCGTTTAGGAGAATTTTGTAATGATTTCGAGCATTTGTTTTTTAGTGGCTGTACGTGGGAGCTGCTTAAGCTCATGAGCCATATTGAGAGAGTTGCAGGTGTCGTAAGCGGTTTGAATGCTGTCTTCAGAATAAATTACACAAACCTCGTTTGCCCAACTTACTCGCGGTTGTTGGTCGAGAATCTTCTTAACCCGCGATTCCTTTGAGGATTGAACTGCGTATTTTTCCATGATTAAAAGAGTTTTTGTTGTTGATTGTGCCGTGCTGGCTGAAACAGATGTTTGATAACCGGTTGGTTGGTATAGCGGCTGGTGATGGTAACATTGCCGCCTTTGAAGAAACATTTAACGTCGGAAGCGTGCAGATGGTCGATTGCGCGAGTAGGGCTGTCCATCGTGTTGCCAAAGCTGACCAGGATAATGCCGAATTTCCTTTTTCTTTTCGCGAAATCGTTCAGCTCCTTTAGCTGTTCGTAGGTGAGCTGCATGTACTGAATGCTGTCTATCACCACGTAACTGTAATGGTTACGGGTGATTTTATCGAGCATCACATCAAAAGGAATAGAAACACCCAGGCCGATTTTGGTGCTGTTGATGTTGAAGTTTACCACCCTGTCCTGAATGGTTTTCTTGTCGCGCTCCTCGTGCGAGTTGTAGAGCAATTTGCCGTGCTTCGATAGTTCTTCGCAAAGCTGGAGTGCAAAAACCGATTTGCCCGATCCGGAAGGACCATAAAGCATGATGATGAATTTGCTTTGAATGGTGCCGAACAGCTTGTTATAGTCGCCCAGGTCGATGGTTTCGTACTTCTTTTCTTTCAGCGTTTTAATGCTGATGATGCGGTGCTCTTTTCTCATACCGTTGCTTTCTTTTTGTTATCGGCAATGGTGGTGATTGCCATTGCTGTAGCGACTGCGAAAACAAATAGCTGGTGGGTAGCTCCAAAGAATATTACACCGATAAGGGCGCCGATTGCGATAAGGGCAAAGAAGGCTGCAAGGATGTTGTTGATTGTTTTCATGTGGTTATTCCTCTGATATTTTGCCGTTTTTGGCGTTACGTTCAGCAATTACGTGGGCAGCATCAATAATTTCTTTAGCCTTCCCCTTTTTGCCGGTTATTCGGCCTGAGAGTACTCTATAGACATACTTTCGTCCATAGGTTAGATCGGTATATCCAGCTAGGCGGGCTATTTTAACGTAGTCGCCACTGTCCAATAATTTTTTTAATTCATCATTTGTCATTTTATATCTTTTTTTGTATTACTTTAGTATCACAAATGTAAATCAATTTGATTTATAAACAAGCATTAAATGATCTTTTTTGGTTTATTAATGAAAAATTTCACTGAGATACGCAACACATGGTTTATTCAGCACATATCCAAGCTTGAAAATAGCGGACATGTTCAGGCAGAAATAGCAAGCAAGCTAGGTGTTAAGCCTCAGTATCTCAATGCTATTTTAAAAGGTCGCAGGAATGCTTCAGAGAAATTCATCTCTAAATTTTGTGAGTTATTCAATATAAACCAAAAGGGTTTATTACAGCAAATGAAAGGATATGATGAAGGTATAGAGCATGAAAGTCCTGTTGTAAAAGAAACTTCTAGCCCTGCGCTGAAAGATACAGAAGACAGCCAGCAGATTCCTTTAGTTGGTATTTCAGCTGTGGCGGGGTTTGGGAATGCTGAATTTGCGATACAAAAAAGCGATGTAAAGGACTACTATGTAGTGCCTAAATTCAAGGATAGGCGTGTTGATTTTATGATTGAGGTTGCAGGGTCATCAATGTACCCTAAATACAGCCCTGGTGATATTGTAGCCTGTACCATTCTCCGGGAAAGTAAGTTCATCCAGTGGAACAAGGTACATGTAATAGGCACGATTGAGCAGGGCATACTTATCAAGCGCGTCAAGAAGGGTGCAGATGAGAATCAGTTGTTGCTGATCAGCGACAATAAAGACTATGATCCTTTTACGATAAGCACCAATGAAATTACAGGCATGGCCATTGTTATTGGAGTGATCCGGTTAGAGTAAAAACTACGATATGAAAAAACAACTGTTGGTAGCCCTGTTTGTAGGGCTTTTTTGTTGCTGTACTACCAGCAATATTCCAGACAATGAAGTGATTGAGAATAGTGTGAGTGATGCCCCTGTAAAGTCTCAGGTATTGATTCGCCTTGAGCTAACAGGTACCTATACAGCCGCCCAGGTGAAAGAACTTTGTGAGATGATGGTGCGCATTAGTAGTGATAAAACAATGAAATATCACCCCAAACCAACCCACGTTTGGATATACATATACAAGAGCAAAGCCGATTGCCTGAAGGATGGTGGCAGCTGGATCGCTATGTATGGCAAAGCCGGAGCTGAAGACCCCGGCGATTATACCTACCGTAATTAGAATTTGATAACGAAAAAGGTTTGTATTGAACTGCCAAATGATAACGGAAAGTGTGTGTATTGAACTGCCAAATGATAACGTTGGCGCGATTACAAAATGAGTGTATTGAAGTGCCGATTAATAAACTTAAAAATTGAATACCATGAGAAAATTTATTTCAGTTTTGATTTTGATCATTGGCCAGCTTGCCTTGTTGCCGGATTCATACCAATTAAAAGCCTCAAATGCCAGCGATCAGGTTTCTTTTGCCGAAAGCGCGTCTAATTCGGCAACTACATCAATGCAGCCGGAGGAACTGGCTGCACAGCCTGAACCAGAACAAACCAATGTTGATAAAGAATCAGGAGGCAATTTTTTTCTGACAATTGGGGCGTATTGATTTTGGGGCTTCTTGGATTCTTTGATTTGATTGCCCGGTTAACACCAACAGAAAAGGATAATTCGATAGTGAACTTCCTGCTGACAATCTTTAATGCCACTATCCCGAACCTGAAGAAAGGGGGTGGCAGTTTCAGGCTGCTGTCAAAATAAAATGGATGTTTTTTGTGATTTAATAAATAAATGTTGACCCATTTTTGACCCATGATTGATAATCAATTGTGGGTTTTTTATTGGCCTATAAAGCAGCAAATAAGTAAATGTGGTATGAAAAGTGGTATGAAAAATTAAAAAAGCCTTGCAATCGTTTGATTGCAAGGCTTTTATTTTTACGATATGTGACCCAGCTGGGATTCGAATTGTTCATTAGTATTCGATTGATATTCAGTATTTTGAAAAGCACTTAAATGGATAGGTCTCGCTAGAGTCCCTCTTTGAATTTCAATTTCTTATTGGATAAATGTACAAAATATTTTACTCCTTCAAAGGTAATCACTGGAAGAACTTAAATGTTCAAATTTTGATCTTTAAGTTACATTATTAATTGTTATTTATTTCCATAAGTATTAAAATGACTACTCATCAGCATCATCCATTCGTAGAATTAGGCCATCTCTTAGCGTATCTAAAACTTGGCTCGATCCTTATTTATAAGGTGAATTTCAATAAATGTAGGGTAAAGATCACCAAACTGAATATGCAGTTTTCTTTCAAATAAGGCTGCAAGTTCTTTAATGTCCACTTGATCAATGTTAATCGACTCCGAACTATTCAAAGCATAACCCAGTTAAATAGCCGCTTGTTTAGTATCAGTCCAGAACATTTTTGAATTATAAATATCTTATATCACGGTTAAACAACCGATTAAATTCTTTGAATATAGGCTGGTATTTCCTTTATTTAGTATACTGGCATACTAATGCTCACTTAAAACAACCTGATTAATAGTTGTTTTCAATCTAGTTATTTGACATCTTTGTCGTATGATATACCTTTTATTCGTAATTATTAATGAACTACCCCCGTCGCAAGCGGCAGGAGAAATTAACAAAAAAAAATCAAAACAAACAACATCAACTTTAGAAGAGGTCACCAAATAGTTCACAAATGGAAGAACGAAGAGATTAACACTCACATATTGATGGTATTATCATCAAATTTTATGAATTTCAAAAATCGATCGGAGAAAAATTATCTTGGCTGAACCAAAAAATTCTTGGTTATAACTATTCAGTAGATGTTTTTACCAATTAATTTGGATATAACAATATGTTGCTATTCGGCATAGCAGTTCCTAGGCATACAAGGGTAGTTTTCAAGAACTGCTTTAGTTAGACGTAGAAATACTTGACGAAAATCGCCATTGACAAGGCTCCAAATAGAATCTTTTCCATTAGTTTAAAGATTGATAATTGTTGTTTTGAAATCAAGATAGGTTCACCTGATTACCTGAATTTCTTCTTTTTCGACTTCTCCATTTTGTATCATGAACGACTTTATATCTGGTAATTCTGCTGCCAGAGAAACGATAACATAACTGATGTTGGGGTCGAATGCCAGCCGGATATCTTCTTCCGAAGGTCGCGCTGGTGTTGCCGGATGGCTGTGGTAATTGGCCAGAATCTCCAGCCCTAAATTCCGAGCCTCACGAACAGCCTGAAACTGCTCTTTCGGATCGAATGAAAAATGCTCAAAACTGTGGTCGATGTTTGTTAACCGAAACTGTTTAGTAACAGTTCTGCCTGTGCCAGCCAAATAACCGCAAACTTCTTCGGGCAAACCTTTTCGGGCATGGTCAATTATGTCGTTAATAATCTGTTGAGTGATTTGGAGCATTTTTTTATTTCTGAATGAGTACTTTATGGATTGCGCCTTCAATATGCGACACTTCCAACACATTGAAACCTTGTTCTCTTGAACTTTTTGGTACATTTTCGAGCGGTTCGCCTTCGGTAAGCCAAACCTCAAGCACATCGCCGGGATTTAGTTTCGACAATTGAATCTTGGTTTTTACAAATGTCATCGGACAATGCTCTTGGGTAATATCTAATTTAAAAATTGCCATATTTAATTGATGATTAAATGAAAATTGTTCTACCGCCCTCAGAGATTTCGAGGAAAGTGGCAACACCCAACACACCTTTTACTTCATGAATAAAGTCGCTCTTTTCGAGACCAAGAATGTGCATGGCCATTTCGCAGGCGTACATATTTATTTCCAGCGTTTTGGCAGCTTCAACCAGTTCTTCGAGTGTAGCCACATTTTTCTTTCGCATCAGGTAACGGAATATTTTAGGACTTAGTCCCAGAAAGTTTAACCGGCTAACAGGTGCGCTACGCAAGCCACCCGTAAAAAATCCAAAAAGCTTTCCAAGAAATCCTTTTCCGACAAACGCCCTGCCCTGTTTCTTTTTAATGGCATCGAGACCCCAGAATGTAAAGAAGATATTTACTTCGTAACCTACTGCGGCAGCTCCGGTAGCCAAAGTAAAAGTGGCAACAAGCTTGTCGAAATCGCCGCTGAAACTGATGAGCGAAAGTTTTTTTTGTGTGATCGGTAGTTTTCCCAGATCAACATCAGGTGCTTCCATAAATTGTTATCGTTGTTTTATTTCGCAGGTTGCTTGCTCGTAATCAATCAATCCGGTGATTGTTGGCTGGTCGCCACAAACAGCACACCGATGATTGTGTTTTACGTTGATGGTGCGGAATTCCATTGTTTTTGCATTGAATGTCAACAACCGATTAGTAAGCAACTCGCCAACACCTGTCAGGTATTTTAGTACTTCTGTAGTCTGAATGGTCCCCAGAATTCCGGCA
>Ga0154413_1003_pt2 | contig 19872 bp, 16 predicted proteins | sample RifGroB2_FD_115917 | JGI IMG/M metagenome (GOLD analysis project Ga0154413, IMG submission 115917) | Bacteroidetes bacterium GWB2_41_8 | reverse complement strand
TGCCGAAATTTTCAATCCCATGTCGAGCGAATTCAATTGTTCGAGCAACGAATTTGGTCCGGTAAGAAATAAAACCGGCACTCGGCTCTCTTTAATTTTGGTTAAAAGATTGCTGGCCACATTTTTTTTTGATGGAAGCTGGTTTAAAATTATTAGACTGTAATTTTTCAGACTATCAGGAGTATCACTACCTGTAACTAATTCTGTTTCATAATTTTGAAGCTCTGATATGCTATTGCGAAGAGTACCCAAATCAGGATGAGGACCGTCGCTGAGCATCAATATTTTCTGTTTATTCTCAAGCACCTGAATAACAAATTCGTATTCATTATTTTGGGTATTCGCTTCTTCAGCAAAAGGCCTGATACGAATTTTATAATGCTGCAAACCTATGTTTGTCGCCTCAGGATTAACAAATTCAAGTTTAAAATCATCGTCGGAAACAATTGAAACCGTACCCGAATAAATCTGTTTCTTGTTGTTCTCGATTTCGATGTATGCCATTTTATTTTTCAGTTTCGCAAATTTCATCTCAATTTCTATCGGAAATTTGTTCTTCAGAAAAGCAACCTTATTGGTTTTTACATTCCTGATGGCGGCATCAACTTTCAGGGTTGTATCGCCAACACCAATCGTATAAACCGGAAATTTTAATCCCGAAGCAAAATTAACGGGATTCTGCCCTTGATTATAAATGCCATCGCCAGCAAGAATTAAAGCACCAATATTTTTATTTATATAATTGCCTTTCAGCGATTTAATCAGCTGTCCGTAATCCGATTGTTTTTCATTTCCGGTGATTGGGCCATCGGATTTAACCTTTTCGCCAAACGACCAGAATTCAACCTGGTAATCATCAGAGAAACGGTCATTGATGTTTTTTTTTATCTGTTCAAAAGATTCAGTTTGTGGCTGTACCGACAATGAATTATCAAAAGCAACAGCAAGAATTGGTAACTGCTTTATTCTCTTTGTCTTCCGTATTATAGGAGACAGTAAAAACATAAAAACAAGAAAAAGTGAGGCAAACCTGAGAAAAGCCAGAATTCCTTTCTGAAGTGGTGAAAGAATAGAATTTTCAGAATTTCTGTAATAAACAAAAAAACTGATGCTCAACGCTGCAAGCAGAGCTAACAAGATATACAAACCCGAATGACTATGATCGAAACTTAATTCCAAGGCGCTGTTTTTTTATAGTGAGCCAAAATTAGCAAACTTGAGGTATAATGGCCTTTCATTGTCTGACTTTCTGTTAATCAAACTGCATATTTTACCTCGATAATTATTGTATAGAGAAAATCTGTAAACCCAGATTTTAAAAATCGCAGAAAATTAAACGAAACGACAAGCAAAGCTGGATTATTTTCTAATTTGCAAACATTATAAACACGAAACTTTTAATGAAGAATCTAATTTGCTTTTCATTTCTGTTATTTTTTGTTTCAAATTATGCGAATGCGCAATTTTTTCAAACAGGACAAGACCCTTCGCAGATACATTGGAGACAGATTAATACTGAAAAATTTCAGGTAATTTATCCAGAAGAGTTTGATAAAGAGGCACAAAGGTTGTCGTTTGTACTTTCCGAAGTTTACAAATACGGGGCAAAATCGTTGAACTTCAATCCGCGTAAAATCTCGGTGGTTTTACATACCCGAACTGTGAAATCCAATGGTTTGGTGGCTTGGGCTCCCAAGCGAATTGAACTTTTTACCACACCTCACCAGCAAATTTATTCGCAGGACTGGCTGGAACAATTGGCAATTCACGAATTCAGACATGTGGTGCAAATGGACAAAATTCAGAGCGAATTGCCTTTTATCCTGAAATTAATTTTAGGTGAACAGGCAGCAGCAATTGTCGTGGGAGCTTATTTACCATTTTGGTTTTTAGAAGGCGATGCGGTGGTAACCGAAACAGCTTTATCGCTGGCAGGTCGCGGCCGGATGGCATCTTTCAGCATGGAGCATCGCGCCCAATTGGCCGAGAAAGGAAAATATTCGTTTGACAAAGCATTTTTGGGTTCGTATAAAGATTTTGTACCCGATCATTATAAACTAGGCTACTGGATGGTTGGAAAAAGCAGAGAAAAGTATGGCTCACAAATATGGTCGGATGTTGTGCAAAAAATTGGAGATCAGCCATTTTCAATAACACCGCTTAACTCAATCCTGAAAAAGGAAACCGGATTAAACAGCAAGCAGCTGTACAACCAGATTTTCGATGAACTTAAAGCTGACTGGCAGAAGGATTTGAATATGCAATCAACTTCAGATCATTTAGTTGTTTCTCCAGAAATTAAAAATTATACCGATTATCTTTATCCGGAGTTTTACAAAGATTCGTTGATAATTGCTTACCGCACATCAATTAACGATATTGGCCGGTTTGTTCTTATCTCACCCGACAGAACCGAAAAAGTGATTTATACACCGGGAACTGTTTTTGAAGAATCGGTTTCGGTAAAAGATCAGCTGATTATATGGGCAGAAAGGCGGGCCGATTTGCGGTGGTCTCATGCCGATCGCTCTGTTATTTTGATTTACAACATCGAAACAAAAACCAAACACGAAATCGCTTTTAAAAATAAGTTGTTTAGTCCTGTAATTTCTCCTGATTTTATGTCATTTGCAGCGGTTGAAGTTGATCCTGAAAATAATTTCTTCCTGTCGGTTTTCGATCTGAAATCAGGAGAATTATTAGAGCGTTTTAAAGCTCCTGATAATCAATATTTTTTCACTCCATGCTGGGACGAAAAAGGGGAGAAGCTATACTTTGTAAGCCTCACCCGAAAAGGTAAATATTTAGGTTCGTACAACCTTCATTCGAAACAACTTCAGCAAATTACACCTGAAACTTTTGGAAACCTGAAGAACCCGGTTTTCACAAATAATCAACTTATTTTTTCTGCCGACTTTTCAGGAACCGATCATTTGTATTCGGTTGATCCGGAAAATAATCAAATATTCAGGATTTTTGAGGCAAAGTTTGGAAGTGATCATCCATCGGCAGCCAATTCAAAAAATCAAATTTTGTTTAGCAATTATTCGGCTTCAGGATATCAGCTTTCGTCAATAAATCTGAATGAAAATATTAATCGGGTTGAGATAGCCGATATCAGCCTTAAATCAAATCAACTAGCAAATAATCTGGCAGTTCAGGAAAATGGAATTCCTGACTTTAGTAACAGGGATTCAATCAGATACACATCAGAAAAGTATTCAAAATTGAATCATTTATTCAACTTCCACAGTTGGACACCGGCTTATATTGATATTAACAGCTACGAAATCAGACCAGGTGTTTCTATATTTTCGCAGAACAAATTGGGAACTGCAGAAGCTCGTCTGGGTTATGATTACAATGCTACAGATAAAACCGGAAAGTATATTGCTGCCTTTAATTATTCGGGCCTTTTCCCTGAATTGGATGCTGAACTTAACTTTGGAAAAGGAGCAACAAACTACTATCTGATCAAAAATACGACCAACCAGGCCAACGAAATAATTAAAAGCGATACAACTATTCAACGATACTCCTGGAGCGAGTTTTCTGCAGATTTCGATATTCGGTTGCCATTAGATTTATCGAAAGGCAAGTATTCAACCGCTATTTTTCCTGAACTAAAATATACATTCAGTAACGTTACCAACAGTGAGTCCACACCTAAAGATTTCTATTCAGGAAACTATCATGCAATGACTTATAGGGTTTATTTATATCATTTGCTTCATCAATCCAGTCAAAATATTATGCCAAGATGGGGGCAGCAGTTTGACTTTATTTTTCGACATACGCCATTCGTTGGAAACGATCTCGGGTCGCTTTCCGGAATTCAGTCGGTATTATATTTTCCGGGTATAATGAAAAATGACGGTTTTAAGATTTATCAGGGGTATCAGAAAAAGATTTTCAGCCAAAATCATAATTTTTCGAATTTTGTGCGAACACCACGTGGTTTTCAGAGTTTTCAAAATAACAAAATGTATTCATTAGCAGCCGATTACAAAACTCCAATCGCTTATCCTGATTTAGGTATTGGAAAGCTCATCTATCTGAAACGCATAAAATCTTCGTTATTCTACGATTATGCCTGGTTATCAATTCCGGTTATGGATGATAATAGCAGAATCGTTCAAAATCACCATCAGATAAGCTTAAATTCTTTCGGTTTGGAGTTGATTTCAGATATGCATATTTTACGATTCTTTGCTCCTTTTGAATTTGGTGTCAGGTCAATATATCTGCCTGATTCATCTGATTTCAGATTTGATTTTTTGCTTTCGATTAATTTTAACGGTTTTTAGTCCGATATAATGTTAGCAGTGTAATCTCCGGTTGCATGCCTATTCGCCCCGGAAACCCAATAGTTCCAAGTCCTCGGTTTACGTATAGTTTTTGATTATCAGCCTGGTAAAGACCGCCCCAGTTCTTTTGAATAAAATAAATCGGACTAAACTCAATTCCGGCAATTTTTATCCCGAACTGGGCGCCATGTGTGTGACCGGAAAGTGTTAACTGAATAGCAGTTTGAGGAATCACGATCGATTTCCAGTGTGCCGGATCGTGTGACATTAATATTTTAAAGGAATTATCCGGAATTCCGTTCATTGCAGCATCCAGATTGGCATATTGAGGAAATGGAGGATGCCCCCAGTTTTCAACACCAATCAACGAAAAGGAAGTATCTTTTACCGCGATTTTTTCCCATTGATTCAATAAAAGTGTAAACCCGGCATCAGTCAAACCAAGCTTAATTAATTCAAGATTTTTCTGTTTTGCCATTGAATCGGGCCAGGCTGAATAGTCGCCATAATCATGATTTCCAAGGATAGCATATTTACCATATAGGGCAGGTAGTTGCTTCAAAATTGGTTCAAATCCCTTGATTTCATCGCTGAAATTATTTACCAAATCGCCAGTAAATAACAGTAAATCAGGATCTATTTTTGTAAGAATCTGTACAGTTTCAGCCATCACTTTTCTATCATTACCAAAACTTCCAAGATGAATATCCGAAAGCTGAACGATTGTTAAACCATCAAGTTGTTCAGGCCAATTAGCAAAATACAAATCTCTTTTTTCAACATTCAGATTGTTTCTACCGAAAAATATACCATAAGCTATCATTATTAAAATGCCTGAACTGATTAATAATGATCCTGTTAGTAGCAATAATTGCGCTCTCTTACCAATCAGCCAGCGAAGAATAAATGAAACGATTGTTAAAAGCGAAAAAATTAATTTGGGAAACAGATTAATAAAACCGGCAGAAATGACTATATAAAAAAGAGTATAATTTTTAGCCTGTCTGATAAGCTCAGGATTTACAAAAGCAAAAAGTAGTAGTCCCGAATTGAGAATACTGATAGCAATATAAAAACCTGTCAGATAAGATGTGATTTTTTTTGAACGATGCTTTAGTAAAATTCTGATACCAAAGTAGGAGATAAGCTCCAACAAAAAAACAAGGCTAAAAAATAGAATTAAAAAAGATGAAGGAATACCTCTCATAAAAAGAAAATTATTTCACGACAGCAAAATACACAATTTGATACCTGTAAACTTCAATCTAACGAATTAATAAGTCTTTTGTTGAAAATGTAGCCGTTTTATTCCAGAATGAATATAGAATCAGAAAGAATTTTTTTAATTTAAAAATCACAATTTCAGCATTTTAACAGCACTATTCCTGATTTTTAACTTCGCTAGAATTTAATATTATCAGGTAGTTTGAAATAGGGCAGGGAATAAGTGACATATTTCATTTTAGAAACTAGAAATCACAACTCTTAAAAAACATGAACTGAAAATTGCCTTTGTCCAGATTACAGGAACAACTCGCATGGTAAGTCTTGAAGGTTTAGTAGCCGACAATCAGACAATTTAAAAATGAGTAATAGCATTTTCAGAAATACAAAATCTCATGATTAACAAATGTCAATTAATGATAGACTTTAGCTAGTTTACAAATACACATTAGCTATGGAAAACAAATGTAAATTTAATAATTTTTAAATTTATAAATACATTAATCAACTTCGATTGACTTTTATGACATCACAAATAAAATTAATAATTTCATAAAAATTAATAACAGATAGTATTATAAATCAATAGATTAATACACTTCATATAAACTATTAATTAAATATTTAATGTATATATGTGCATTTTATTCAATTTATATAGTTTTTAAAATTTTATATACTTAATATTCAGTTATATATCGCATTTATTGATAGTGATAATTGAATAATATTCAACCTGATTTAAGAACATGAGATATACCTTGAATACAAATGTAATCTCATTTAATATACATATATGAATTTAATTCATGTGATAATTATTACATTTGTACGTTCAATAATTTACATTAGAATGGAAGTCAGGATAAGGAAATTTATAGAGTATAAAGGGATTTCACCCTCAGAGCTTGCCGATACCATAGGTGTGCAGCGTTCGAATGTAACTCATGTCCTGAAAGGCAGAAACAAACCAAGTTTTCAGTTTATTGAAAAGCTTTTGCAAATTTATCCTGAAATAAATGCTAAATGGCTTTTGCTTGGAGAAGGAAAAATGATTGAAGGAACTACAAAACAGGCTACTTTATTTGATTCAGTTTCTAAACCTGTAGTTGATCCGATTATTTCTGAAAAAAGAGCAGAAGTTGGAGAAATTAATGATTTATTTTCACAAAAAGCCACGGAACCTATTCTACCACCTCCACTTATTGAAAATGAAAAGATTGAAAATGAGTTGTATGATTCGTTTTTTGGCGCTGAAAAGCCTATTGAGCGCTTGATTGTATTTTTTAAAGACCAAACTTTTAAGGTTTATAATCCTTCCCGATAAGATTTTTGAATTATATTTGCCGTCAAATTCGTCTAAATGAAAAAAACGGTAATAGACTTGTTATTGCTTGAAAATAAGCAACTTAATAAAGACAATTTTCTTTTAAAACTTCAGTCACCAGTTCCTGTTTCTGAAATTTATCCCGGTCAGTTTGTCAATGTCGAAATTAAGGAAGCACAGGAAATTTTCCTGCGCAGACCATTTTCTGTACTTGATGTCGATTATCGGAATCAAACCATTTCGTTGCTGGTCAAAATTCTTGGACGTGGTTCAAAAAAGTTGACAGAATCACAAGTTGGAAATACTATCAGCACAATTCTGCCATTGGGCAAATCATTTACTCTGCCGCATAAGGAAGATCAAGTTCTGTTGATTGGTGGCGGAAGTGGTGTAGCTCCCATGCTATTTCTTGCTAAAATATGTGGGCTTCCTCCTGAAAATGTTCATATACTGATCGGTGCTCGCTCTGCCTCGGATCATATTGACATTGAGGAGTATAAGCCTTATGGAAATTTCTATTTTACTACTGAAGATGGTTCCTTAGGAGAAAAAGGGTATGTGACCAATCACTCTGTATTTACTACAAATCTGAATCAATTCACAAAAGTATATACGTGCGGACCCGATCAAATGATGAAAGCCATTGGCCGGATTGCTATTAAAAATGATCTGTTTTGCGAAGTTTCACTGGAGAACATGATGGCATGTGGATTTGGAGTTTGTCTTTGTTGTGTTGAAGATACAAAAACAGGTCACAAATGTGTATGTACCGATGGACCTGTATTTAATGTAAATGATTTAAAATGGTAAATTTAGGCGTAAAAATTCATAATCTGGATTTGAAAAATCCGGTTATGACTGCTTCAGGAACTTGTGGCTTTGGCGAAGAAATCGCTGATTTTATTGATCTTTCAAAGCTTGGTGGAATTGTTGTTAAAGGAACAACTCTTAAACACAGAGAAGGAAATCCATATCCCAGAATGGCTGAAACCCCTTCAGGAATGCTCAATGCTGTTGGACTTCAAAATAAAGGAGTCGATAACTTCATCGCAAATATCTATCCTAAGATTAAAGATATCGACACACATATAATTGTAAATGTAAATGGCTCTACAATTGAAGATTACGTTGCTTTAACAGAACAATTAAATGAGCTCGACAGAATTCCTGCAATAGAACTAAACATTAGTTGCCCGAACGTAAAAGAAGGTGGGATGGCATTCGGAATCAGTTGCCCATCAGCCGAGGCTGTAGTTAAGGCTGTGAGGGCAGTTTACAGTAAAACGCTGATTGTCAAGCTTTCTCCCAATGTAACCAACATCGCCGATATAGCGAGGGCAGTAGAAAGTCAGGGAGCCGACAGTGTTTCACTGATCAATACTTTGCTGGGAATGGCTGTCAATGCAGAAACAAGAAAACCCGTATTGTCAACAATTACCGGAGGACTTTCAGGTCCGGCTATAAAACCAGTTGCGCTGCGCATGGTTTGGCAGGTTTATAATGCAGTAAAGATTCCGGTAATAGGCATGGGAGGTATAATGAATGCTACGGATGCAATTGAATTTATGATTGCCGGAGCATCAGCGGTTCAGGTGGGAACTGCAATCTTTATCGATCCAACCATCCCTGTTCAAATTGTTGATGGTTTATCAACATATATGGAACGACATAAAATTCAGTCAGTTAACGAATTAATTGGGAGTTTACAATGCTGAATCACATAAGTAAATATCTCTTTTCGATCAAATTCTTTAAATACTTTTTAATTTTCGTACTGCTTGTTTCTCAAAGTACCGTCCAAATAGGCCCGCATGAGTTAGCCGATAATTATGAAGAATTGGATAATGATGGCCTAAACTTCAGGATTACAAATGAACTTTCGGAGTTTAGCGGAAGCAAATACATTGAAAAAGAAGCCAATTCGCTTCTTCGTCAGTGGAATTTGGCTGGAATGACAATGTCGGTTGTGAAAGATGGTAAACTGGTTTATGCCCACGGTTTTGGGTATTCGGATATCGAAGCAAAACAGCCAGTTACACCAGGACAATTGTTTCGGATAGCAAGTGTGAGTAAATTAATTACCGCAATTGCCATCATGAAATTAGTTGAACACAAGGCAATATCGCTTGATTCAAAGGTATTTGGGCCAAAAGCAATTATTAAAGATTCCATTTTTAATTCGGTAAAAGATCCGCGCATTTACAAAATCACGGTGCGTAACCTTTTAGCTCATTCAGGGGGTTGGTCGGTCAGGTATGGCGATATGGCTTTTAATTCATTACTTGTTCAGGAAATTAACGGATATAAGGGAACTGCCACAATGGAGTCATACTGCCGATTTATTGCAAACCGAAAATTACACTTCGATCCGGGTACCCGTTCATCATACTCAAACATGGGATACATGTTCCTGAGAAAGGTGATTGAATCGGTTTCAGGACAAAACTACGATAAATACATACGTAATGAAGTACTGAAACCTGTGGGAATTACCGATATGCATGTTGGTAAAAGTTATTTGGCTGATCGTAGATTTAACGAGGTGAAGTATTACGAATCTGATGATAGTCAACTTGTTTCTTGTTTCGACGGATCTGGAAGAATGGTTCCGAAAACGTATGGAGGAAACCCGATTGAGTTACTTGGGCCTGCCGGAGGTTGGATTGCCTCGTCGGTTGAATTGGCAAAGCTACTGGTAATGGTTGATGGTTTTAAGAATGTTCCTGACATGCTACCCAAAAATCTTATTAACCAAATGGTTGACGACGAAGATTTTAGAGGACCACTTGGATGGAAAACAGTAAAAGATAACGGAGATTGGATCAGAACAGGAAGTATGGCCGGTACATCGGCAATTATGAAACGCCAAAGTAACGGATTTTCGTGGGTGGTTGTTATTAATTCGAGTAACTGGAAAGGCCCCAGGCTTCCTTACTATGTGGAATATATGATGCGAAAAATAGAGCAAACAGTTAAATCATGGCCAAAACACGATTTATTTGATTATCAGCCCAAAAACTGACACTCCAGCAATTTTGACAAATCAATTATTTTGAAAAAGATGAACCGGACAACCAGTTCATCTTTTTTTATTCGTGAAAATTAAAGCGCTTCAGCTAAATAGCTTACCCTGTTTTATTAACGAATTATACCTCTCAATGATGAACTTTTAAACCTGAATCTTGTTAATCTGTTAGTTTTGAGAAATTGAAATTCTTAATGTTAAATAAAAAAGTATGTCAGAATTTAAAATCCAGATGCCAAAGTTGGGCGAAAGCGTTCAGGAAGCCACTATTACAAAGTGGTTCATAAAAGAAGGTGATCGCATTGAAGAGGATGATTCGCTGTTCGAAGTTGCGACAGATAAGGTTGATTCAGAAATTCCTTCGCCCGTTGACGGCATAATAAAGAAAATATTTTTTGAGGTAAATGCATTGGTTCCTGTTGGAGAAACAGTTGCTATAATAACTACCGATGATGATTTGCCCGCTAAAAATGATGAAATTGATGAAGTTAAACCTGAACCTGAAAAAAAATCAGAAAAACCATCGATAGCCAAAACCGAAAACAAGGAGGTTATCGAAAAGCCTGAAGTTGCTATAGTAGAAGCTGTTGCTGACGTCATCGAAACAAAAGCTACCAGATTTTATTCACCTTTGGTACAGTCGATTGCCAAATCAGAACAGGTTAGCATGGCTGAACTTGAATCGATTAAAGGCTCTGGACTAGGTAACAGAGTTCAAAAGGGTGATATTATTTCCTATGTTGAAGCACGCAGAAAAGGTGAAGTAGTTTCTGTACCCAAAACTTCAGTACAAAATACTGAAGAAAAGCAACCGGCTGTAAAAGTCTCATCTTCAATCGGATCAAGTGATCAGATCATTGAAATGGATCGAGTTCGGAGAATTATTGCCGACCACATGGTAATGTCGAAAAAGGTTTCGCCACATGTGACTTCTGTTGTTGAAGCTGATGTTACCAATCTTGTTTTATGGCGAAACCGGATTAAAGATGATTTCAGTGCCAAATATGGTGAGAAAATCACTTACATGCCAGTATTTACAGAGGCAGTAGCACGAGCCATTACTGAATTCCCTTTGTTGAATTCTTCTGTTGACGACTATAAAATAATTATCCACAAGGATGTTAATATAGCCATTGCAGTTGCAAAGCCTGATGGAAATCTGGTTGTTCCGGTAATTAAAAATGCAGAGCAGAAAAATCTGGTTGGCCTGACCAAAAATCTGAACCAATTGGCTGAAGCTGCCCGTAAAAACAAGCTGATTGTTGAAGATTACCAGGGCGGAACCTTTACGATTACCAATTTCGGTTCATTCCGAAATTTAATCGGAACTCCAATCATCAGCCAACCTCAGGTTGCTATTCTTGCAACAGGAAGTATCGAGAAAAAACCTGCTGTCATGGAAACACCAACAGGCGACGCCATTGTCGTACGGCATAAAATGTTCCTCTCATTATCTTATGATCATAGAATTATCGATGGCGCTATGGGTGGGGCTTTTTTGAGGCGAATAGCCGACATTCTTGAAGAATTCAATATCGATCGCGAAGCATAATCATTAATAAATTTTAAAATTGCTTTTATGGATACAGTTCCAAATGTATTTTCGATTAAAACAACTCCCAAAGAGATACTCGAAAAATGGTTCCGTCTGATGACACTTGGTCGGGCTATTGACGAAAAAGCACCGAATTACCTCAAACAGGCAATAGGGTGGTCATATCATGCACCTTATGCCGGTCACGATGGAATTCAGCTTGCAATCGGTCAAGTTTTTGAAAAAGAAGTTGACCACATTTTTTTATACTATCGCGATATGCTTACTGCCTTATCGTGCGGGATGACAGCTGAAGAAATTATTCTGAATGGAATCTCGAAGGCAACCGATCTTACAAGTGGCGGACGACACATGTCGAACCACTTTGCCAAAATTGCATGGAACATGCACAATGTTTCTTCTTTAACCGGAAATCACACACTTCATGCTGTTGGTGTTGCCAGAGCTATTAAATATTATGGCGAAAAGGCAGTGGCTATTAGCGTACAGGGCGAATCTTCATTATCTGAAGGATTCGTTTATGAAGCAATCAACGGAGCTTCAAAAGAGAAACTACCTGTTATTTTTGCTATTCAGGACAATGGATATGGTATTTCCGTACCAAAAAAAGATCAGACAGCCAACCGGAAAGTTGCCAATAATTTCACCGGGTTTAAAAATCTCCGGGTTATTCATTGCAACGGAAAAGATGTTTTTGAGTCGATGAATGCAATGTATGAAGCTAAGAAACATGCTCTTGAAACCGGAATGCCAGTAATGGTGCAAGCCAACTGTATCCGGATGCATTCACATTCCAACTCCGATCGTCATGAATTATACCGTTCGGAAGAAGAACGTAATTATGCCCAGGAATACGATCCGCTGGCAAAATACAGGCGAATGCTTATTCGTTATAACCGTTTCACCAACGAAGAACTCGAGGCAATTGAGAACGAATCAAAATTAGAGCTGAAAGAAGCCCATAAACTTGCTTTAAAGGCACCAGATCCTGATCCGGATACTTATCTTGATTTTGTTCTTCCGGAGCCATATAAGCCTTTAAAATACGTTGACGGAACACATGAGGAACCAGGAGAAAAGAAAAAGTTAATTACAGCCCTGAATGAAACTCTCAAAGCTGAATTCAGAAACAATCCGGATACCTTTATGTGGGGCCAGGACATGGCAAATAAAGACAAAGGCGGAATATTTAATGTTTCGAAAGGATTACAAAAGGAATTTGGCCCTAAACGAATTTTCAACGCGCCAATTGCCGAAGATTTTATTGTTGGAACCGCTAACGGAATGTCTCGTTACGATGAAAAAATCAGGATTGTAATCGAAGGTGCCGAATTTGCCGACTATTTCTGGCCAGCCATGGAGCAGTATGTTGATTCGAGTCACGATTTCTGGAGATCGAACGGACAGTTCACCCCAAATGTGACAATCCGGCTTGCGTCGGGCGGCTATATCGGCGGAGGAATATACCATTCGCAGAACATTGAAGGAGCTTTAACATCCATTCCGGGTGTACGAATTGTTTATCCTTCATTTGCTGATGATGCAGCCGGACTATTGAGAACTGCCATCAGATCAAGAGGTTTGACAATGTTTATGGAGCCAAAAGCTTTGTATAATGATCCAAAAGCGGCCACAGTCATTCCTGATGATTTTGAAGTTCCGTTTGGCAAAGCCCGTATCCGCAGAAATGGCGAAGATTTGGTGATGATTACTTATGGAAATACCACTCACATGTGTCTGGAAGCAGCCGAAAAGCTTTCGAAAGAGGGTAAATCAGTTGAAGTGATCGACTTGCGTTCACTCATTCCGCTCGATAAGGAAACAATCCTGAATTCAATTAAAAGAATTGGAAAAGTGATGGTTGTTCACGAAGACAAAGTTCATTCAGGATTTGGTGCCGAGGTTGCATCTATAATTATGGAAGAAGCATTTGAATATCTCGATTGTCCTGTAAAACGTGTTGGTTCATCATTTACTCCCGTTGGATTTCACCGTTCGTTCGAACGAATGATTTTACCAAATACCGAAAAAATTTACATCGCAGCCAAAGAAGTTTTGGCCTATTAATAACTTAGCAATCATGAGCAAAACAGGTATATTTTATAGCTTTAATTCAAAGAAAACTGCAAAGGCTGCCGAAAAAATTATTGAAGAATTTGGCGCCGATTTTAAAGTTGTGCCAGTAAATGCAGAAGAATTAACAGAAGAATTGTTTCTATCGTTCACTAATCTGATACTTGGAGTTCCGACCTGGTTTGATGGTGAATTGCCCAACTACTGGGATGAATTTGTGCCAGCAATGGAAGATTTGGATCTCACAGGTAAAACAATCGCAATTTATGGATTGGGAAATCAGGTTGAATATCCTGAAAATTTTGGAGATGCAGTAGGTATGATGGCCAAATTGGTTCAGGAAAGAGGTGCCAAGATAATTGGCTCAACTTCAACCAAAGGATATACTTACGAATCATCCAGAGCCGAAATAGATGGCAAATTCGTTGGATTACTGCTTGATCAGGAGACCCAGCCAAGATTGACAAAAGAACGAATTGGCAATTGGGTTGCAGATATAAAAACACAGTTTAGTTAGAACTATTTTTACTGAAATATTGCAAGGGCATGGTAATTAATATCATGCCCTTATTTTTTGCTGAAACTGCTATTTTTAGGGTATTTCAAATAATAGCGGCAGATACATTCACTAAAGTAAAAGATTATCTTTGTAACAAAACCAAAGCAAAAAAATATTAAAGAAATAAGATAGATAAAACATTAAAGAAATACTAGATCAACAACTTATAATACTTTCAGTATGAAGAAAAAAAAGACGATAGCAATTGTAGCTCACGATAATCGCAAAAAAGACATGATGGAATGGGTTGCCTGGAATTGGAAAGAATTGAGTCCGCATAGTTTGATTTGTACCGGAACCACCGGAAAATTGGTAAATGCCGTTTTGGTCGAAAAATGTCGGGAAAATGACGTGATTCCTCCAAATGTTGAGAGATTAAAATCAGGTCCGCTTGGTGGTGATCAACAGTTGGGCGCTTTGATTTGCGAAGGAAAAGTAGATGTATTGATTTTCTTTTGGGATCCGATGCAGCCACAGCCGCATGATGTAGATGTAAAAGCATTGCTCCGCATTTCAACTTTGTATAACATACCAACAGCAACCAACCGTTCAACAGCAGATTTTTTAATCTCATCAAAGCTTTTTCATCACGAATATGAACCAATTCTTAAGGATTACAGTGGTTACATTAAGCGGGATGTAGATTTTGAAGACTAAATTTACTCTTTATTAACAAAAAAGTAATCTTTATTCGTTGCTTTTTGTGTTTCAAGTCTTTAGATTTGAAACACAAACAATTGAGCAATGAAAGAAGACAGATTGAAAAAGATGATCAAAGCATTGTATCTGCTTCGCGAAATCTTAAAACAGAAACGTGAAGACGATCGAGCTTTTAAATATAAATCGAAATTGAAGGTATTGACAGAGGTCGATGAAATAATAGACCGAAGCCTGGAAGATTTCTATTCACTTAGAATTAACTAAGTGAAACGTTTGATATACAAATATTTATCGTTTACCTATCTAAATATTGAACGCTGATGTACTTTGTTGAAAAAGTACGTCAGCGTTCTTTTGATTATATAATTACAGAATATCAAAATGAGATACAATCAAAAAGTTCTGATTATACTGCTGTTTTGTTGCTTTTTCACTGAAAGCTATGGCCAAAAAAAATCAAATAAATCTGCAAAAAAACAGGAAATACAGGTTCCACAAAAAGAATATAATTCGCTGGAAGAGGCTCTTCTTAACAGAAAAAACGCATTTATCTTAAATCTCGAAAACCAAAAGCTAAATGCAATTCCTGATGGAATCGCGAAGTTAGAAAATCTCCAGGTTTTGAAATTAGGCTATAACCAAATCAACATTCTATCTGATGTACTTTTTAAACTTAAGAATCTTCAGGTACTTCATCTCAATAACAATAGATTAACAACTATACCGACAGGAATCGGAAATCTGGTCAATCTGAATATCCTAAAGCTTCAGGAGAACAAATTAAGCTCAATTCCCGATGAAATAGGAAATCTAATTAAGCTGGAAGTACTTCAATGCGGTGAAAACCAATTAACTAAAATTCCTGGTACAATTGGAAACTGTAAAGCGCTTAAAACGGTTGATTTTTTCAATAACAAACTGGAAATGCTGCCACCTGAAATAGGACAGTGGAAAGAAGCCGTATTATTAGACTTGAATTGGAATAAATTGAATAGCCTTCCGGATGAACTTTGCCAATTAACTAAGCTGGAAACCTTGCGAATAGAGAAAAACAGAATTCAGTATTTGCCTGAAGAAATTGGCAATCTCAACAATATCTCCGAATTAAAAATAACAGATAATCAATTGGTTAATCTTCCTGAAAGTTTTGGAAATCTAATTAAGCTCGAAGAATTATACCTTACACGAAATCAATTGATTGGTTTGCCAAATTCTATTGGAAACATGATTAATGTAAAAGTATTGGATGTGTCATTGAATCAGCTGGAAACAATTCCTGAATCAATAATGAACATGCAAAAACTGGAAGAACTACATCTCAATAACAATAAGCTTAGCGAAATAATAGGAGAGACTTTCAACATTTTGGAGTTGCGCACACTCAACCTAAGTATGAATAGAATTGTTCGATTTGAATGCGTGATGCACAAATGTAAACAACTTCAATCTATTGACTTTGAAATGAATAAGCTAACAATCTTTCCTGAATGTATTACAAATGTAACTAGCTTAAATTACCTTAATCTTTGTAAAAATCAACTAACAGATATTCCTAAATCAATTTTAAAGCTTGAAGGTATTAAGCAATTACTTCTTGCAGGAAATCAAATTGTAACATTACCAATAAATCTGTATCAATTAGGTTCTTTAGAAGTTTTGGATTTGAGCAACAATAAGCTGCAAATTATTCCTTTAAATTTTAGTGAGTCTAAAAGTTTAAGACAAATGGACGTTCGTGAGAATCCTTTTTATAAGTGGCATCTCAAACAAATTAAAGATAGAATTTTGGTAAAGGAACTCTTAGCTGATTGAGTGATTTTCCCTCTTTAAATTCATTATTTCGTAGTTTCTTCAGAATTGAATATTGTTAGGCCCATGAAAGTCTGATTAGAATGAAGCCCGGCATTTCGCTTTGATTATGATTATAAAAATAGACAAATCATTTTTGCACATTTGTCTTAGAATTAATATTATGTTATTTTTGTATTGAAAATTTAAGAGGAGCGAATTCTCCTCTTAAATTTTTTGCATTATTAAAGGTTCTTCATTTTCTCAACGATCTCTGCATGTTTATCCAACATCTTTAAACGATAATACAATGTCTTTAACGACTCCATTGTAAACTTATCGGTTGGATTAACTTCGTGGGCTTTTTCCATATATGGAATTGCTTTTTTAAATTCCAGGTCAGCCTTGTTTTTTTCTTCTTCATATTTATCAGGCTGATTACTTGGAATAGCATTGGCTACATCAATTTGTTTTACACCTTTATTATAATATAGTGCACCTAAATTATAATAGGCATCAAAATAGTCTTCTTTATATTCTATTGCTTTTAAATAGCTTTCTGTAGCTTCGTCTGTTTTCTGAAGTTTATCAAATAAAGTACCTTTGGCAAAAAAGTAAGATGCATTTTTAGGATCCTGCTGAATGGCGATATCGAGATATTTCAACGCTTCATCAACTTTATTCGCATTCAGGTAGATATTAATCACTTCAACCAGGATGGTACCATTGCTTGGGTATTCAATCAAACCTTCTTTCAAAGTATTCAATGCTCCGAGGGTGTCTTTTTTCAGCAGGTAACTTGAAGAAATCAACTGATAAGTGCGTGCTCCACTATATTTGTATTTTGCAGCTTCTTTATAATACTGAATGGCTTTGTCGTAATTCTGTGCATTAAATGCAGCTAATCCGGCATTGAAAATAATAACTGTATCAACAGCAGTTGGATCATCAGCTTTAAAAACCGGAGTCTGCTCGATTCCAATCACTTGTTCGAATGATTTTAGCGCTTTTTCGTAGTTTTCTTCGTTAAAAGCAGCAACTGCCTGATTAGTAAGATCTGAGATCAATAAAGTGAGTTTAATTTTTACACTTTTTGAAAATTTATCTTTATCGTCAAGTGTCAGAGCCTTCATATATGACTCATAGGCAACAGTTAACGGATCGCTGTTTAGCTTTTTGAAATTTTCATCTTTGGTCTGAAATACAGCCTGATAAATTTCACCACGAACCTCCCAGGTCCTGGGCCAGCTAATCGAACCTTCTGTTTTAGGATTGCTTGCATCAATTGCTTCTTCTATTGATACAACTGCTTTGTCGAGCTTCCCGGTTTCTTTAAAACTTAAAGCACTGGTTACTTTGCCTTTCTGAGCGAATACGCATGTTACGGCAAAAAGTAAAACAAATAAAATTGTCGTTCTCTTCATTGTAATTAATGATTTTTATTTTGATAAATAATTAAATTCAATATTTATTCTTTGGGTTCTGTATTATCTAATTGATCTTCAACTGGTGGCAATTCTGAATTATCATTTAGTGCTTCTGGCAATTCTTCGGGTTCTTCCGCAGTTGGAACAATTGCAACTGAAGCAATCTTATCCCCATCTTTCAGATTAATCAGTCTAACTCCTTGTGCTGCCCGTCCAATAACTCTCATATTCGAAACGGTCATCCTAATGGTCAGTCCAGATTGCGTAATTATCATTAAATCATTGCTTTCGTCAACACTTTTAATTGAGATAAGCTGGCCGGTTTTTTCGGTGATATTTATTGTTTTTACACCTTTTCCTGCCCGATTTGTCAATCTGTAATCTTCAATCTTCGAACGTTTTCCGTAGCCATTTTCAGAAACAACCAAAATGTCTTCATTTTCGTTTTCAACACAAACCATGCCAACTACTTCATCCTGATCATGCCCCAATCGAATTCCCCTTACTCCGGAGGCTGTTCTTCCAATTGGCCTAACGCTTGAATCTTCAAAACGAACTGCTTTTCCGGAACGAACCGCCATCATGATATGATGGTTTCCATTTGTCATTCTGGCTTCAAGTAATTTATCGTCTTCTCTGATTGTTATAGCATTCACACCATTTTGTCTTGGTCGTGAATATGCTTCCAGCGAGGTTTTTTTGATTATTCCCTGCTTGGTACACAGAATGATATAATTGTTATTGATGTAATCAGGATCAGTAAGAGTTTTTACATTGATAAAGGCAAGAATATTATCATCCTGCTCAATGTTTATAACATTTTGAATTGCACGTCCTTTGGATGTTTTTGTACCTTCAGGTATTTCATAAACCTTCAGCCAGAAACATTTTCCCTTTTCAGAGAAAAGTAAAAGCGTATTGTGCATCGATGCATTAAACATGTGCTCAAGGAAATCAGAATCTCTTGTATTGCTTCCTTTTGAACCGACTCCTCCCCTGCCCTGAGTTTTAAAATCAGAAAGTGGAGTACGTTTCAAATATCCTAAATGCGAAATGGTGATCACCATTTCTTCGTCGGCATAAAAATCTTCAGGATTGAACTCTTCGGCGTTGGGAACAATTTCTGTTTTACGGGCATCGCCATATTTTGCCTTGATTTCAAGCAGTTCGTTTTTAATAATTTCCATGCGGAGATTAATATCAGCCAAAATACTTTTCAGGTATTCTATTTGTTTCAGAATATCTTCGTATTCCTGGTGTAATTTATCCTGCTCAAGACCGGTTAACTGGCGTAAACGCATTTCAACTATTGCGCGTGACTGAATATCTGACAAATTAAATCGTTCAATCAGGTTAAGTCTGGCTTCATCAGGATTTTTGGCAGCACGGATAATTGCGATTACTTCTTCAATATTGTCACTTGCAATGATCAATCCTTCAAGAATATGCGCACGCTTTTCGGCCTGATCCAACTCAAATTGCGTTCTCCGGATCACAACATCGTGGCGGTGTTCTACAAAATAGTGAATCAGATCTTTCAGGTTGAGCATTTTAGGCCGACCGTGTACCAACGCAATATTATTTACACTGAAACTGTTTTGCAGTTGCGTGTATTTATAAAGTTTATTCAGAACTACATTTGATATTTCATCTCTCTTAATATCGAATACGATGCGCATCCCTTCGCGATCCGATTCATCATTTACATTCGATATTCCTTCAATTTTCTTGTCATTGATAAGTTCGGCAGTTTTTATAATTAATTCTGCCTTATTCACCATGTAAGGAATTTCGGTAACTACAATTTTTTCTCTGCCATTTGGTGTTACTTCGATGTGGGCTTTCCCTCTCAAAACGATTCGTCCCCTACCTGTTTCAAACGCCTCCTGAACTCCACGGTATCCGTAAATAATTCCTCCGGTAGGGA
>Ga0154413_1147_pt8 | contig 19892 bp, 29 predicted proteins | sample RifGroB2_FD_115917 | JGI IMG/M metagenome (GOLD analysis project Ga0154413, IMG submission 115917) | Bacteroidetes bacterium GWB2_41_8 | reverse complement strand
CAAAGATGCAACCGCCATTTACTTTTTGCGCGGATGGAAAAACTCAAAAGGCTCACGAGTTGAACGCGAACTGGTTGACCAGCTTAACCAGCTGCCAACCCGCAGGATCATGATTTTTGAGGAAGAAGATTATGGTATGAGTAACATCAGGCTTGCTATTCGCAACAAAGAACTCACCTGTTTAACTATAGAGTATTAAGCAATGAGTAACCATAACACCTGGGTTGAATGCACACTATGCGGAAACGTGCAGGATTGCCATCTGCACGGCCTTGTTTACACCGAATGCGGAACAACATTAATTATTAAGCCATGATACTAAAACACAAAAACAGGCCCCTAAAGCTGATCCCCATCAAATACGCTTTCATTAAAAACATTACCGATTTTCTTGAAGACGAAGATCAGCGAAGGTTAACCACTGCCGAACGGGCACATCTCGACAAGGCTCTATACCTGCACCATTTCAATAATCTGATCAATTCGCTCCAGTCGAACGATCAGAAAACTTACGAAAAGGTAAAAAACGCCAGTCCGGTTTATGCCGTGAAAGTTAAGCCACACGGACAAAGCACCACTTACACTATACGAACAAACAACAACATTACTCTGAAATGCTCGAAACTCCTGTACGAGCTATGCCCCGATAAACGAATGAACGCAAAACAATTAACACTTTTCGACCAATGACAACACACAAAATAAGCTGGCTAAATATGCCAGGCTACAAGCCCGAAACATGGAACCCGATTGTTGGTTGCAGCAAAGTATCTCCCGGTTGCGACAACTGCTATGCCGAGAAACAAGCCTTCATTCGCGCATTCAATCCCAACACACCACAATACAAGAGTGTGGTGGTAAAACATCCGCTGGATCCACGTTACCGCGAATGGAACGGAACGACACAACTTGTCAATTCTGCTTTGACAAAGCCATCACAATGGAAAGATCCTCGAATGGTTTTCGTTTGCTCGATGGGCGATCTGTTTCACGAATCGGTTTCGTTCGAAACCATTGAGCAGATATATGATATAATGCATTCTAACGATCAGCACATTTTCATTGTCCTTACAAAAAGGCCGGAAAGAATGTACAAATTTTGGGATTGGTTACTTAATAAAATTGCCGGAGTTGGTATTCATGATGTAAATTCAACCAGTACCGACAACGTTTGGATTGGCGTTACCGCCGAGAACCAGGAACAAGCAAATAACCGCATCCCTGTACTGCTGCAGATACCGGCAGCAAAACGATTCGTAAGCATTGAACCGATGTTGGGGCCGGTTGACTTAACAAAAATTCCTGCAAAATACTGGGGAGAAGAATATGATGATCTATATAATGGATTATCGCTTTCATCGCTTTATGGAGGAAAAGATTCATCTACCCCCTGGCATTTAAACTGGGTAATATGTGGCGGTGAATCGGGCCCCAAAGCCCGGCCAATGCACCCCGATTGGGTGCGCTCCGTTCGCGACCAATGCCAGAGTGCAGGAACGCCTTTCTTTTTCAAGCAGTGGGGTGAATGGATGCCTTTTCAAGATGCAACAGCTTTAGAAAGTAGTGTTCCTGGTCCAAAAATTATTTCAAGCAAAATGAATCGTTTTGACGATGGCGAAGAAATTATAAGAGTTGGACGCAAAGCTGCTAGAGATCTTCTTGACGGCAAACAGCACCACGAATGGCCAAAAATTAACCTATAAGTTAACTATCATGCACAAATTTTTAAACGATAAACCTGAAATAACCTTTGCCGATCTGTTTGCAGGCGGTGGAGGTGTAACAACCGGAGCGCTTGCAATACCAGGTATAAAGGTAACGTGGGCATTAAATCACAACAAAATAGCCATAGAATGCCATGCAAAAAACCATCCCGAAACAAAGCATTATCAGGCTGATATCCGCACCCAAAATGTATCGGAGCTCGAACCGGTTGATATTCTTTGGGCAAGTACCGAATGCACCCAGCACAGCAGGGCAAAAGGTGGAGCCGATAAAGAAATTGGCAGCTACACCCTCGGCTGGGAGATCCTCCGTTATATACGGCACTGTCGCCCGTCGGTCATCCACATCGAGAACGTTTCAGAATTCGTAAAATGGTCGCCGGTCAATGGCGTAGGAAAGCCCGATAAAACCCGGCAGGGAGAAGAATTTGAACGATGGGTTGAAGCCATTAAAGCGCTGGGCTATCCCAATTACGAACACCGGTTTTTGAATGCAGCCGATTACGGATGTCCGACCAGAAGGATTCGCTATTTCGGAATTTTTGCCGCTGAAGGAATTGAAATTGGATGGCCAGAACAATCGCACAACGAAAAAGGAACAAGAGGTTTGCAAAAATGGATCCCATGTCGCGATTTTCTGGATCTCGGGCACGAAGGTATTTCAATTTTTGGCCGACAATTTAATGAGCAATTGCCTAAACAACACCGATGCCCACTTTCAGCAAATACCATTCGCCGAATTGTTGGCGGAATAAAAAAGTTTGCTCCTGAAATGTACATGCTGATGACCTACCATGGCAGCGGTCATAATTGCCAAACCATCGACCGGCCTATTGACACCATCAGCACGGTAGAAGCAAAAGCACTGATAAAAATTGAAAAGCTTCAGTTTATTCAGGATCATTGCCATACCGACAATTACAATCTTTTAACCGAGCCTCTCAATCCGCAATTGACCCGCGAAACCAAGCAAATGGCAACCATAGAAATTCAGTTTATGGATGATCAGTATGGCAGGGACAATACGGCCCAGTCGATTGAAAAGCCAACCACAACAATTACCTGTGCCAATTCAAAACGATTGGTTACGGCGCAATTGATGGTGCAACATTATAAAGGAGATCATTCGTCTGAAATTGATGCGCCACTTCCGACGATAACAACCATCGATCACAATGCTTTGGTAACTGCAAAGGCTCAATTCATCAGCAAACAATACAATTCAAACGGGCATCCCGAAGCAAATAATCAATCGGTTGATGAACCTTTAGGCTCGATGACCACCGAACCAAAAAACCAGATGATAAGCGCTGAAGCCGGATTTGTCAGCCATCATTACGGAAATGGATTTAACCAATCGGTTGAAGAACCTCTCCGGGCTGTTACCACCAAAGAAAAGATCCAGTTTATTTCGGCCTATTTCAATTCAAGCGGCCATCCCGAGTCGCAAAACCAGTCGATTGATAAACCTCTCAACACAATCCTTACCGCTCGAAATAAAAAAGCCCTGACAACTTTTGATATGAACCTATTCGATTTCGATATCAAAATGAGGTTTCTGAATCCATACACTGAACTTGGTCCAATAATGGGTTTTCCTCTACATTATTTCACCGGGTATAGCAAGAAAGCTGCCACTAAGATGATCGGAAACGCTGTGTCAACAGGCATGGCAAAAGCCCTGATCATGGTTACAAAAAAAGCAGTTGAAAAGCTTAAAACCGAAGATAAATACAATCAAATTGCCTAATCATGACAGTCACCGAACGCCAAATTTTTAGGCTAAAAGATGAAATTCAAGTATCGAAATGGCACATGAATTTTGAAGAAAACCCGACCAAATATTCACTGCCGAAAACAACTGAGGAACGACAGCGGGATATTGAACTACTAAAGAATCGGATCATCGAAAAACAAAATGAACTGGAACAACTTGAAACCCGTAACTTGAAACCTGAAACTCAATTATCATGATCGCAACCTGGAACCTATTCTGTGCCCAAATTGAAACTGCCGAGGCCAAGCTTCAGCAGTTTATCGAAACAGCCGGGCTTTCGGCTCTTCAGCTTAAAAAGCTGCAAAAATTCACGTGCGACTGGAACAAACTAAAAAAACAGGCCGAAGATTTCGACCAGTTTGTTGCCCCGCTCGATCCAATAAAGATTGAATCCCCCTTCGATCAGGAAGATTTCCGCTACATCTGGAAAACATGGAAAGAGTACCTGCGCGAACAACATGGCCGACTGATGCGCTCGCGCATGGAGCAAATGAGCCTCGATTACCTGACTGAAATATCGGAAAATAACCCCGATTTGGCTATCAGTTACCTGCGCTTTGCGATGGCCAACGGCTACAAGGGATTCTTCAAGGTTGAAGCAAACAGTAAAACAACACCTCCAAAAGTTGATAAAGATGGAAGCAATTGGTAAGACCATAAAACGCAACCCAATGGTATCCGGCGACACTGAACGGATTCAGGCACAAATTAAGGAGAGAGAACAAAAGCTTCGCGACTTTAAATGCTGCACACACATGAGCTTCGATGAATTTGTTGAGCTATTGACTGCCTACGCCACCGATATAATGGTTCAGCGGTCGGTTATTGGTCAATTCCGAATCGATAACAGCAATGGCCCCATCATCAAACAATTGTACCTCTATTTTATTGGCCACCCCGATTGTGCCTGGAACCTGAATGCCGGGTTGATTTTTGCCGGTAAAATCGGCTCCGGAAAAACGGTTTTGATGACCGCTTTCCTGAAGATAACCGACGAATATACCCGGCGCCTGACGGTTGTTGCACATGCCAAACAATTGCCTTACCTGTTCAAGAAAAACACGATTGAGTACTATGAGAAACGCCCGATGTTCGTTGACGATTTGGGCAAAGAGGAACCCGAAATAAAAGACTTCGGAACTATTGTAAGGCCATGGATCGACCTGTTCTCGTTACGTTACGACCAGGGAGCCCGCACGTATGCCACAACCAACTTTAAGCCCAACGATCTGGAGAAGATTTACGGCGAATTTATTTGCTCGCGGATGGCCGAAATAATGACATTCGTGATCATACCAGGCGAAAGCCGCCGATTAAAAAACGAAGTGAAAACCCGATAAAACAAACCAAATGTATCACATAATTTCATTGGCACATACAAACAAAACTGACAAATTTATTACGCTTTGGCGTCCAAATAATGCAGGATACTGCTATTCAAAACCAATGGCCGGTATCTATGAAAAGCCAGAGAAAGGATATCACGATTCAGATTCTAATATGCCCATTACGGTGGATCAGGCAGATAAACTATTTATTGAAGCAAAATACGACGGTGAGCTCCGCATGATGATCCCAAACTGTAAACAGGTATGGGATGTATTGAATGTGAAAATGACAAAAAATGGTCTTCAAAAACTGAAAGGTCCTATTTACACTGACAAGCAATTTGATGAAGATTGCGATGTAATGGGTAAGGCACTTGGATTAAGATAAAAACCGATAACAATGGAACAGTGCAACCATGGTGGAGTCAAAAGCTGGTGTCCTGTATGCAAATCTATTGCTCCTAAAAAACCAGCAAAACCAAAAAGTAAAAAACCAATAAATTAAAAGCTATGCAAGAAAGAAATATTGATGGTTCATACGGTGAACCGGTACCATACGATGAAAGTGAATTGAAGAAAAAGTTAATGGATCCCAATGTGGATCATGTTGAAGTTTTCAATAGTACTCCTGATGAATTATCAAAACGAAGATTGCTTTTTGAACAGTCTCAAGCTAAAAAAAGGCAAAAGAGAAAATCAAAAAACAGGATCCAAAGCAAGTCAAGAAAAAATAACCGGTAAAAAACTAACACAATGAAGACTATCAAAGATTTAACAGTAAAAGTAACCTACAAAGTAGGACTTGGAAATTTAGAAGTACCAAACAAAGTGTATAAACAGCTAAATGAAATAGTTGATGAAGGTGGTGAAGTAGATGGTACCGGAATGGATTATCCGGAAGCAAAGGAATGGCTGAGAAATCATATTAAAGAACGAGATTGCTGTGACATTGAATATGAAATTGAAGACTTAGAGTAAGCGTTACAACAAAAAAAACCTCTCAAAAACCCTTCCGATTCGGGAGGGTAAAATCATTTCTAATCCCATGGCAAAAAAATTCAACGAAACCAAGATACCAGTCGCCGGATCGAACAGGGTTGCACTTGTTAAATCGTTTCTCGACACTCATTACGATATTAAAATAAACATTTTCGACCACTCGAAGGTGATGATCGACGCCAAAACCAAAGAGTACGAGCAGGAAATATCGATGGAAGATATTTCGCTCCACATGCTCGAAGAAGGCATTACCGGATGCGATTCGATCCTGAAGAAGATCATCACCAGTCCGAACCAGACACGGCCATTTAACCCCATTCGCGAATACTTTGAAGCGTTGGAAGGTAATTACTCCGGAACGTCGCACATCGATACCATTTGCAGCTATTTGAAAGCCCGCGATTACGGCGACAAAGAAGAAGGCTATTACCAGAAACGACTCGTTTATACCTTCCGGAAATGGATTGTGGCCACCGTTGCATGTGCCATGGGAACGAAAGCCAACGATGCCATGTTTGTAGTGGTAAACAACGACGAAGGTATTGGAAAATCGTCGCTGTTAGAATTCCTGGTGCCGGATGTGTTGAAAGGCTACTATTCGAAATCGGCCAAAGACATGAACTATGCCGATATGTTTACCTCCAACTTGCTTATCAACTTCGACGAAATGTTAGGCTTAACCCGAAGCACTTCCGAAGAGTTTAAGAACATCCTGAGCTCGCAGCTGGTAAACGTATCGAAACGCTTCACATCGACCAAAAACCGCTATGCTTCGGGCTGTGGAACGTCGAACAAAGATGCCGAACACGGTGGGTTTCTTTTGCCTGAAATGGGTTACCGGCGATTTGCCATCAACCACATCGATCACATTGATTGGGAAGGATACATTAAAGTGGTTGATGTGGACCAGATTTGGGCTGAAGCGGTGATGCTCCTGAGCCAAAACTTCGAATATACCTGGAATCAGGCCGACTTTACCGAATTTGCCGAATACAACAGCCGGTTCATCGTTCAAACCTCCTCATTTAAACTGATCAAAGAATTCTACCGGTTACCCGAAGAAGGGGAGGAGGCCGAATTTAAACAGCCGGTTGAGATTCTCCGCGATTTACGCACAGCTCGCAAGATCAATTCATCGATGAACACCGTGAGCGATGTAAACATCGGCATCGCCCTCAAACAACTCGGTTACTCGCGTGTAGGCAAAAAACTTAACGGCGGCAGCAGATATGGATACAATGTGATACAATTATTTTAAGAGCTATGGCAAAGAAAACATTAAATGTAAAGCCAACAACCAATTCCGAATTATCTGGTAAATGGGGCTTTAATCCTTCACTTAGAGGAAAACTATTTATCAGGTGCAATTCAAACGGAATTGTGAATTGGGAAAAAGCTTCGGTATATAATGCCGATGAGTTGATTGATAGGGAGAAAGTAAACATCATTAGAAATTAAACATGACCCTTACAAAATTCGAAATAGGAGCAGAGTTTCAGACGCCTCCAGCAGTTGCTGAATACATGAAAAGTTTGATTCCGGAAGGAGTTAAAACTGTACTGGAGCCAACACCCGGAGAAGGTAATATTTTGCAGTTATTGGGAGATTACCAGGTTACTGCTCCAGCTAATTTTTTCACACTGGCTCCACAACGGTTTGATTGCGTCGTTATGAACCCTCCGTTCTCAACTAAATACGCTTTTGGCGTACCTGATCATGTTGAAGCAAGCGGTTTAAGGCTTGGATATCATATTTTACTGGAGTGTATGAAAATGTCGGACAATGTAATTGCACTGATGCCGCTGTTTACCATTTCCGATTCGGATGTTCGCCTGCGGTACCTGAAACAATATGGCCTGAAATCAATCACAATTTTACCCCGTAAAACATTCAAGTATGTACGGATCCAGACGGCAGTTTTTGAACTGATAAAAGGCTGGCAGGAACCAACCGTATTTGAAGCATTTGAACTAATGCAAGTTTCACAACAATAAAAATCCAAAATCATGAGAGCAATAACAGTAAAACAGCCATGGGCGTATCTTATTTGTTCAGGCAAAAAAGACATAGAAAACAGAACCTGGTACAACATGTTCAGAGGGCGGGTTCTGATACATGCAAGCGCTAAACCTGTAAAGATGATCAATCCAAACAATGTATTCACCTATCAACAATGGGAATCGTTTAGTACCGAAGAACAAGTACAGTTGATATGTAGCGGTACCTCATTTAAACCGCTTCAGAATTCATCTATCATCGGTTCAGTCGAAATAGTTGACTGTGTTGTTAATCACGAAAGCATTTGGGCTGAAAAGTCGGAATTAGTGATTGGTGAAAATAAAGTTTGCCAGCCACAAACTATTTACAACTGGGTTCTGGACAATCCGATCATGTTCCCCGAACCAATACCGGCCAAAGGAAAGTTATCATTTTGGGATTATCCCGGAATATTGGCCGAACCTGAAGAAAAAGACGGGCCATTGTTTTGCCATTGCCAGCTTCCGGTAAAAGAACAAAGCCAGGTTTCAGCGTGTATTGACCAATATCGCTGTAATTATTGTGGCGGTATATGGTATAAATAGTTTTGCCTTTCAACGTACTGAAGCCAGATCGCGCCCCGGTCTGGCTTTTTTTCTTTTAAACAGTGGCCCCGCAATCATTTTCTTTTTCCCTCACATATCCTTTTTATTAATACCATAGTAGAAACTTTATTCTACTATTTAAAAACCATTTTTAGAGACAGAAAAAATGTTTTTGGCTTACAACCTTACAACCACCTTTGTAAATAATTGAATCACAAAGCGTATGAGGTTGTAAGTGGATACAAAAAACAAGGTTACAACCCACTTACAACCGCTTACAACCAAAACAAGGTTACAACCGTGTTTTTGCTTTCAAAGTGTTACAAATCAAATAAATATAAAGCGGTTGTAGGTTGTAAGCCGTTTCGGAAAAACTTTTTTATTTTGGTGTTTTTCAGCAATTTTGCATTATCTTAGCAACATCTGTTCGGGAAAATTGTGTCAAACCAATTTAACCCGATCTTTTTATGCTCAAAAAACCAAGATTCAGCCCAAGGCCACAGGTTACCATCTCGCTTGAGCCAATTCTGGAAGCTTACTGCCGCTTTCGATTCAATACTCCCCCCGATCAGAAAGAGATTACCATCAATTTAAAGTCCGACATTGGTAAATTGATTCATTCACATGTTCATTCAAGTCACTTCGCCGTTAAGGGGCCTTTTATAATCAATCCGGTTACCGTTATTTTACCCATCAACCAGCAAAATCAGTATGGAGTGCTTTCTGGCTTTCTGTATGTAGATAACTGGGGCCTGCAAAAAATTGAAAATGCAGTTGAATATGATTTCAGAAAGTGGGTTGAACGCCGCTATGAAATCGGGTACGGAAAACGATACGACCGAAAGGATATTATAGAGGCAGTTTTGCGCGGCTTAAATGTTAGGAATAATTGCGCGAATTTCGACGCGATTAAAAAAATTGACTACCGAAATCATAGGAAAACTGAAGAAATTAGATTTGCAGAACTCTTATTATCTGATACTTAGATAGTTATAAAATTATTATATACTTACTGTAAATTAACCGTGTTTTTACTATAAAATTTTCAGCCATGAACAGCGCAGTTATTACCAAAATTGAATACCGGTTGAAAGGCACCGAAGTTTTTCAGGAAATTTTATTCACTGCATTCACCGCCAAATTATCCCAACTTCAGGAACATACCAATGCCGGAACTATTTATACTAATACATTAGGCTTTAAAATTCCGAAGTGTACCGACGAAAATGATGCTTTGTTAAAATCGTTGGCCGCATATCGTTCAATTTGGAAAGTTACAGATGCTAATTCGGTGGTTCATACCATTGGTACCGACGATATACCGGCACGGCTAAACTTCTCGAAAAATATAGAAGGGCAGCCCGGTAATTACAACGGATACGAATTAAGTGTAACGGCGAAAAGTATCTGATTTCAATTGTCGGACTGTAATTACAAGTCCTTTTAATCGGGTGCTAGCCTGATTAAAATTGGACATGATTAATTATTCTCTCATAAAATCAATTCTTTCCGAAGTATGGGCAATCGACGAACAGTCGATTGAAATGATGATGCCAATGATTGACGGGTTGTTTAACCCGCTGATGGCATTTGAACCCGGAAAGCCGATCTTACCCGAAGCCAGGGTAAGTTCTTCCAATTCATCCGGAAGCTCCAGAACGGTAAATGTGATTACAATTTCCGGTAGTTTAACCAAAGATGATCAATTCTGCGGCCCCGCAGGGATGGCAACAATTGGAAACTGGATCCGCGAGGCCGATGCTGCAGAAAATGTTGATTCAATTGTTTTACGAATCGATTCACCTGGGGGAACGGTTGCTGGTACCGAAGAATTGGGAAACATCATCAAGAACACAAAAAAACCAATCGTAGCTTTTATCGAAGATCTTGGATGCAGTGCAGCCTATTGGCTGGCATGTAACGCTGACGAAATTATTGCCAATAATTCAACTGCTATAGTTGGATCGATTGGCGTGTTAATGTCGTTTGCCGATGTTCAGCCCATGTGGGAAGCCAAAGGTGTGAAATTTCACAAGGTAACAGCTCCGCAGAGTGAAGAGAAAACAAGCATGTTCGATAAGCTGAAAGCCGGTGATTACGCCGAGTACAAAAATGAAGTACTCAAACCTTTGGCCGAAAAGTTTATTGGTGTAGTTACAGGAAACCGCCCAGGAATTGACGAAAAGAAATATTGCACCGGCAAAACCTTTTTCGCAAAAGATGTAGTTGGCGATTTGATTGATTCAATCGGAACCCTCGATCAGGCCATTCAAAGAGCCGCTAATTTATCCGTTCAATCTCCTTCGATAGCTGCCGAAGAAAATACCACGCAAACAAAGTTTTTTAACATGAAATATCCAAAACTGGCGAAAGCCGCAGGTGTAGAGTCGTTCGAAGCAATTGACGACACCATTGATTTAACGGCTGAAATGGCCGAAGCTGTTGAAACTGCATTAACTGCGGCTGAAACGGCAGTAACCGACCTCGCGGCTCGTACCGCAGAACTAGCAACATCTGAACAGGCTGTTGCTGATGCTAATACCACTATCGATGATTTAACAGCCCGTATTGCTGAGCTTGAAACCGGACCAGGTGCAAGCACTGCAACTGCCATTGCCGAAGGTGATGAAGGAGCTGATGAACCTATCAGTGATTTCCGTGGGGCATTTGCCGAGGCAAATAAATTCAAAACCAAATAATTTTTAAACGAGATGGCTATTAACATTAATGCTGAACTGATTGCAGCCGGTACAAAATACCGGAAAGAGTTACTGGCAATGCCGGTTGCTGCTTTGGCTGAACTGCTGGCACACATGACCCTTAAAACGGGTATTCAGGGTAAGGAAGTTGGAGGCGAACTTCTTACTGATGCTGAACTTCGCCCTTATCGGACTGCAAAAGATGCAACCGACAATACCTCTATCGTACCTTACGAATGGGAAACATTCCTGGGCGACGTAGTTAAAGAGTTTGACCCGAACGCAATTTTGGGAACTCTGTACACTGAACTGACTGCAAAAAAACCAACGGAGCGCGAAATCGCTAAGAAGGTGGCCATGCGTATGGCAGAAAAAGTTGGTGAAGCTTTGTATAACAATGCTTTTAGTGCTGTTCGCAATGCTGCCGGTAACGCAACCGCTGATTTATTCAATGGTTTCGACACCTTGACTGCTGCAGCTGTTGTAGCCAACACTGTTTCAGTTGCAAAAGGTAACTATGTTGACATGGTTGTAACTCCATTCACTACCGCCAATGTTGGTGATAAACTGAAAGCAATATGGCGTGGCGCTGACAAGATGTTGAAAAAACAGAAATCAAAAATGTTTGTGCCTGTTTCTATTCTTGAGATGTACGAAGACTGGTATCAGATTGAACACGGAACTGCACCTTTCAATAAGGAATTCGAACAAACGTTCCTGATAGGAACTCGCCGTAAATGTGAATTGGTGCCGCTTGACAACATGGAAGGTGGCGATTACATCTATCTGACTGTAAAAGAAAACATGAAGATTGGTGTTGACCAGGAATCGGATAAGGAAAATGTAAGGATCCGCGAATGCGATAACCCAAAAATGGTTCAGTTCTTTATGATGGCCTATTTTGGTGTTGGTTTCGATACTCTTAACAAAGAGTTCATTAAAGTATGTAAATACACAGTTTAATCGAAAGGAACTGAATTATGCCAGGAATTTTTGAAAGTTTAGGTTGGGCCGATGGGAAAATAAACCCATCGGGCATCAAAACCGAAATATTTTTTATCCCGAAAACCGACATTGCCTCTTTCCCTAATATGACAGCTGCGCCGGCAACGGCTGCTGCCAATGTTAGCCTTGATGGTGATTTCGTGTTAGTGGCCGGTAAAAAATGGAATCGGTTATATTCTACCCAGGGAAAGGGTAAAGTTGAATTTGAACCGATTGGGGAAAAAGACTGCAAAATGTTCACGGTTAAAGGAATGTTCAAATTCCCGGATCTGGACAACACAGCCAAAAACCTTGCTAAAAGCGCCGTAAATGCAAACTTAATTTACGTGGTTTGTCTTCCTCACGAAACCGAAAAGAGGTATGTGGTAATTGGCGACAATTATTACGATGTAACTACCAGCGTGAAAGGTTCGAGCGGCGACGCTCCCGGATCTGACAAAGGTGTGACCATTGAAGTTGAAGCGCCTGCAACAACTCCACTGCCAAATTATGCCGGGGACATTGTACTCTCTGATGGATCTCTTGATTGTGCAACCGGAGTTTTCACTCCAACGCCATAATTTACTCAAGATAAGATGGTAAGCCGGGAGTAACATTCCGGCTTATTTTTCACTTTAAAATTTCCCGTTATGGATGAAAAAATATTAGCATGGATCCAGTCTGAAGAAAAAGACTTCGACCAGGGTTACTTACTGCTGTCAAAGGTCCTTAAAAATCAATCGATACTCCATTACCTGCAACGCAAACGCGACCAGGCTAAACTGGAATATGAACTATCGAAATTAGTTCCGGCCATTGTTGAAAAAGCTGTTGAACCCGGACTATCTGAAAATCATGTAACTGACCTGAAGATTTCAGCTGAAAAGGTTGCCAAGCATGATGGAAAGCTCAAAATTGTGCAGAGTGGTCAGATCAATTACGATGAGCTTCCTGAAGCTTTGAAACCTATTTACGACAATAACATTTCCAAATACAAGGAAATGCGTTCGGTACACGAAAAAATGAAGCTGGCCACCAGCGACGAACAACGTGCCGAATTACGCAAAACACTTGATGAGCTGGACAACGAAATTGATTCGGGATGGATTGTGATCAATGCCTGGGCGAAATCAGGTAAATTGCCGGAAGCTGAAAAAACAGGCAAGGTGATTGATTTTAAAGCTGTGAATGCTGCACGAACTTACGTTTCAAGGGCTATCGAAAAAGCTGAAACAACTACCGGGAAAAAGCTTGAAAAACTGGTTGCTGATCTGCAAATAAGGGTTGACACCTTAATTGCCGCTGCCGCTGAAATTAAACCGGAAACGCTTGAAAAGCTGGAAAAATTAGGAATTATAGTTTCGGCTGTTCCTGAAGCTACTCCAACTGATCCTGATCCTAATACCACTCCTGTGGTTGGTAACGATGAATCAGAGGAGGATAAAACGAAAACTGCAGATGCAGAAGAACCAGAAGCTCCGGTGGCTGAATAATGGAACTGCTCCGTTTCTCTCGAAAGAGATACAGTCGCATGATGTTTTTGATTTTATGCTGAACGAATTAAAAAGAGCTGATACGATTGTTATCAGCTCTTTTGCTATTACAGAAGCATATATCCGCAGGCTTATCAAAAACAGCAATCGTATTGGATTTGTAACGCTCTTTCTTGATGTTACAATTGGAACCCGGAATCCAAGGTTAACGGCTTATGCATCGATGAACGTGAATGAGTTGTTTTTGCTTAACAATCACAGCAAAACTATTTACATGTCTGGATCCGGAAAAGAGTTGCTGGCTGTGATGTCGAACAATGCCACCAATAACCATCGGTACGAAAGTGGTATTGTCTTTTCTGATTCGGAAATAATCAGGCAATTTGTAAAGCAATATGAGACAATGAAAGCCGAAAGTTGCAACTATGACAATCCTGGATGAAAACCAAATGAAGTTGCTTGAAGAATATGCCTCGTTGCTGTTTACCATCGATGAGATAGCCATATTGATAAAAGTTGATCCGGCATCACTTAGACGCGATATCCGGCACGGCAAAAACAAGGTTGCTGAAGCCTATTTTCAGGGTAAACTGGGTACAATGGTGGCCGTGCGGAAAAACATCATTCAGTTCGCCAAAAAAGGAAGCCCACAGGCTGAAACCTTTGTGAAAGATTATCTGGAGCAACAAAACAATAACGAATAACATGGGACGCAAAAACAACCTCGATAAATTTCACGATGTTCTGTTCAAAGATTTTGACGAAATGGAACATTTACTTCCGGTTGAACAACAGCAACTGAAACGTTACCGTGCTGCTTTCAATATGAGCCTTGAAAATCCATCCACAACTGATGTAAAGATCCGTGATTTCCTGATGTCAGAATTCGGGATATCAGAAGCTCAGGCATACCGCGACATTGGTAATATTCGCGTTCTGTTGGGTAACATGCAGAATTCAGGAAAAGAATGGGTTCGTTACCTGGTGAATGAAACGCTGAAGGAAGCAATAGACAAATGTCGGACCGCTAAAAAATGGAAAGAAGTAATTATGGCGGCGGCTACACTTGCCAAATTCAACATGCTCGATAAAGAAACGGCAGAGCAACTCCCTTGGGAAGAAATTAAACCACAGGACATTGAACCTACCAGTGACCCTACCGGAATCATTAAGGTGAAAAAGTTGGAAAACAAGGAGGCTGTTATCCAGAAGCTGAAGGATAAGTACCTGAACGATATTGAGGACATTGGATACGAAGACATTAAAGAAGATGGACACTAAAAAAGTTTACTATACTGATCCACAAATAGAATTCAGATACACAGCTGCCCATACCAGCGTGATTGTAGCCGGTCGCCGGTTCGGAAAAACGCACGGCCTTGCAGCGCCATGGTTACTCCGGAATGTGCAACACATGCCCCGTTCATCTGGAGCAATAGTTGGCGCTACGTTTCAACAATTGCTTACCCGGACGTTGCCAGGCACCCTCCAGGCTTTGGAAGATTTAGGCTACAAACGAAACATTCATTATTTCATTGGCCGTAAGCCTCCGGAATCTGCGGGTTTCAGAAAGCCTGTCCGGGAGCCTGTAAGCTTCGATCATGTGATGAGCTGGTATAATGGCTCAGTTGATTACCTGATTAGTCAGGATGTGCCAGGATCATCCAATTCGCTCACGCTTCAGTACTTCATGGGTGATGAATCAAAATACCTGAACTTCGATAAATTGAAGGATGAGACTTTCCCGGCAAATGGAGGTTTTAAAGGTGATTGGGCTGATTGTCCGTGGCTGAATTCCATGCTTTTTATGAGCGACATGCCAACGACAAAGAAAGGATCCTGGTTCCTGAACTATGCCGATAAAATGGATGAAGAGGTGATTGATGCAATTCACTGGCTAGTCAATGAGATTTGGCGCCTCAAACAAATGCCAGAAACAACCTATACCATCAAGAAGCTGAACGAACACCGCCGAAGCCTGGCACAGCTCCGGTCTGTTGCCGTTTATTACCGGGAATGGTCCTCGATTGAAAATATTGAGCTGTTAGGGCAAAAATATATTGCTCAAATGAAGCGGGATCTTCCGCCACTAGTATTCCAGACCTCCATTTTATGTGTTCGTCCGGGAAAGCTAAAAGACGGCTTTTATCCGGCTTTAAGTGAAAAAATACATTACTATTCGGCTTTCGATAATTCGTACCTCCAGAACCTGGATTATAACCTATCCAAAGCAGCTGATCAGGATTGCCGTCAGGATGCAGATGTTGACATGGATAAACCGATTTGTGTGGCGTTTGACTACAATGCAAATATTAATTGGCTGGTTGCCGGTCAGCCTTCAGGAATGAAATTGAGGGTAATCAAATCGTTTTACGTGAAATATCAGCGAAAATTGCGCGAATTGGTTGATGATTTCTGCCATTACTATCGTTTGCATCATTCCAGGGAAGTTGTCTATTATTTCGACAATACGGCGCTTGGTAGCAACTATGCTGTGTCTGATGAAGATTTCGCAACTGTAATTTGTAATCAGTTCGAAAAGAATGGATGGAGAGTAAGCCGGGCTCACATCGGTAATCCGCTTAAACACCATGAAAAGTACCTGATGTTTGACCAGGCATTTAAAGGACAAAAGTATTTATTGCCGATGATTAATCAGCCAAACAATGAAGCTTTAACCTTAGGCCTGCAACATGCAGGCGTTAAGGTAGGATCACACGGTTTTCAGAAAGACAAGTCAGGGGAAAAAAATGCTGAAACAGAGGAAGACTTACTGGAGCATCGTACCGATGGTACTGATGGCTTTGACACCTTGTGTATAGGTTGCTTCCTTTATCCAATGGTAACTGTAATTACTCCGGGAGGAATGGGTTACTTCTGATCTATACGATTTGATTCAATATATTGTTGTTCGGTTATGCTGCCTGATACCAGAGCAACAGCATCAGCCCTATTCCATTTGATTACCTGGTCATTTAGCTTTATCTCATCTGGATCCAGTTGAATTCTTTCAAACATTGCTAATCCTAATGCAATTACTTCGATAAGTTTGTCCGATCCAATCCTGAAGATGATTGTTGATTCCATTTGATGCTTTGGCTTTGCCAGGCACAAAAGAAACGGTGTGCCCGACCCGTTGCTAAAGCTTCTTATAAAGACGGCTTGCAATGGCCATTACGACCATTGCACGGGAGACACACCGCTATATTTGCGATAAATCAATCTCAATCAGAAGCCCATCAGTCAAGGCAGACCTCCAACCGTCTTTATTTAAAACTTTAGCGCTTCAAAGGTAGGAAATTTTGTATGTAATTACAGTATCAGACTGCACGCGCACGATCCACCACACGACCGGCCTTGTTTAGAATTATTCCAAATAAGTTATCATATTACGTGATTTTTCAACCCTGTAATTACATTTTTTCCACAGGGCGGGGCGGAGTCTTCCGACAGAAAAAGAGAGTGAAAAACTCTCTTTTGAACTCTAAGAAATTGAAAATAAATTTATTGCACTTTTTTTAGTGAAAACCAGCCGATATAAACGGAAAACAGGTAATTGAATGAGCTTTTTGCTAAAAACTTTTTTTTTATTCAACCCTGCAACAGTAAGACATATTAACACGGCTTAAAGTGTGTAATATGTTGAAATATAGTACTTTGATGATAAAATTAATTTGCACATGTCAAAAAAAAGCAGTACTTTAGTTATATGAAAATGAGGGGAAAACCCCAGATTTTCAATCCAAATCCAATTTGTTTAACATTTAAAATTGATCTTATGACAGTAAAAAAAGTTGCTGCACCTATGAGCGTGCAGAAGGGTGAGAACACCCAGGATTCAGAGGTAAAAGCCTTACCAGTTGCAACCGCAAAACCGGAACAAACACCGGAAGAATTGAAAGCAGAAAACGAACGGCTTAAAAAACAGCTTTCAGCAATTCCCCAGGACCTTAAAACACGGGTTGAGTATTTCAACAAAAAAAATGAATTAATCCGCCGACTTTCAAAACTGGATGCAGACAAAGAAAGCCTTTCGAAACATCTGGACTACCTTTCAGAAATTGCAACCGCCAACGAGTTTGAAACAGAAGATTTTAATCTGAATATAGAATTTGGTAACAAGTACAATAAAACCGCTGTTTATACCTTGAAAAATCCGCTTATTATTGGCGAGTTAATCAGCTTTATTATTGGTCGGGTAGATTCAAAAAGGGAAATTTTGAAAAACGAAATCGAAGCCTAATAAAAGCGAAAGGCGGGTATCCCTCCCGCCTTTCAATCCAAATTATTTGTTTAACATCAAAATTAATTGACATCATGAGCAAAGATACAGAATCAACCCGGAAAGAGCAATATTTGAAGAAAAGAAAGGAACTAATTGAGCTTTCTAAGTTCGTCCGCATGGGCGTAAAGTCGGGAGCGTATGATAGTGTTAACGAAGGACTAAAGGAAATCTATCAGGAGACAAACCCCGAGATTGAAGAGTTTAAAACCTTTTGGCAATGGAAAGAGGAGGGCGCTACAGTTCGCAAAGGCCAAACAGCTTTTTTAATTTGGGGACAACCCCGCAAAGGGGAGCAGGTACCAGAAGGAACCACAGAACCAGAAGAATACAAATATTGGCCGCTTTGTTACCTGTTCGCAAATACTCAGGTTTACAAGCCAGAGCCGAAGCCAGAACAAGAGCCACAGCCAAAACCAGAGTACGAACTTGAAACCGTTTCGGGCGATGAATACTAATATTTCTACTTTGGCCGAAATCGAAATCATTTACAAGCCAAAATGCAAATTATCCGAATTGCCCAAAGTGGTCACTTCGAGTGATGCCTACGAATGCTTAAAGGATGTTTTTCCTAGTTTTGATTATAGAGAATTTTTCTATATCCTTTGCCTGAATCGGAATAATAAAGTGTTGGGTTACTGTCAGATTTCGGCAGGTGGAATGTGTGGCACAGTTGCCGACGTTCGAATGATTATGCAGACTGCACTAAAAAGTTCTTCAACCTCAATTGTTTTAAGTCATTGCCACCCATCAGGAAACCTGATCCCGAGCGAAGCCGACAAAGATTTGACAAAAAAGATCCGTGAGGCTGGCAAAGTGCTTGACATTGCAATCTTAGATCATTTAATTCTCACTTCAGAATCTTACTTGTCGTTTGCTGACGAAGGTTTGATGTAATAAAATTTAAATTCGCAGGGATGGCTTGTTTGCCATTCCCCGGCGTGCTCAATAAGGAGTTCCGTGCCGTAAGGCTTCGCCTGTTTTCCTTCGTCAAACTGTTTCCTTCCTTTGTCAATAAACCGGCACTCTACCGGACTTAAGTTGTTAATTTTTGACGATTAAATTTCTCTCCCAAAAACCCAATTTAAATTTGACCTTACAAAAAGTGGTTTCTGCTTGATTTGTATTGTTAAATAAGTGTATATTGCAGAAACTAAAAATCAATCGAATGAGCGAACAATCAACATGCCCAGGTTGCCATGAATCAATTAAAGGTGGATGGAGTTCAAAATCAAATAAATTGCTGACTGACAAAGAAACTAAATTCATAAACTTCGTTTTAAAACAGGACCAGCCTGGCTATTGCGACAAATGTGGAACTGTAATATTATACAAAGCAAAGGCCGACATAGAAAATGAACGATCGGGAATAGTCAGGTATTTAGAACAAAACATTTCTCGCGTTCGCATTTTAACAACTCACGTTCCGCATAATTGGGAGTACGAAGCTTTATCAATTGTTACCGGGCAGTCAGTAACCGGTACTGGATTTATGTCAGAGTTTAAATCTGGCTTTACTGATTTTTTTGGAGGACAGTCCGGATCATTCAACAAGAAGTTGGCAAATGGCGAAAATCTGTGTTTTGCCCAGTTACGAGTTAAGGCTATTAACCTCGGAGCAAATGCAATTATAGGTACTGATGTTGACTATGGAGATGTTGGTGAAGGTAAAGGGATGTTGATGGTTTGTGCAGCTGGTACTGCAGTTAAAGTATCTAACCTTGAAGTTTTGGGCGATGACGCTGAAATTGTTTCCACATTACCTCAGATGAGTAAAAGACTATATGAAATAGACAACGCAATCAGGCTGGTCTGGGTAATTGAATAACCTTTCAATTTTACTTCAAAAAAAGTTCCATTTTTGAAATCTTGATACAATCGTGTATAAGTATGCACTGATAAAACTAAATGGTGTAAAAAAAAGGGGAGGTTTTGCCTCCCCTTTTTGCTATGCTACAAGCATTTTCGATAAATAATCCAATGCAAGAGGATCCCTTTGTCTAAAATACTTTTCAGCGTTCTCA
>Ga0154413_1005_pt6 | contig 20021 bp, 21 predicted proteins | sample RifGroB2_FD_115917 | JGI IMG/M metagenome (GOLD analysis project Ga0154413, IMG submission 115917) | Bacteroidetes bacterium GWB2_41_8 | reverse complement strand
CACCGGTAATCAGCACCAGATCAGCATTTTTCTCAGCGTCGGCAAGCGCCTTCATAATATGGTCGTGCTTGTCGTGAACCGAAGTTACCTGATATACTTCAATACCATGAAGATTAAGCTGCTGTCCCATCCAGGCCGAATTGGTATCAACAATCTGACCTATCAAAATTTCATCGCCTATTGTAATTATTTCTGCTTTCATTTTTTTAATGCTTTCAATCTTTGTAAAAGTGTTGGGTGCGAATAATGAAAAAATACATAAACAGGATGCGGACGAAGATTACTCAGATTTTTTACCGATAATTTCTTTAAAGCAGAAATCATTTCACTCGTATCAAAGTGTTCTGCGGCAAAAGCGTCGGCCTGATATTCGTTTTTTCTGGAATAGATATTCATTGCCATGCCGGTAACCATCGAAATGGGCGAATACAATACGCCAAAAGCAATCAGTCCGATATGAAAACTTGGCTCTGCAACTCCCAGTGCAGCCGAAAGTTCGGGGCTGCCTACAAATAATGAGAAGATAAACAATACAATACCGGTTTGCACAATTCCAAGCAGCAAACTCCATACAACATGGCGCTTTTTATAGTGGCCGATTTCGTGGGCCAGAACAGCAACCAATTCGTTGGTTGTGAGGTCATTTATAAGCGTATCGTACAAAACAATTCTCTTTTTTGCTCCCAGTCCGGTAAAATAGGCATTTGCCTTGGTCGAGCGTTTCGAGCCATCGATCACAAAAATATTATCGAGTTTAAAGCCCACTTTTGAGGAGAAACCCTCGATAGCCGATTTTAATTCACCTTCAGGAAGCGGCGTTTGTTTGTTGAATAAAGGTACGATCAGGTTGGAATAAAACAAAACCATAAAAACAGAAAAGACACTGATTACCAGCCATGCGTATATCCAAAAGCTACTGGTAGTGAGCTGATAAATATAAATAATGAGCGCCAGCAAACCACCGCCAATGATTGCCCCAAGCAGCCATCCTTTTAATTTGTCGAGAATAAAAGTTTTAGGAGTAGTTTTGTTAAAGCCGAATTTCTCTTCAATAACAAAAGTATCGTAAACCGAAAATGGAGTGGTGAGCACATCGGAAGCAAACATCAGAATTCCGAAGAAAACCAGTGCGGTTAGTATGGAATTAGCTGATAACGAAAGAGCCAGGCTATTCACCCATGCAAATCCGGAGAATAAAAACATGAGTAGCAGCAATACAAAGCTGAAAGAAGAGCTAATCACTGAAAAACGATAATTGACTTTCTCATAAGCTTGTTGCTGACTGTATTTTTCCTCATCGTAAATCCCTTTCACTTCCTCCGGAAGGCTATCGCTCCATTGCGTAGAATTAAGGTATTCCAGAATTCGTTCGAAAACAAAATCGGCCACCACAAGACCAATAATGATATAAAACAATGTTTGTGACATCTGCTGAATTTTTACCCCCAAAGTTAACAAAAAGCCTCCCGCTTTAACCGGTATTACTTTTCGGGGAAAAGAAAAGAGCAGATTCAGAACTTAAATGGAATTAAAATCGGCGGGATGATTAACATTAAAAAACAGCCGTGGATATTTTTCGATCAGCAAATTGCAATCAACATAGCAGGTATTCAGTTTCGATAAAATTCGCTGGAGCTTATAATCGCCCTGATTTATTGTTTCTTCCAGCAGAGGTAAAATTGTTCTGTTGTAAAGGCCAATCAAAGGTTCAATTCCACCTTCATGTTCAGGAATAATGCAATCGAACTGACCAATTTGTGAGATTAAAGAATGAAGTAATTCCTCGTTAACAAAAGGAGTATCAACGCTGATAAAAAGGTTCCAATCCGTATTTGAATGCTTCAGGGATGATAAAATTCCGGAAACAGGACCACAACCGGCATATAAATCAGGAACCATTGCAATGCTTAGATTTTCATAATCAGAATCTTGTCCGCTTATAGCAATCTTTTCACAGAATGGTTCCAACAGATTTTTTGCCCGAATCAGCAAAGGTTCATTGTTAACCAGCAGCAAAGCTTTATTGGTTCCCATCCGGCTGCTCTTTCCGCCAGCTAAAATGTACCCGGAGATTTCAGCAGTGTTTTCCATTTAGATTTAGCAACCCGCCCAGATCAAATCCGAATAGTAACCGAGGCATTCCGGGGCAAAGCACGCAAAATAGCTTTCGCTTCATTTTCGGGAATACTGATCAAAATTTCAGGAGTATAAGTCGGCTTTTTGAACTTAACAATGTGTTCGAATGAATTCATTATATTCCGGATATCTCTTTTGAATTCGAAACCCTTACCAAGTTTGTATTTCGATTGTGCTTCGGCAACAGAATCGATACCCTGAATATTCAATTCAAAATCACGATCAAGTTTGACAGTCCAAAATACATTTTCATCAGGAATTGAGTCAGTTGTTGCAGCAGGTTTCGCTGGCGCAAGTGGCGCTTCTTCCTCTGCTTTAATCTCTTCTGCGGTTTTTGTTTTAGGGGCCTGAATCACTTTAAAAGGATTCTTCTCAATAGACGATTCGTAAGCTTTAATTGTCAGAGGCGTTCCAAACATGGCAAAATATACATTCCCATCCATTCGTTTAAAGAATCCGGAAGTTGAATAATCACGAATTTTTGATTTCATCACAACCACACCCTTCAGTTCCATTTGAATTGTGTGCTGCCCAAGATCAATTGACAAACCAATAGAATCGCCTGCAGCCATTTTCAGGCGTGATTCAACCCAGGCCTTTTCCTTCATTAAATCAATTAATGATGGATTGCCTGATATTGTTCCATCTGACTGTGCTTTTGCCAATGCCATCCGTTCGCGAACAGCACCAATTGACAAATACGAATAAACACCCGTAAGTGCAAGCAAAACCACGATGAAGATGACAACAAAAATCTTCAGCCCGGTATATTTTTTCTTTTTTTCAAACAAACTATCAAAGTCTTCAGCCGAATTTTTCATACTAGTAAATATATACTTTTGAACCTACTTGCAAAGTCTTATAAACTTCCTCTAAATCTTCATCACCCATTCTAACACATCCATGAGTTACATTTAAGCCCATGAATCGTTTATAGATAGTTCCATGTATCATGTATCCGTTTCCAAGTTCAAGTTTATATGCTCCAAGGGTTCCCGATTCGAAACGTGATGAATGACCTGGTGGCGGAATTGGAAGTCCTTCTTCAATAAATGCCCAGTCGGGTTTAGCCCAAACCGGATTTGGTTGTTTCCTCAGTACACGCCTGACTCCAATAGGTGTATAAAATGTATTCTCACCTTTTTCAGAAACCAATCTTTCATTTTTGCCGGTAGAGCATAAGCCTTCGCGAATCAATTCCTTTCCTTTGTAGAGATAGAAATGATTGTCAGTAGTATTGATAATAATATAGGCATCAGATGGAGTAAGCTTATCTAATTTTGCCTGAAGTTTTCCAATCTCTTTTTCGAGCGATTCTTTGCTTACATCACCATTATCGCCTGAACTACTTTGGCTTGAAGTTAGTTTAGGCAGGATAACAGTTGACTCCTGCAAGGCCGGAATTGCAAAAAGTATCATTGAAACAAAAAACACTATTCCAACAATCAGTATAGTTACATATATAAAAAATGTACGAATCATAAATGATAGAATTAAATTACAATCGTTATTTTATTTTCCTGATATTATCAACTACTTTTTTCGAAAAAGGTTTCATTTGATTAGAAATCCAACCCATTTGAAACAACAGACAAAGGTTCGACCGATCCAACAATTGTGACCCGTGTGCCCGCACCAACTAATCGGAACAAATCGTCAATATCATTATCCCGTAATCCTACGCATCCGCTTGTCCAATTAAAACCTTGCCCCCCATGTCCGTGAATTTCAATCAGATTACCGATACCGGCACTGCGTGAAATGAGCCCTTGTTTTTTCTTTGCGGCAAATCGCATTTTGTCTTCTGCATTAGGATAATCGAGCAATAATGCCTTGTGATATATTGTATTTCCGCGCTCTTTCTTTTTGGTTATACGATAGTTTCCTTCGGGAGTAGCCTTGTCTCCGGCTCTTTCTTTATGAGCCATCCAGTTTGGACCAAATTCAGCATCGTAACTTCTCAGTACTTTCCCCGATTGGTAAACATACAACTTACGGGCAAACTTATCAACCAGAATTACTTTATTTCCACCGCGCGAAGCAGCTATTGCATCATTTGCTAAACTTTTCCATTTAGAATGGTCGTTGAAGTAATCGCGTAACATTTTAGCGGCAGCAACATTGGCATGATTGACGTATATTTCTGCTTTTTTAAATAGAATTTCAGCTTCTTTCAGCTTGCCGTTTTCGTGAGCAATTTTTGATTCGCTTAAATACTTTTTCGATATGTTATGCGCATCAAAAACTGATTTTGATAATGGAAGATCTTTAAATAGCTTGTTATATAATTCTATTTTTTTAGCCAGATTAACAAACGCAGCCTTAACATCGTTACTTAAATTGACAGATTTTTTGATTGATTCCTCGCGCGCCTCTTCCGCTTTCTTTTTTGAACGTTTTGCAAAACTAATTATTTGGGAATAGTCGCGAACCAAAATAAATCGGTCATTCTCAAGCGACCATTTTTCCATAGCAGAATCATATAATTGAACCGATTCGTTATAAATTTTCTCGGAATATATATTCGCTTCTGCTTCTTTTGCAATGGTCAATGCCTCACGAGCAAGCCTTAAATCCTCGGTTGGCAATTCTTTCTGAGATACAATAATTATTGAAATACTAATTGCAATTGTTACAATCGAGAACAAAACAATCAAAAACCACTTAGCCTTCTTATTAGTCTTTAAAACCATTACATTCTAATTAAAAAAATACCCGGAAGTGTCCTTCCGGGTATTGTTAACTACTAACTCCTAAGAGTTACTATTATTTTCCACCTTTTTTAGCAATAGCTTCTTCCAATTCAGCTTTGATAGAAGTAGCTTTTTCTTTAGCAGCTTTGATTTTGTCGTTAGAACCAATCAAATCACCATTGGCTAAAAGAGCTTCAACTTCAGTTACAGTAGTTTCAGCTACAGCGATGTCGCTATTGATAGCTTCCAAAGCAGCTCTACCTTCTTTACCTTTTGGAGCTTTAGCAACTAAAGCTTTGTTTTCTTCAACCAAAGCTTTAACTTCAACAATCATAGCTTCAACTTCAGCTTTCAATTCAACTTTGCGAGCTTCTGATTTAGCTTTAGTGTCAATAGCCATTTGGCTTACAACTGCTAACAATTCTTTAGATTTAGAATAGTTAGGGAACCATTTTGCTTTGGCAACTTCAACTTTTTCGTTAGCTGATTTCATTGAATCAACCAATGCGGCATAAGCTTCAGGAACATACAAGTCTGCACCTGCATCTTTAACTTCCTGAACAGCAGCAGTTGCTGCATCGATTTCAGCCTGAGGAACTTTAGCACATGAGCTAAATAACACTGCAATACCCATTGCTGCAATAGCAATAATTAATTTACTTTTCATACTCAATTTTAAATTTTGGTTTTCTCTAAAATTATTAACTTATTATATAACTAAAAATTTCTATTAATTTCTATTTTTACGCCGAACTTTAAAAGGAATTTCAGTCAAATTTATCATTGTGACGATAGTTTCCCAAGAAGTAACACAACTTTAAATGTTTTTTTTATTTTTTTTCTGATATTTCTCATTTCCAGCACATTTAAATGGCATTGAAAACTAAATTTCAGCATAAATCGGATGAAGAAATAGTGCACTTAATATTGAATTCTGATAATCACGAATTATTTGAGTTACTATATTCCCGCTATTTCAAGAAAGTTAAGGACAAATGTTACAGTTTTTTAAAAGATAGCAAACAGGCTGAAGAATTTGCTAACGACATTTTGACCAAGGCTTATGAAAAGATACCCGGCTTCAAGGGTAATTCATCATTTTCTTCGTGGCTTTATTCAATTACCTACAATTATTGTATCGATTATTTAAGGGTCAAAAAGAAACTTCACTACCCCAATTGGAACAGCAGCAATGAAATTCCTGAAATTATAGACGAGACAGAAACAGATTTCGAAGAAACCAACTACGAAAATCTATTGACCATCCTTGAATTAATACATCCTGAAGAAAAAGTTTTATTACTAATGAAATATCAGGACAACTTGCCAATGAAACAGATCGCAAAAACTCTGCGAATAAGTGAAGATGCTGTAAAAATGAGGTTAAAAAGGGCAAGAACCAGAGTGATATATATGTATCAGCAAAAATTCAATCAGAATAATTAATTTACCTCCCTTCCGTTACTAATCACCACCGTTAACGTCTATAAATAGAAAACGTACAATTTATTAATCTACTGTTTGTTCTAAATCGTTAAACCACAAAAACCAACCAATAACCACGAATAATATTTTGGCCCATGAAAAACATATTAAGCAAAATCTTTCACTTCTCGACTGTAACCTTGCCTGCCGAGGTAAAAAGCTCTTTTTCTGAAAAATTTGGTGAATCATTAAATGTTGAATGGCTTCAGACCGACGATTTTTTTGAAGCGATTTTCTATCTTGAAGACTTCGAACATATTGCCCGATTCGATTCAACCGGAAAAATACTCAATTTAAAAAAGAATCTTCCAATTGATGCTGCGCCACTTCATATTAAAGAAAAAGCTGCAAAACATGGAGAATTAATGAATGTAATTGAAATTTTTGAAGATGAAATTGTGGGCTATGAATTGATTGTACGCGACGAAGAACTGATTCGTTTTTCTCTTTTACTCAATCAAAAAGGCGGACTTCTGCATAAGTGTAAACTTTAAGAAAAGCTGAACAGAAAAAAAACAAAAGCTGCCTGAAAGTAAAAAACAATATAACAAACAACGAATTAATCAGATACAAGGATTTCAAGTTTTGCTTAACTTTCTGATGTTCTTAGGTTAATGATGCAGGTAAGGAAAATCAAGAAAAAAAATATCAAAATCCCCTATTTACTATTGCACAAGTAAAAAATTAAAGACTATATTTGCAACCTCAAAACCGAAAAATGGTGGTTGTAGCTCAGTTGGTTAGAGCACTGGATTGTGGTTCCAGGGGTCGTGGGTTCAAATCCCATCTACCACCCTCGCATTAACCCAATTAATTGTTATACAATTAGTTGGGTTTTTTGTTTTTATACTGAAACAGGGATCAATCCGAAATTTGGCAATCCTGATAAACGGTGGCATTCCCCTTGCAACATATACGCCCACAAACGAATGCATCAGGCATTCAGCACGGCCTTCAAATCGCTTTCCAAAAACAACATGTCTGTCCGGATCAGTACCCAGCCGTTGAACTCTTATCATTGATTTTTAAAACTTCTGGCAGAACAATCTTTCAGTCCTATTTTTTTATAATTTTCACATTCGATTTCAGGAACAATTAAATCATCAATAATTAGAAATATCACAATGACAGACATTGATTCTATTACACTCTCCTCAATATATAAACGAAAAAAAAGCGATCGCGACATTTTTCAGGAATTAATGCCTTTCAAGGTAAAAGAGGTACTGCTACTGGCCACGCTTTACGATAGCTATTCAATAGTGCGCGAAGGGCAATTTACCGACAAAATTTTCGGGGAATTCCTTCAGCTAAACTTATACACCTATCCGAGGTTTACCAGTGTAAATTCTGAAGAAGAAGCCTTGAACATGGTTAAAACAAGAGATTTCGATTTGGTGATTATTATGGTTGGCGTTGATAAAAACATCCCTGTACGTGCTGCAAATGCAATTCATAAACAAAAAAAAACGCTTCCAATTTTGTTACTGGTCAACAACAACGGCGACCTTCGCTATTTCCAGACCAGTTCAGAAAAAATTGAATCGATCGACCGGGTATTTGTTTGGAATGGCAACTCGAATGTTTTCCTTGCTATGATTAAGTATATCGAGGACAAAAAAAATGTGGAACAGGATACAATTAATGGAAATGTTAGAGTCATTCTTTTAATCGAAGATTCTATTCAATATTATTCGCGGTATTTGCCGATGTTGTACACCAACATTATGACGCAAACCCAAAATCTGGTTGAAGATAAGTCGGCCGACGAACTCCATAAAATATTAAAAATGAGAGCCAGGCCGAAAGTCATCCTGGTGAGCAATTACGAGGAGGCGGTTTTCATAATCAATAAATACAAGGATTTTTTGCTTAGTGTAATTTCTGACGTAAAGTTTCAAAGAAACGGGGTTGACGACGAAAATTCAGGAATTGATCTGCTCCGGTATGTGAATTCAACACTTAGGTTTCCTGTTCCGGTTTTGCTGCAAAGCCACGATGTAAACAATGCACAGCGGGCGCGAGAAGTTGGCGCCGATTTCATCAATAAAAACTCCGAAAGTCTGGCGCTCGATATTCACAACTACATTTATAAACGACTTGGCTTCGGAAACTTCGTTTTTAAAGATACCGAAGGAAATCCGATCATGATTGCCCGTAACATGGCCGAATTTCAGGAAATGTTCAGAATTATTCCTGAAAATGCATTGGCCTATCATGGCCACCGCAACTCGTTTTCGACATGGCTGATGGCACGCGGAGAGATCAATATTGCAGAGCAACTACTTCCCTACCGTTTCGAGGATTTCAAAAATTCGGATGATCTGCGGAAGTTTTGCCTCGATGTATTCGAGAAAGTCCGTGTTCAGAAACTACGCGGCAGTATCATCGATTTCGACCCGACTCTCGTAACCGGAAAACGCTTTGTAATGCGCCTGGGAAATGGTTCGCTTGGCGGCAAAGGCCGTGGAATGGCGTTTATGTGTAATTTCATCGAGAACATCGACTTCGGAAAAATAATTCCTGAAATGAACATCCGGATTCCGGCAACTGCAGTCATTGGCGCAATGGAATTCGATAAATTTCTGGAAACAAACGATCTGTTTGAAGAAATATACGCGAGCAACGATTACGAACATATCAAAAGCATTTTTCTCGAGTCGCAGTTCAGCGAAGAACTTCAGGAGCGATTGCACCAGTACCTAAAAAAAATGACAAAACCACTGGCAATCAGATCTTCAGGACTTTTCGAAGATTCGTTGACACAACCATTTTCGGGCGTTTATGCAACTTATTTAATTCCGAACAATCACCCCGATATTGAAGTTCGGTTCCAACAGCTTCAAACAGCCATTAAATTGGTGTATGCCAGTATTTTTACCGAATCGGCCATGTCGTATTTCGATGCGGTAAACTACAAGATAGAGGAAGAAAAAATGGCAGTTATCATTCAGGAAGTAGTTGGAAACCAGTACAACGATCACTATTATCCATCTATCAGCGGAGTGGCACAGTCGTATAATTTCTACCCAGTTTCGTATATGGAACCAGAAGATGGATTTGCAGTTTCGGCAGTTGGATTGGGGATGTATGTGGTTGGTGGTGAAAACGCCTACCGTTTCTGCCCCAAGTATCCGGAAATTAATACAACCGGCATACATGATCTGGTGCGCGATTCGCAAAAGGAATTCTATGCCATCGACATGGATCACAGTCAGTTTGATTTGGAGAATGGTGGCGAAAGTGCGGCCATCAGGAAAATGAAAATCTCGTATGCCGAAAAAGATGGAGTTTTGCAGCATTGCGCCTCGGTTTACGATTACGAAAACGATTGCCTCAACCCCGGAATCGACAATCCTGGACTTCGGGTAATTGACTTTGCCAACATACTAAAATACAAACAAATACCACTTGCCAACACTTTAACTTTATTGCTTAAATTATTTCGTGAAGCAATGGGTTCGCCGGTAGAAATTGAATATGCAGTAGATTTGGAAAAAGGACACAACCAACATCCGACGTTTTACCTTTTGCAAATAAAACCACTGATTAGGCGTGACGAGCAATTAACAGTGAACCTTGGAACAATTGAACCTGAAAAAACCATTATGTATGCCAAACGCGGCATGGGCAATGGAGTGGTTACCGGTATTCACGACATTATTTTTGTTGATCCTGACCGGTTTGATAAAATGAGAACCCGTGAAATAGCGGCAGAAATAAACCATTTTAACCGGAAAATGGAATTTCTGAATAGAGAATATATTTTAATTGGACCGGGGCGCTGGGGAACGCGCGATCCGTTTACAGGAATTCCTGTTTTATGGGCCAATATCTCGAAAGCACGCATCATTGTTGAGATGGGGCTCGACGAATTTCCTCTTGATGGTTCACTCGGTTCGCACTTTTTTCACAATGTAACATCCATGAACGTGGGCTATTTTACCATTCCGCACAACTCATCCGACGCAATAATAAATATCGATGTATTAAAGAATATGGAGGTAGTTGAACAGGGAGATTTTATCAGGCATGTCAATTTCAAAAACGAACTGTCCATTCTGATGGATGGAAAAAACCGGCAGGCGCTGATCTCATTCGACTTTTAGGCCCGTTTTTATTTGTACGTTTTGACAGGATTCGTAAGCAAAGGCCATCACATCAAATGTATGCGATGGCCTTTATTCTTTCTGCGATTTATGGCGTCGAAATTTTAAACTTCATTCAAAGAATTGCGATAGTATATCGCTAAAGAAAAACCTTACTTTTCAGGATTTGCTTTTTTTAGAGGTTTTTCAAGAATGGGTTCGTATTTGTGTATTGTAAATTTTACCAGCAGGTACGAAATAAAAACCATAACCGGCAAACTTAAAAACCAAAGGATTGAATTCCAGTACATAAATAATTGATTAATGATGATTTACTATTTTATAATTCACTATTGACAATTGTCTTCTACTTAGTCATCCGATGAATTCATAATTACTGTGAGCCAGATATAAATATTCAAGTTCATAACAAAAATATTCATCGGATGACTTTTCGGAGTTTTAATAGGTGTGGTGTTCCTGTTCGAGTTCTTCGGTACTCATTTGCTTGTTATTCATCGCTTTCCATGCAATCCAGATGTATCCCAGAACAAATGGAACCACCAACGAAACGTAGCTCATAACAGTTAAGGTAAAATGGCTGGAAGAGGCGTTTTCGATAGTCAGCGACGACTGCAAATCGAATACTGACGGATAAAAACTGGTATTGTTGAAGCCTGCCACGATAAACAAAGCCCAAACGGTGAAGACAGTACCGATTCCTCCAAACCAGATTCCTTTGGTTCCGCCTTTCAGGAGCGTTGAAATAATACCATATAATACCAAAACTACACCAATTAAAAGCATTATTGTGTTAATTGGCATGGCCAGCAGATTGTGCAGGTATTTATATGATTCAACTGAGACTTCGCCGGATTGCGGATTGTATGCAAAACCATCCATAAAAAGCAGTGCAATCAGGAAATACAGGAAGAAAACCAAAAATGGAATGGTATTGTAGAAAAGGTGCTTTTTCGAACGCTCGTAGATCGCAGCATTATCAATTGAATTCATAAAATACAATAAGCCAAGCACGCGTGCCAGAAACAAAACTGCAAGTCCGAGAGCAACATTGTGAAACGTCAGCACAGCTTCCAGACCGCGGAAAGGTGTTCCCCAGGTAACACGGTTCATATCGTCGAGCGAAAACATAGCACCATTAAAGAAAGTACCAACCGCAATCCCAACCAAAAGTGGACCAAGCAATCCATTTATGAAAAGGAATATTTCGTAAGTTCTTGCGCCCAAAAAGTTAGCCGGTTTCTTGCGGAACTCATAAGATACGGCCTGAATTACAAACGAAAACAGGATGGCAAACCAAACCCAGTATGCACCACCAAATGAAGTAGCATAAAACAATGGGAATGAAGCAAAGAATGCGCCGCCAAAAGTGACCAGCGTGGTAAATGTAAATTCCCATTTCCGGCCAAGCGTGTTCACTAAAAGAGTTTTCTCGGTTTCATTTTTAGCAATTGTAAAAAGCAGTGTTCCACCACCTTGAACGAAGGTTAAAAAAACGAAAAGTGCACCAAGCAGCGAAACAATCAGCCACCAGTATTGCTGTAATGTGATCAATGAAAAAGTTTCAAACATGGCTGGTTCCTCCTTCAGATTTAGGTCCGATTTTAATTTGTCGCATCATGATTTTTATCTCGGCAATCAACAGTGTGGTAAAAATGATGGCGAAAAGCCAGAAAGTAACCTGAACTGCTCCAACGCTGATTTTGGTTACTGCGGCCATGGTTGGCATCAAATCCTGTATTACCCATGGCTGGCGGCCAACTTCGGCCAAAACCCATCCCGACTGACTGGCAATGTATGCCAGCGGAATGGTCCACATAGCTGCACGAAGGAATAGCTTATGTTTGTGAATTTTACCTTTCAGCGTATAATACAAGGCCATCAGGAAAAATAAGATGAAATACATGCCCAGCACCACCATTAAATGGAAACTGTAAAAAGCCAGTGGCACACTGGGAACCAAACTATGTGTATCGGTGATGTAGCCGTATCCGAAATAATTAAAATAATTTTTCTGAAAGTCCGGACTCATAATTTCTGTTTTCAGGGAATCGGCAACAGTTACCTGTCCCGATTTTTTGGCTTCCTTGAAAGCAGTCAGCTTTTCTATTGCAATTTTTCCCCGTGTAATTTTTTCAGTTGCCGACATTACGCCATATTTTTCGTTTCCCCGTATCAAATCGTTTATACCCGGAACAAATGCATTCCAATCCATAAATGCCATGTACGACAAAATATTTGGGATTTCGATTTTCATGGTGAAGTCCTTCAGATTTTCGTTCGACGGATCGGTTTCGGAGGTCGAGATAAGTCCAAGCGCTACCAGTCCTGCTCCTTCGCTGCCATTGTATAACCCTTCGAAGGCGGCGAATTTCATTGGTTGGTGATGGGCTATTTCGCGGGCCGAACTATCACCGGACAATACTGTATATATCGAGGACATAAAACCAAAAATAGCAGCTACGACAATACTCTTGCGGGCAAAAGCAATGTCGCGGCCTTTCAGGATAAACCATGCAGAAACTCCAATTACGAAGATGGATGCCAGTACAAAACTTGATGATGTGGTGTGCAGAAATTTATGGACAGCCATCGGCGAAAACAAAACCTCCCAAAAATTGATCATTTCCATCCGGGCCGTTTCAGGATTAAAAACCATTCCAACAGGCTTTTGCATCCATCCGTTGGCAACCAAAATCCACAAAGCCGAAAGGTTGGCGCCAATGGCAGTGAGCCAGGTGGCAGTAAGGTGAAAGCCTTTGCTCACTTTGTTCCATCCAAAAAACATGATGGCGATAAAAGTCGATTCCATGAAAAACGCGAGAATACCTTCGATGGCCAGCGGCGCCCCAAAAATATCGCCGACAAACCACGAATAGGTTGACCAATTGGTGCCAAACTCGAATTCGAGTATAATGCCGGTTGCCACACCAATGGCAAAGTTGATCCCGAAAAGGGTCATCCAGAATTTGGTAATTCGTTTCCACTCCGGGTTTCCGGTCTTAACATAGAGGGTTTCCATAATGGCGATGATGATGGCCAATCCCAAAGTTAAAGGCACAAAAATCCAGTGATACATGGCCGTGAGCGCAAATTGCCCGCGTGACCAGTTTACCAGAGATAAGTCGATTCCTTCAAGCATAGATTTAATTTTATTTGTTGATGTTGGTTAAATTTTCGAGTACATGGTTGCTGCGGTCATTGTCGTTCTTGAAGTTCGTCTTCAGGAAATTGGGAAAGAAGAATATTTTCAGGATCACGAACATGACAAAAAGTTTGATAAGGATGACCAGCCAAACCTGCTTTCCCCATCTGGGCATATTGGTAAAACCTTCACGGTAAAACCTGAATATTCGTTGAAATAAATTCATTTATGAAACTTAAAAGTAATAGTTTATAAAGTTAAATCGTATTTTATAAATTCATTGAGTTTCGGTTGGAAATTCTAATAAATATTACCGATTACTTATAAATCCGGGCTTTAACTTCAGGATAAAAATGGATTGTGGTACTAAAATGCTTTCAGGAAATAGGCCAGGCCGACGCCCAGATAATTGCCAAATGCATATCCCATTATTCCGGTTGTAATGCCGGTTATAATGATCTCCTTATTCTTGAGCGCCGCTGCAACTACCGGAACAAATGGCGGAGAAAAAGTGAGTGCGGCAATGGTAATGATCGTTGTGTCGGAATCGATTTTGAACAAATATGACAGAAAAACATGTACGATAATTGAGCCAAAAACAACCAAAGAGATGTACATGAACAGATGCAGGAAATCGATCTGAAACATGCTGCGCAAATCGGCCATTGAAGCAACAACCATTGAGAACACAATGATAAAGTACATTCCGAGCTGAAATGTTTTTTCGATTTTGCTGATGCTTTTGATGGTTCCAAGCAACAGCCCAAGCGTAGTGATTAAAAGTATGATGACCGCAGTTTGCGAAGACTTTGGCATTAATAAACTGATGCCAAATGAAGTACCCAAAATAAGTACCGACAAACCCAGCGCTTTCGACAACTGAAACAATCCTCGTCTGGTCAACATTCCCAGATAATTGTCAATTCCGCTGCTTTCCTCTATTATCTTTTTAAGTTTTACCTTTTCGTGACTTTCTCTAAAATGCGGCAATATCATATTAAAAATCCGCTGAGCTGCCGTTAGTAGAAAGAACAGGCAGATCGAACCTAAAACCATATCATAAGTATTGGTAAGTATAAAAATATTGGGAGGTACATCCAGAGCAGTTCCAATTGCTGCCAGATTGGGAGTTCCGCCAGTATAAACCCCGATAAGCATTCCCGCCACTTTCCATGATTCATCAATATAATTTTTGAACAGGAAGTAGCCAGCAACAACAACAATAATAAGCGACGAAACACCCAGAACCAGAGAAAGCAAGCCCTCTTTTGCCAACTTAAGCCAGCGTTTAATATCGAGAGAAAAAAGCAGCAGCGGTAACGCTATCGGAATTGCAACCGACATAATCATATCCTGAATAGATGCTATCTGATTCACTGTCATATCGCTTTGCAGTATCTTTCCTTCAGCCAGGTAATTGGTTAACTGGTCGTGCGGCAAAAACGACTTTCCGCCCAAAATAGCTTTTAACGAATCGCTTGCACGTGGAAAGATTCCGATATTGCCTGCAATCAGCCCAAGGATGTATGCCATCACCACTGCCCCTATCTTATTGATAGTTTTCGAAATATGAACCAGATAAATAAGCAGAACTGGCATCAGCAAATAAAACAGCACAAGGGAAATTGATAAAATCATAATCGTTCGCTTTTTTAATTTCTATAGCATCGCAGCAATATCGTTCAGATAATTTATCTTTTCGAATTTACCAAGTAAGGTATATGAATCTACAAGTTTCTCAATCAGCCGTTTAATAATAATCCGGTCCGGACAAGGCTCTGTCAGTGCGCTCCTGTCAGTCAGATTACTGGTATGCTGAATGTAATCCACTTCCCTGGGGCCTATAATTGCACCTTTATTTGAGGGATTGATATAAAAAAGCAATGAATGATCCACGTTGTCGCCATGCACCAGAAGCGCCATCTCTTTATCGAAATACCCGATCAGCGGATTTCGCTGAAAATCGATATAATACGCAGGGAGATTTAGAGATCGGGCAACCAGCATATACAAAATCGCAATAGAAACCGCATTGCCCGTTTTTGTTTCGAGTATCCGGTTGATGTAGCAGTTATTCGGATCATCGGGACTATGATGATCAACTTTAAATTTATACTGATCGTAAAAAATATGATTCAGAATTGTGATTTTTTCGATTGATGTAAGCGAGTTCCTGAATTCAATCCAAACATCTTTCCTGATTTTATCGAGCTGCATTTGCACCGATTTGAGTTTTAATTCAGGAAACTGATGACGTGATATCAGGAAAAAACCCTCGAAAACATCGATTGATTTTTGATCAGCCCAGCGCTCAATCCTTTCTTTGGTATCTTTCAGTTGTATTTTCTGAATAATTCCCTCAATCCGTTTCTGCACCAAATCATCCATGCTGGTTTCCCAAATATGTTCCAGATGATCAACAACGGCAATATCCTCTTTCAGAAGTTCATCAAGAACAACATGAAAGACCGAATCATCCGGGTCATCCAAAAGCATAATCAGTGAGTCCAGCTTGTTCACATTCATATCTCACATTCAGTTAACTTGTAAGGCGTTCAAGAACCAGTTTAATCATTTTTTCCATCGTTTCATGGTAATTGGCCGATGCTTCCTTCTTAACACGATTTGCTATGATCAGGCAAACTGTAAGCGCCTCGTGACCCAACAATTTCGACAGGCCGTAAATCGCAGAACATTCCATCTCGAAGTTGGTAATTTTCTGATTTTCGAACGAAAACGACTCAATTTTATCGTTCAAAAGCGGATCGGCAAGTGGCAAACGAAGTACCCTGCCCTGCGGACCATAAAATCCGGGAGCCGAAATTGTTACTCCTGAAATAGTGTCGGATTGATGAATTTTTGAAAATAGCATTTCAGAACAATCAACAATATAAGGTGCTGTCAGTTGTTTACCCCAACCGGTATGTTTCCTGAAAGCTTCTTCGAAAGGCAAATCAGAAACCGAGTCGCGGTTGGCATAAAAATTCAGCAATCCATCAAAACCAATGGCTTTTTTCGAAATTACAAACGAATCGACAGGTAAATAATCCTGAAGTCCGCCTGAAGTACCAATTCTGACAAAATTTAAAGTGCGGTGAACCGGTTTTATTTCGCGGGTTTTGAGGTCGATATTGGCCAATGCATCGAGTTCGTTAACGACAATATCAATGTTGTCGGTACCAATTCCGGTTGAAACAATGGTAATGCGCTGTTTATTATATTTTCCGGTAATCGAAACAAATTCGCGGTTTTGTGCCCGAAATTCAATATCAGTCAGCAACTTACCTATTAAATCAACTCTTCCGGGATCACCGACAAGTATGATGTTATCCGCAATTTGTTCAGGTTTTAAGTGTAAATGAAAAATACTGCCGTCGGCATTTATAATGAGTTCTGATGATCTGATCATGTTTAAGTATATTTTGAAAGGTTCTAAACTAGGCAAAAGGTAGTTAAAAGGCAATATTTTTGGACTATTTTTGTTCATCATGAGAAAAATCAAAAATATTCACTTGAACGACGATCCTGAAGTTTATCAATGCTTCGGATGTTCGCCATACAATGATTTCGGATTGCATCTCGAATTTTGGGAAGACGGCGACGAAGTGGTTTCGCACTGGAATCCCCGGCCAATTCTGCAAAGCTATCCGAAAGTTGTTCACGGAGGAATACAATCGACTTTGCTCGACGAAATTGCAGGCTGGGTTGTTTACGTCAAATGCGCTACTGTTGGCGTAACAGCCGAAATGAAAGTCAGGTTTAAGCAGCCACTAATGATTGATCAGGGTGAAATTACCATTCGTGCAAAGCTGACAGAGCAAAATAAACGGATGGCTACCATTCAGTCGCGGCTGATCAATAGTTCAGGTATTACCTGCGCCGAAGCCGAACTGCGTTTTTTCCTGTTATCAGAAACCGATGCCCGCGAAAAATATAACTATCCGGGTGTGGATGCTTTTTTTGAAACCTAAACTGAGGTAAGTGATCAGTTGCAGTATTCAGAACTTAATTGTTACGAGTTGTTGGATGCGGTTGCGAGAACACGAAACTCAAATAAATAAATCAATCTATCAAATATCAAACTATGAAGAACCTATTTTTAGCCATTGTTTTCCTTCAGTTTTGCGTTTCAGGATTTGCGCAAACCAAACTGATTCCTGCCAATCATGATGCGATTCGATATGTGGGGCGCTTCGATTTTTCGAACCCGCAGGAAGTTCGCTACGATTGGTCGGGCGTTTATATCCAGTTCAGTTTCAGGGGAACCGAACTTGCCTTGCGCATGAGCGACACCGGGCACAACTATTACAATATTTTTATCGACGAGCAGCCCTCGAAAACGGTTGAAGTAAAAAGCGATACAACGCTTGTTATTGGTAAAAATCTGGGCACTCACATTCACCGCGTCCAGGTTTACAAACGTACCGAAGGAAGCCAGGGAATCGGCACTTTCAAAGGAATCCTGATTTCTGAAAATGGAGAAATAATTCCGTGGAAAGATATTCCGGCGCGAAGGATTGAGTTTATAGGCAACTCTATTACCTGCGGATACGGAACTGAAGGATTATCGAAAAGTGAACGATGGAAACCATCTACCGAAAATAATTACCAGAGTTACGCCCCAATTATGGCGCGCGCTTTTAAAGCCGATTATCACATCGTGGCGCATTCAGGAATGGGCGTAGTTAGAAACTATGGTTACAAAGAGAAAGTTTCGCCCAATGCAATGCCCGACCGCTTTAACCGCGTTTTCGACGAAAAGGAACAACCACTCTGGAATTTCAAACAATGGAAACCCGATGTTGTGGTTATCAATTTGGGAACGAACGATTTCAGCACACAACCCCACCCCGACAAAACGGTATTTAAAGCAGGTTACGAAAAACTGATCAACGAAGTACGCAGGCAGTATGGCGATTTGCCCATCTTCTGCATAGTTGGCCCAATGACTGACGAGCCTTGCTATTCGTATGTGAAAGAAATGGTGGAAGATTTCAGGTCGGTTTACCAGAAAAAGAACGTGTATTTCGTGGGTATTCCAACTTATTTAATGGATCCTGAAAAAGATCTGGGCTCCGACACACATCCAAACTATATCGGGCAACGCAAAATGGCTGCACATGTGCTGCCGGTTATTTCGAGCGTTACCGGCTGGAATTACAGCGATAAGGAATTATAAATCCGACCAACTGTTTCATATTCGCTTTTTTGAAGCTATTTTTGTTGAAACCTGAATTTTCAACCCGCAAATACATTAATATCAACTAAATCATCAATCATGAGTTTAAAATCAAATGTTAAAAAGTCAATGACTTTTATCGCGCTGGCAGTTTTCGTAGCCGGCGGAATTATTTCGTGCACCCCGAAAAAACCTGCAAAAGAAATTGGGCTGCAATTATGGTCGGTTAAAGACGACATGAAAACCGACGCCAAAGGTACCATCGAAAAAGTTGGCGCTATGGGTTATTCGTTTGTGGAAGCCGCCGGTTATGGCGACGGAAAATTCTACGAAATGGAACCTGCCGATTTCAAAGCCCTGGTGGAAGCCAATGGAATGAAATTCTTTGCTTCGCATACCGGACAAGGCTTGCCGGATTCGACCAAATGGGCTGAAACGATGGCATGGTGGGACACTTGTATTGCTGCCCATAAAACTGCCGGAGTTAGCTACATTGTTCAGCCTTGGATGGGCGAAGAAGGTTACACCAGCCTTGCAGGATTGAAACAGTATTGCGACTATTTCAACGCTGTTGGCGAAAAATGTAATGCTGCCGGAATCCGTTTTGGCTACCACAACCACGATGGCGAATTCAAAGAAGTGGAAGGTCAGGTTATTTACGACTTTATGCTTCAGAATACCGATCCTGCAAAAGTGATGTTCCAGCTCGATTTATTTTGGATTACTGAAGGTGGTAAAAATGCAGTTGACTATTTCAATGCTTATCCGGGCCGTTTCGAGTTATGGCATGTGAAAGACAAAGCTGAAGTTGGTGCCGGTCCAATGGATTTCAAACCAATTTTCGAAAATGCTGCTACTTCGGGAATGAAAAAAATTATCGTCGAAGTTGAAGAATACAATTTTACACCCATCGAAAGCGTTCAAAAATCGCTCGAATACCTGCAAAATGCTGAATTCGTAAAATAAAAATGAAGTAAATATGATAGAAAAACCGTCCCGGCTCATATTCCGCGACGGTTTTTTTGCTTTTATCAGCATCCGTTTGCTTTATAATTCATTCACTTTCCATTTCCACCAGATTTTGGCTTCGCCGGTCGAGAAGGCATTGGCACGTTCAAGCACACAATTCTGGTCAACTTCTTCTTTTTTAAGCGATTCGTCCATGCTGACAAAACCCATGTCTTTGTCCTTTATTTTGCTTAAAACTGTTCCGATCATCGGCACAGCCTTTTTTGCCACCACCAGCCACGGAACAGTTGTTCCCAATAAATCAT
>Ga0154413_1203_pt1 | contig 20228 bp, 18 predicted proteins | sample RifGroB2_FD_115917 | JGI IMG/M metagenome (GOLD analysis project Ga0154413, IMG submission 115917) | Bacteroidetes bacterium GWB2_41_8 | reverse complement strand
CAGTCAGCCGAAATAACTGTCTCGAGTCTGCATTTTTCACAATCCTATCTCAAAATTACCGGCAAAACCAGCTGGCAGTTCAGTCAGGGCGGACAATTAATCAGCGAGGAAAATACTGCCGAAGGAACGCTCTATTTTAAAGTCGAAGGTGAATCTGAGGTCTGGTTTACAAGTAAAAACATTGAGGCAACAGGCATTGCCAACGAGCAGGTAAAAGAAAAGCTGAAAGCAACGCAACTAATGTGCGACAGCATTGAAAGAAGTTTTTTCAGGTTGAATTTTAGTGCGGTTCAGCAGTCTATCCGCGACCTTCAGAATTCGGTTAACGTACTGAAATCGACCATTGACGACGTAAAGACCGGCAATCCCTCGTATAAAACCGCGATCGTTTTCAAGGGTCTTCCGAGCGATGACCCGTTTTTGGACATCACTGTATTTTCGGCCATAAAACCCGGATGGACTACGCTCGAAACTTTGGTAAATAATTCGAAGCAGCAACTGGCAGCACTTCCGGCGCAGCCAACTCCGCAAAACAACGACCAATTGATTCAAATTATTACCGGCTATCTTAACTGGCAAAACTCACTTCCTGAAAATACTTTCAGCGAATTTTCACGGTATATTCCTGAATTAGTTTCTGAAAACATTCTGATGCCCGTAAACATCCGGAGAGTTGCTGAAGTAAAATCGGTTGCCAATTATGCACAGACTATCAGCGATTTAAATACTTTTCTTGACCAGCGTATTTTGCAGATTCCCGAAGAAATACAGAAAATTAACGCTGCAAACACACGGCTTCAAACAGTGAAACTTTTCGACGGAATGCTCCGGGGCTACTTCTCCTCCATTAATTGGGCCGAATGGAAAAGCACCCGTGGCTTTTAGCGATTTTGGATTATAAATTGCCACCCGAATTGCCCTTTTATTAAATCCCATTATTTGTCAATTACAACTGCTTTTTATATATCACTCAGCGAATAGGTCTCTAAAATTAATTCATGAGAAATATTCGTATTCTTTTCGCATGTCAAAAAACATGGTTTGATCAGTCAGAACCATGGTTTGCTCATTGCCCCTGAAACCGCAAAACCAAACACCAATTGTGTTGTCTTAGTGTCGTAACTTAGTGAAGCGCAATCGTTAAAAAGTAAGATTAAGAATAAAAGCTATAAATTAAATTTAAATTAAAACACGATGAAAAATTCTATTGAAATTTACAAAAGAGGTATTTGGACCTTCTTATTTGCTCTGGTGGTAATTGTTAGTTCATGTAGCAAAACCGAAGATCTTGCAGTTGCTCAGGACGATCAGAACCTGATGTTGAAAAGTGCAACCATTTTAAATCCGGTTATAACTTATTCAGTTATCAACGGAATTTGTGGTATTCAGGAACAGGCGCTTATAGCAGGTCAGAATTACACTGCAGGAAATGTGGTTGTTTCTACTACTCCAGAAGGCAAACTACTTATTTCTGTTTCAACACAGGGAGGCTGGGCTTTAACAGGTGTTCAGCTTTATGTTGGAGCCAAAGAGCAGTTACCTGTCAATAAGAGCGGAAATCCGGTTCCGGGTAATTTCCCTGTAAATACAAGCTTTTCAACTTTTCAATCGGCTGTAAGTTATGAATTTAACATTGCCGACTTTAGTTCTTGCTTTGTAGTAGCGCTTCATGCCAATGTTAGCAAGCTCGATGAAATTGGTCAGGTTATTCAGTCGGAAACATCATGGGCCGCCGGCACCAAATTTGTTACAAAAGGAAGCTGGGCTACTTATTTTGAATATTGTGTAGTTCCTTGTAGTCCTCCACCTCCTCCAACCTCAAATGAATGTACTGTTTGGGATGAAGATACTGCCTGGGGTGGTACCGCAGCAGGTGCTGGTAGTTCATGGTGGTTCTATTATACAGGTGTAGATTCTCAGACAATCTGGGCAGGGCAAACAAAAAACGCAGGAAGCGTTGTTGTTGAAAATGGTGTTGCTACTATTACTCTTAACCCAGGATGGGAATTACAACCAGGAACAGAATCTGTGAAAATACAGGGTTATAATACTCTTCCAACTAGCAGACCGGCTGCTGGCCAGTTTGATTATAAAGGAACTGAATTGATTGTAAATGTTGGAGTTTTCACCTATTATGCCATTCACCTCGATGTTAGAAAATGTTCTAGCTGGGAGTAATGTATGATTTGGTTTAAAGATAACCCCGATTAAATACAAAAACGGCTGTCACATTTTGTGGCAGCCGTTTTCGTTTGGTTTCGAATCGTAAACTACGATTGTTTTTTATCGGTATTTATCCCAAACACAGTGTACAAGGGGCAGAACCTGAAGACTGCAGTTGCAATAAAAACAACTCCGATTAAGCCCCAGTAGCTTTCAAAAATAACGCCTCCGATGGCAATTCCTAATCCTGCCACGAGCCGGAGTATTCGGTCAGTCGATCCAACATTACATTTCATAGTCTGAATGTGTTAATGATTTAACAATGAAACGCAAATGGCAGTTGGAAGTTCAAAAATTTTGTTCGATAATTTCAGCCGAAGAAGCCACCAAATGAGGGCAAATCGTATCAAACAGCTTTCGTTCGTTGGCCTCAGCCGCACCTTCAGGAGTAGAGATGTTTACTCCAAGCAGTTTTTTACATTTTAAAGAGCCGTGTCTGGCAACGAATAACTCATTAAATCTCTTCACTGCTACTTTCGTTTCGGCCTTAATATCCTGAATAGTTTTCCCTTCTTCCTGAATTTTCAGACCCAAAACCATGTATGCCCCCGTAACCGCTCCGCAAGTTTCGGCCATGCCCATTCCTCCGCCAAATCCGGCAGAAATCTTCAGCGCAGTCATTTCGTCGAGCTTTAGTTCGCCCGCAAAACATAGCAGCACCGACTGGGCACAATTCAGTGTTTTGAAATGTTCGATTGCAAGTTGTGATTTTTTCATGGTAGATAAGTTGCGATCTCTGTTAAACTGATTTGGATACAAATATTTAGATAGCCCATCGATAATGTGTTGTTATTTTTCCCATAGGGAATTTATATCAATAGAACTTATTTTAAAACAGAACAAAATTCCCCGTGAGGGGATAAATATTAATTCCCTGACGGGAAAAGCCAATGGCTATGATTCTCTTTTCTATTGATATTGAAGTCCTAACGGACTTAAGAATCCTTTTTTATATTGAAATCAGGTTGATAAGTTTTTTAACTCAATCAATTGAAGAATAAAAAAAACCCGAAGCATTTGCCCCGGGTTTTCAGTATTTCACTCAATATTGATAAAAGCAATTCTTACTCCTCACCCTTCGGGGGAGGTTGGGAGGGGGCTTTCTTACTATTCTCCTCTTACTGCTGCAACACCCGGAAGAACCTGTCCTTCGAGGTATTCGAGCAAAGCGCCACCAGCTGTTGAGATGTACGAAACACCATCGGCAAAACCAAACTGGTTAACGCACGAAACAGAGTCGCCGCCGCCTACCAGCGAGAAAGCGCCCTTTGATGTTGCTTTTACAATGGCTTCGCCTACGGCTTTCGAGCCAACAGCAAATTTCTCCATTTCGAAAACACCTACCGGACCATTCCACAGAATAGTTCCTGAATTTTCAATTACTTCTTTGAACATGGCAATGCTGTTCGGACCAGCATCCAATCCCTGCCATCCTTCAGGAATAGCATTTGCCTGAACTACCTGTGTGTTGGCGTCCGGACTGAAAGCATCGGCAGAAACCACATCGGTAGCAATATAAATTTTCACGCCCTTTTCAGCCGCTTTTTTCTCGATGGCCAAAGCAGTGTCGAGGTAATCCATTTCGCAGATTGAAGTACCAACTTCGCCGCCGCGGGCTTTCACAAATGTAAAAGTCATACCACCACCCAAAATCAGGTTGTCAACTTTGTCGAGAAGGTTCTCGATGATGGTGATTTTCGACGAAACTTTGGCGCCACCCATGATGGCAGTTAACGGACGTTGCGGGTTTTTCAATACTTTGTCCAAACTGGCAATTTCGCTTTCGATGAGGAACCCGAACATTTTGTCGTTAGGGAAGAATTTGGCCATTACAGCGGTCGAAGCGTGTGCACGGTGAGCAGTACCGAAAGCATCGTTGATCCAGCAATCGCCGTTGGCAGCCAGTTGTTCGGCAAATGCTTCGTCGCCTTTTTCTTCTTCCTTGTGGAAGCGAAGGTTTTCGAGCAACAAAACTTCGCCCGGTTTCAGGGCTTTGGCCATTGCCTGAACTTCTTCGCCAATACAATCCGGAGCCATTTTAACTTCGCGGCCAAGCAGTTCGCTTAAATGACCAACAAGGTGGCACATCGAATATTTAGCATCAGGTCCGGCTTTCGGACGGCCAAAGTGAGACATGATAATAGGAGAACCGCCTTTTTCAATCACTTTATTGATGGTATCCACAGCTGCACGCATGCGGGTATCGTCGGTGATTACAAAATTTTCGTCGAGTGGCACGTTAAAATCCACGCGGATCAGCGCTTTTTTTCCGGCGAAATCATAAGTTTCAATTGTTTGCATATCTGTTATTTTTAAGTGGTACAAAAAATTCAGCTCAAATATAACGAATATATCGGAGTGATTAATTTCAACCGGTTTTGCCTTCCTGAATTTAATGTTGGGGTAAAGAAGTTGGGAGGAGGAAGACGGGAGTCCGAAGTCCGAAGAAGTCGCAGTCGCAGTTGGCCCTTACCAAGCAAAACGATTGATTGGTAAAGGCTCCAGAGGAGCAAAATATTTATAGAAAGAACGAATAGATGATGATAGTCGTCCGCGCGCGATCGTAGAACAAGGCTTTTTTCTATTCCACGAAGCTTTGTAAGGAGAATAGCAATATTTCGATACTTCCTGGATGGTAGCAAACGGGTATAAAACGGTATCGGCGGCGGCTACTTTCACCGAATCAACCCTTAGTCCATTAATCCGGTTGTAGTAATTATCGAAAAGTGCAACCCGATTGGAAAACACTGTTTGATAATCTTGCGCCTGGGTTTTTAGCGCCACGATGATCAAAAGCAATAAGAGTAAATGGAGCGTTTTCATAATTTATTGTAATGTGTATAATAAGAGATTCCATCTCCTTTTGGAAGATGGAATCCCATGCTTTCTGAATCATTGTTTTATAACTATTGCTTCTTCAGCATATTTTCCCGAGTCTAAAATCACGCGTAGAATATAAGTGCCATTTCGAAGCGAACTCACATCTATCTGACACAGCTTGGTATAAGCTTCCACACATTCTGTTTTTACTAATTCTCCTTTTACCGAGTACAATTCGAGGGTATAATTTTCGGCTGTAATTGCGGGAAATTGAACAAACAGCTTGCCTGAAACCGGGTTAGGATATACTTTGAATTCGGATATGGTTTTTTCGGGGCTGATGCCGTCGATAATGTCGGGATTCAAAAAACAATAATTTGAGACCAAAGGTGACTGATATTTTTTAATTCCTGCTTCATAATAACACAATAATACTTCCTCACCGCCGGTCAAACAATGGTTAAAACTGCCTCCATTCAGAATTCCCAGCGTACTTCCGATTCCCTCAATCCAAAGTTCTTTTCTTGTTTTAAATTCCAGGTAGGTCAGATAGAAATATTTACTTGGAATACCATCCGTCACAACAGTTTTAATAGAATCAACCAAAAAACCAAATTGCCTGCATACACAGTTCAATCATAAGGTATCGCCAGCCTTACAGCCAAAATCGTACAACAGGCATTCTTCCTTGGCAGTTATATCCCGATAGAATACTTTTTTATTGGTTTCTTCCCTGATGAACCCTTCAATAATCCATTTCTTCATCTGTTGATCATCGCTGCGGAGAGCCTTCATATAGCGAATTCCATCTACCAGCGTGTCGCCATCAAATTTGGTGTAGTAACTACTACAGAAGTATGAAGAACAACCACTAACCGGACCTGACATTGTACTCCACAACTTATTTGTTGAAAGAAATGATTGTGCGGAGATTTCCCAAACAATCAAAGAAAGGATTATAAACGAGCTGATTTTTTGGTTCATAGGTCGTTGATTTTATATATTTGACATATAAAATTACAATATTCATTCATTAAAGTCAATAGCAAAAATAAAGCCCCCCCCATTTAGTCATAAGTATCTAAAAATTAGACACATGTAATTTAGATGTTTCTAAACATTGTAAAAAGTTCTACAAGAAGGGTTACTTACCTATGTTAATGTTATTGATTGTTGAAATCTAATTCATGGGAAAACGGGTTTTGCATCAGGAATTGCTATTTTTGGAACTCCACAATTTATCCTGTATGTTTTTTAAAGAAGTTATCGGACAAAACGCCACCAAAGAACGGCTGATTCAGTCGGTTAGGGGAGAAAGAGTAAGCCACGCCCAGCTTTTTGCCGGCCCCGGGGGAACTGGTAAACTGGCGCTTGCCATCGCATACTCGCAATATGTTGCATGTACCAACCGTCAGGCAAGCGATTCGTGCGGCGAATGCCCGTCATGCAAAAAGTTCCGGAAGTTAATCCATCCCGATCTTCATTTTGTATTTCCGGTGATAAAAACGCCGAAATTCAAAGAACCTGTCAGCGATAATTTTTTGGAAGAATGGCGACAGATGATCGCGCAAAACCCCTATTTCAGCATCGACCAGTGGTTCGACCAGATTGGTGTGGAGAATGCGCAGGGCTTGATTTATTCGCACCAGAGCGAAGAAATTATCAGGAAACTGAACCTGAAATCGTACGAATCGGAATACAAGGTGATGATTATATGGCTGCCCGAAAAGATGCACGTTGCCTGTGCCAACAAGCTGCTGAAAATGATTGAAGAGCCGCCGGTTAAAACCTTGTTCATCCTGATTACCGAAAGCGAGGAAGACATCATCAGCACCATCCGTTCGCGCTGCCAGCTGATAACAATTCCTCCGATTGATCCGGATTCGCTTGCAAAAGCCATTGCCGTACTGCCCGAAGCCGAAGGCCACGACATCCGCAATATTGTGCACCTCGCCAAAGGAAATTACGGTAAAGCGCTGGAATTGCTTCAGCCCGACGAGCAAACCCTTTTTAACCTCGAACGGTTTAAAGAGCTGATGAGAAGTTCGTATGGAAGGAAATTTACCGACCTGTTCAAATGGGTTGATCAGATTGCCGGCATTGGTCGCGAAAAGCAAAAAAACCTGCTGAACTATTGCCTGATGATTTTGCGCGAGAATTTTATTTACAACCTGAAGAACAAAGATCTCACTTTTATGAACGAGCAGGAAGAAGAATTCTCGAAGCGGTTTTCGCCTTTCATCAACGAGCGGAATATCATTGAAATGTCGGAAGTTTTTGAAACGGCCTATAATCATATCGGGATGAATGGAAATCCTAAAATTATTTTCACCGATGTGGCTTTTAAAATCACGAAACTGATCAGAAAGTAGTGTTCAGTTACAGTTTTCAGCTGGTACTACTTTGGCTTGAAATATTATGGCACGCATGAGGTTAACGATCTCTGCATACAGTGGGGGTTCGGCTCTGTAAGGGCAAACCGACGAAGGAGTGACGCCCCGGGTAGGAAAGAGCCAAATAAAACCGTCCGCGTTAAATTGTTTTTCAAGGCATAAATATTCTCCCGGACGGATAAAGGTTAGCGATTAAAATTGAAGTTAAACCGTTGAATGAGACGGCCGGTTTTTTCGGCTTTTATAGCTATTTTTGTATTCATGCTTTTAACCTTTTGACCCGACATACTATGGATGATCTGAATTTGGTTGATCGAGGCTGTTGCAACGGCCACGGCGGTACCTGCTCAAAGCTCGACGTTTACGATTGGCTGGGCGATGTCATCAATATTGCCAATCCGACTGATCTGGTGGAGGTTCGGTTCAAGAATACGCGAAAAGATTACTTCAGGAATGTAAATAACCTGCAATTGTCGCAGGGCGAGATTGTTGCTGTTGAGGCCAATCCGGGTCACGACATCGGAATTGTAACCCTCACCGGCGATCTGGTAATGGAGCAAATGAAAAAGCACAAAGTCACCACCATTAATGGCGATTTGCGCAAAATTTACCGGAAAGCAAAATCGGCTGATATCGAAAAATGGAAAGAAGCCATCGCGCTTGAACACGAAACAATGCTGAAGTCGCGCCAGATTTCGAATGAACTGAATCTGAACATGAAAATTGGCGATGTTGAATACCAGGGAGACCGCACCAAAGCCATTTTCTATTACCTTGCCGACGATCGTGTCGATTTTCGTCAGCTCATAAGAGTGCTCGCCGATACTTTTAAAATCCGTATCGAAATGAAGCAAATCGGTGCACGACAGGAAGCTGGCCGCATTGGCGGAATTGGCCCTTGCGGACGGGAAATTTGCTGTGCTTCGTGGATCAGCAATTTCGTGTCGGTAACAACCAACTCGGCCCGCTATCAGGATATTTCGCTGAACCCGCAAAAACTGGCCGGACAGTGCGGAAAACTAAAATGCTGCCTGAATTTTGAAGTGGATACTTACCTGGATGCCCAGAAAGATTTTCCGCCAACCAACAACCAGCTCGAAGTTGAAAACGGAACATATCAGTACCAAAAAGCTGATATTTTTAAACGGATTTACTGGTATTCGAAAGTGGGCGATAAAACCGGAAACTTCATCCCGGTATCGGTCGATCGGGTAAAAGAAATCATCCGTTCGAACCAGAAAGGACATAAAGTTTCGCTTTTGGGCGAAGTAGTTGAGGCAAAACCTGCCGTTGCCGAAATTGTTTTCGAAGCCGGGTCAACACGCGATTCGCTTACACGTTTTGATAATCCGAACAAGTCGAAGAAAAAAAGGCACAGCGGAAACAGAGACAGGCGAAACTTTAATAAGCCAAAAGCATAAGCCGGCCAAATATCAGGAATAAGCGTTAAAACACAATGAAAGAGCAATTTATATGCGCGTTAAACAGATTTTTATATTTATAGCAGGAATTTTACTGATCACAGGAATTGTTTCGTGCGACCGCAAAAGAGTGTTCGAAGCATACAAAACACTCGACAACAATGGTTGGAACAAAGATTCGGTGGTTATTTTCGATGTCGCTCTTTCCGATACCATCCGGAACCACAATTTGTATGTCAATATCCGTAACAAGGGAACCTATCCGTACAGCAATCTCTGGCTGTTTCTTTCGGTGGGTTCGCCCGACGGAAAAATGATTACCGACACGGTTGAATTTTCTCTGGCCGAAGCATCGGGTCGCTGGAAGGGAAGTGGCATTGGCGATTTGCACGATAACCAGATTTTGTATAAAAGCAGCGTTTACTTTCCGCACAAGGGAAATTATACATTTCACATCAAACAGGGAATGCGCGACAACGTGCTGCCGGGCATCCGCGACATTGGGTTCAGAATAGAGAAAACGTATTAAGAAAATATGAATATCCGCAATAATACCCAATGTCATAAAAGTCATTCAATTGTCATTTGGTCGTCATTCAATTGTCAGGAAATGACCACATAATGACAATAAATGACCACAAATGACTGATGTAAAATGCCCAATAGGTATATAAGCGGTCAAACATTTAAGAAAAAACAGTGGGGAAGAATAAGTTAAAAAAGTTTGCCGATATGGCAACTTACGAACACGTTGTTCAGGTGTCGTTCAGGCAGTTACAATCCGAAGAATTTCAGTTTAAAGGCAAATGGAGCCGCGATTTTTTTGGAAACGATCATCCGGTTGTGCTCGAGCTGGGCTGCGGAAAAGGCGAATACACGGTAAAACTTGCCCAGCATTTTCCTGAAGTAAATTTCATCGGGATCGACATAAAAGGTTCGCGGATGTGGAAAGGCGCCACGCAGGCCAAAGAGATGAACCTGAAAAATGTCGGATTTTTGCGTACCAACATCGAAAATATCCGCCTGTTTTTTGCTGAAGGTGAAGTAGCCGAAATCTGGCTCACCTTTCCCGATCCGCAAATGAAAAAGACCCGCAAACGACTTACTGCCACTAATTTCATTGAGAGTTACCGCCGGATTGTGGTTCCGAATGGCATTATTCACCTGAAGTCGGACAGCAATTTCATGTATAAGTATTCCGAAGCGATGGTTGCCGAAAATCAGTTCGGCGTAATTCAGAAAACCGAAGATTTGTACCACTCCGAAATCCTGAACGAGGTGCTGTCGATTCAAACTTTCTACGAGAAGCAATGGCTCGACCGCGGTTTGAGCATCAAGTACCTTTCATTCAGGCTAAATCACGGCGAACCGCTCCGCGAACCGGATGTTGAAATTGAGAAAGATCCGTACCGCAGTTTTGGGCGAAGCGCGAAAGAGTAATCAGTTATAAGAAAAAAGTTTTTCAATTGAATGACAAACCAAAAAATCAATTTTCATGATTGATCCGGTTTGTCATTAATTCCTTCCTTCAATTTTATTTATACCGAAGCGTGTTTGTGGCTCACAAAAGCGCTGTAATAGGCAATAATCAGAAATGCGATGGTGGGCACCCAGTATGCGAGTTCGATACTTGCGGCCTGATCGGATACAATACCCTGAATTTGAGTGAGTACTGCAGCACCGGCAATGGCCATAACCATACCTGCACCACCAATTTTTGTGTCTTCACCCAATCCGGCAATTCCCATTCCGTAGATGGTCGGAAACATTAATGACATACAGCCAGAGATACAAACAATGCCATAAACGCCAATAAAACCAACTCCGTAAATGGTTACCAGGCAACTGATAACTGCTAGAACAGCAAGAGCTGTCAATAAATGACGCGGATTAATATACTTCATCAGCCAGGTACTTACAAATCTTGAGATGACGAATAAAATCAAAGATAAAATGTAGTAGGTAGCTCCGGCCTGTTCGGGTGTCTGCGGAAGTAAAGCATCGAGGCCTATCCATTCAGCCATATTATAGAATCCGGCTGCGATGGGTTCAACATTGCGCAGTTTTTCAATAATTTGGACAGTGGAAGCATTGGCTCCCAATTGAGCAATTATGGCATCAAGCTCTAATTGCTGCATTACATATCTGATAATGAACGACCAAACTGCAATCTGTGCGCCAACATAGAAGAACTGGGCGACAACGGCCCATACGTAATTCTTGTTTTTCAGAAGCCTTTTAAATGTTCCGGCAAAGTCAATTCTTTTATCGTCTTCCTTAAGGTAAGGCATTTTGGTGAAATAGAAGGCAAGCAATAAACCTACCATCACCAAACCCACGGCCATATAAGTCATGGTAACCACATTTAATTCGGCTCCCTGAATTTTTATTAATTCGGCGGCAGGAATAGCAGCCCTTTCGGCGGCGCTCATCGTATTTAATTGCGACAGGATAAATACCTGGCTGATTACCACTCCTGTTATGGCTCCAAACGGATTAAACGATTGTGCAAAATTTAATCGCTGGGTGGCAGTTTCCTGAGGACCGATTGCACATACATACGAATTTGTGGCGGTTTCGAGAACCGAAAGACCAGCAAAAAGGATGATAATGGCCAGCAAGAACATCATGAAACTAATATGGATATTTGTGGCAGCCATGAGCATTGCCGGGTAAAACATAAATGTACCAAGGGCATACATGCCCAGACCGAGCATAACTCCTGCCTTATAAGTGTATTTTTTTATGAATAAGGCCGCCGGAATGGCAAAACATCCGTAACCCAAAAGGTAACAGGCAACCTGTATCCATGCAGTTTTTGAATCAGACATGCTCATGATCCGTTTAAAGGCTGCGAGCATTGTATCGGTCAGGTTATTTGGAAGCGCCCATGCAAAGAAAAGTGAAGTAAGCAGGGCAAAAGGTAATACTATACCTTTGGGGACAATTTGTCTTTTTTCCATGTTTTTTCAGAAATGGGATTTAGAATTTTGATGCAATTTCGTTTAAGTCAAGTCCAAATAAATCAGTAACGATTTTTGCCAACTTCTCTCTGTCGCCTTGCATGTGAACAACTCGCTGTGAGTGTGTTAGCAATTCATCTGGTTTTAATTCTGCCGCTGGCGACGAGGTTTCTATTTCATAAAACGGCCCCATAATTGAGCCATCCTCAACAGGGCCGTCGTTATACGAATTAATTACATCACCCTTATACGGGTTGTCCTGTTTTCCCCACTTTGAGTTCACATAAGAAACAGGGCTTGCGGGTATTGTGCACCAAAGAATGGTAAGTATATTTTTTTCTGAATCATAGCTTCCGCATAGTTCTTTGGCTCTTTCGGGAGGCAGCCCTATTTTACTGCGGCGCTTGCCGTCAATCTTGAAATAAGCAGTTCCGTTTTCCACAATTAATCGGTCGGAAGGTACTTTCCCGAAGTATTCGTCGTTTACAATTACCCCTTTTGCCTCTGGTTTATAAGGAACAAAAACGGTGGTTGTTGGCGAAGGATTAAACATGCACAGCAGCCAAACCGACAACAATCCCTTGTCTTTTGTCCATGCATTTTCGCCAGTGTTTGTAATTGTGTTATCTGTTTGATAGGCAACAACATCAAGCCCTTCAGGAATATTTACCTTAAATAATGCTGAAAGTGTATCCTGCGATAAAAGCGAAACTGTTCTTTCAATTCCGATTTTGAATTCGGTACCCGAAGCATTTTTAAGTACCGTGTTTTTTGCAAATTTTACGCTGCCCGAATTCACTTCTATAATGTCATAAGTTTCGGTATCGAGCGCCGGTGGTACAACCCAGTTACTGAATACCTGTTCGGCTCCTTCAGAAAAATAGATCGAGAATGGGCCACCTTCGGGCCCCAGCCAAAAACGCTCCTCGCCGCCAACCGGATTGAATTGGTTACTTACTTCGCCCGATTCGATCAGCTTATAGTTGATCCAGCCAAAGCTTTCGCCTGCATTGCCGTTGGCCGAGCTGGTCATAACGCGACCCTGATAAGCCGGAATAAGCAGAATACGAGCCTCCGATTTATCATCTTTTAATTCGATGGTCTGAATTTTTTTGCTTTCAAAAAATGCAACATCATAACCATAAGTTCCTTTTACAAACGAGCTTTTCTCTGTATCAGCCATTTTTGTGTTTTTTTTCGCCGGAGAGCCGCAAGCTGCCATCAAAACAACAGGCGCTACAAATAAACTTAGGCGACAGTTATTAATAATTGAATGTTTCATCCAAATATTGAGTTAGTATTGATTTAGAATAGTTTGGTTCAGGTATTCACGGATTTCTGGTAATTTATTAATATACTTCAAGTTGTTCCCATTTCGGCAATTGGGGAAATTTGGTGTGCGGGTCGGCCTGGTACCAGTAGCAAACCGACGAAATATCTGATTGCTGTGGCAGGTATCTGCCTCCCTGTCTCCAGCCTAAATCCTGAATAGTGATTCTCAGGTCTTTTTCAAACCTGATGGGGTCTTTAATATGCCAGCGATAAAGTCCGAACCGTTGTTGTGCCTTGTAGGTTCCGTCGGGACGAATAACCTGATGCAGCCCCGCATAAGGCGTGCAAAATTCCTTGTACTGTCCGTTTCGGTCGAAATTGTACGATCCGCAGAAGTAATCTTCAGTACCGGTGCCACAAATTGTAGGGAATTTTTTGTCGCCGTCCATAAAAAACTTGATTTCACCTTCGCCCCACCATCCGTTATTATTGACTCCCCAGGCCATGTAAACGCCAACAAACTGGCCTTTTCCTTTAATATTATCAATAATTGTATAATCTGAAGTTGTATTCGGATTTGTGCGGCGGTATTGCGCGTGGAAATAAGCGGCGTCATCCGGAACATCGGTCAGGGTGTAATCGATCTGATAATACAGTGTCATCGGATCTTTGTCGTTGATGTTTTCCATTGTGATGCGGCATTTTTTGCGGAATGGCATGGTCCAGTAGCAATTAAACGCGCTTCCGGGATTTACACAAACAGCCAGTGAATTGAGTGGCGCATATTCGTTCCAGCCCATGCAAAAGAAATCGCCGACAGGACATTCAACCGAGGGTTCGGTTTCGTCGTCCCAATAAATGCGAAGGATTGAAAAGCGCCAGTTGCCGGTGGGAGTCATCCAGATATGCTGAATGGCGCCCGAGCCGTTGATTTCGGCCATCGTAAAAGTTTCGCCGGGCTGAATGCGGACATAAGGATTTACTTTCCATCCCTGACCCAGGTCGCGGGCGGCAAAACTGGCATTGGCCACGTTAACCTTGTCTTTATCATCGGGATGAGCCATTCCGCCTTTCCCTTTCTCTCCTGTAAAATTCTCGGGACTGATTGATCGGGTCTGAGCGTTCGATAAACGGTATAAATTACCCAAATCGGTATCCAGGCCGTTAAAAGCAGGCTGCGAAAAAACAGCGCTTCCGGCAAAACAAATGATGAAAATAGCAAGCAGGTTTCTCATAGCAGTTCGTTTTAAGTGGGTTAAATTTTTAGTTTGATTTTCAGTTTCCCCAGAAGGGCGGTAATTCCTATAATGATTAAAGCATAAACGAATGATTTAACCAGACCCATCGGGCCGGTTTTCAGGAAAACAGGAAGTGTAAATGTATGAGCAGCAACGATGTAGTAAACGTATGGAATCTGGTAACAGGTTAATGTGCTGGTTCCGGCAGTTTTAATCAGTGCAAACCAGTTCGCTTTTCCTTTCATGTCAACCACGAAATAAATCAGGGCCAGAAACCCGAAAGAAATTGCGTTGCACAGAAAAACCCAGGTGGGCGTTGCCTGAATTTTTGAAATAATGAAGAAGTTGCGCAAAGCGAGGCCGCCAATCAGCAGCAGAATTCCAATCCCGATATACTGCAAGGGTAGTTTATTGCGCTTTTCGGCACTGGTAGCCCGGTCGAGCAAAAGACTGGCGGCAATACCCGCGAACGCAAATCCCTGAAAAGCGCCTCCTCCGGGAATAATTGTTTTCATCCAACCGGCATGATCGGCAATGTTGAGCATTGTGAAAAGGAACCAGACTCCCAGCAAAGCCACCGCCGATTTCCTTGCAAAAAGGTAAATTGGGGCTGAAATAAGGTATGTCCAACCAATGAGGCCGAGGATTCCCCACCATCCCGGCGAGAGCTCTTCCTTGCTGAAATAAGCAAGTGAAACAAGTATCAAAACTCCCAGCACTTGCAAACCAATGTAGAGGTATTTTTTCCAGTCTTCGGCTTTCGGGTACAAATTACAGATCAGGAAAAAGGCAATAATCATCAGTACCTGAAACCACTGTTTGCTTAATCCTGAAGCTGTTATGTCTAGCCCGGAAATATTCATCGAGAAAAATCCCATTACCAGAAGCGCCACCGAGCGGATTACAATGTGCTGCAATATTTTGAAATGACTGTCGCCTTTATCGAGCCGGTTACGAATGGCATACGGAATCGCCATCCCGACAATAAACAGGAAACAGGGGAAAATAATATCCGAAAAACCCAGAAAATCCTGATCGGATTTGGCATGTTCGAGCCATGCCGGAATACCCTTCAACGACCAGAAATCGTTCACAAAAATCATCAGCAACATGGTGATTGCCCGGAAAACATCAATGGAAAAAATTCGTTTTTTTAGAGAGGAATCTCCCCCTGCCCCCTCCAAAAGAGGAGGTAAAAAACTGTCATTCGAAGGTTTGTTTTTTATCATATAAGGCGATAAGTTATTTATGTAAATCAGGGCTGAATTTTTAAACCCGAAGGGTTGTTATGATTATAGAAAAAAATGGCCTAATGCGTATTTAAACCACGAAGTGGTGATAGAATCATGTCATGCCTTCGGCATTTTTGGCTTTTTCCCGCATGATTTGCTATAATCCTACCATGCCTTCGGCATTATCATTCACCCTTGTTTCTCATTATTTCTTATTGATTTCATCAAACAGTGTTTTGAAGCAATTTGCCTGCGATAAGCCATTGGGGGCTGATTCGGTTTTGCGGCCATAATACTCGTCCATAAACTGTTCGGCACCCGACCATACTGTTTGCATCATTCCCTGGAACCGCTCTTTCATTACCGGCGTTACCGAAGCCCTGTACCTGAACATATCCTGTGTTTGTTTCACGGCATTTTCCGGATTTCGCCACGGGCAGGTTACCACGTTGAATCCTTTGGTGGCAAAATACACAGCCGTTTGGTCAGGACGTTCGTAATGCCAGTCGCAAATCACTACGTCTTTGTTAATCATGTCGATAGAGCGGTGTGTATTGTTCATGCTGGCTTCCCACATCCCAATTCCTGTAGTTTTTCCATCAATGAGGCGGTCGCCCCAAATCCAAAGTTTCCGGTCATTGAGCGCCAGATGATTGCGGATTTTGTTGACCTCACCGGCAAACAACTCGGCCTTGTCGTGGCCTGAGCAACGTGGACATTTATCGTCGCCAATGTAAAAAACTTCATCCATTCCGGCGTGGAAAGCGTCGGTTTCAAAGGCGTCGCAAATCTCGTCCATTAAATCAAACACGATTTTATGTACATCGGGGTGCAGCGGGCAATAGCTTTTACAGTACAATCCATCAGCATTTGGCCATTCGTATTTTTCGGGCATTTTTACATGTGGAGTTTCATCGAACTGGGGGTAAACTTTCAGCAGGTTGCCAACGCTGCCTGCCCACGACTGATGCCCTAAAAGGTTTACCTGTGGAATGATTTGGATATTATGTTTGCGGCAAACTTCGACCATCTTTTTTACGTCGGCATTCGAAAGTGCCTTTTCGTTGCGCAATTCAGGATGACTTTTGTACTGGTAATTGTAATCGACCCTCAAAATCAGGGTATTTACTTTTCTCGGGGCAAGTTCTTCGTCGATGAATTTCACGAAGTCGTCAACCCGTTCAACACCCGGTGCAGCAATGCAAAATCCTCTGACAGGCAGTTCTTTGTTTAGTTGCTTCTGCGAAAATGAAGCATTCAGGAAAAAAAATGAAATGAATACAATTAGAGAAGTTGATAGTTTAGTCATGGCTTGAAAGGTTTAGAAGTTCAGGGTAACAAGTTGGTAAAAATATGGAACGCTTGCAAGGGTATTTCAGATGTTTAGAATTTCCCATTAGGTATTTCGTTAATTCACCACTATTTTCTCTACCTTATTTCGGGTTTTTGTTAGCACTTCTACCAGATAAAGGCCTTTTTTCAGGGTTCCGGTTTCAATCCGCGAGTCCAGCCCATTCAGTAAAACGGATAAAACAGCCTGGCCATTCAAATCAAAAACCCGAAGCATTTCTGTTCCTGAAAATTCGGGCAAAATAATTCTGATTTTGCTGCCCGAGAGTTCAGTAATGATTTTAATCTGTTCTGATTTGGTGACTTCGATTGCAGGCAAAACAATATCAGCTTTGGCGCACAACCATTTTTCAGGATCGAACTGAATGGAATCCACCCTTTCTTCTGAAATTAAAAACTCCTGATTTTGTTGTGAGTGGAAAAGTCGCAAATCTTTGTATCTGCCATCTTTCCAGACACGAACCGGCAAGTGCATTTCGAAAAAAGCGACCGATTCGTGCGACGGAGTCTGGCGCACACGAAGTTTTTGTTTTACCGGATTTTCCGGATCAGGAAAATGTGTAAGCATGTATGTCGGATAACCTTCGCCATAATACCAGTCGTTAAAAAATTCGGTAAACGAAGTGTCGGCGGCGGTTTCCAGATGCTTTACAAATTTATCGTGAGAAGCAAAACCATTGGCTACTGTCGGGTCTTCCAGATAATTTTTCATTCCACTGAAAAAACGCTCATCGCCCATTTCCCAGCGCAACATGTGCAGTAAATAGGCGCCTTTCGAATACGACAGACGGTCGTTAAAAAGCCGGCTTACATTGGCAGTGTCCGCTACATAAACCGATCCGCCGGGCGACGAAACAATTCTTCGCAGCTGAATGTCCTTCCACCTTGGCCAGGCAGCGCTGTCGAGCAGGTTTTCGAAAGCCAGGCCGGTAAGGTAAGTTGCAAAACCTTCGTTTAGCCAGATGTCGTGCCAGCTGGCCAATGTAATGTAATTGCCAAACCACTGGTGAGCCATTTCGTGGGCAACCAGTTCAAAATTCAGGTTGTTCATAAAACTCATGGTTTGGTGCTCCATACCGCCTCCCCATCCGAACTGGGCATGGCCGTATTTTTCGCTGGCAAACGGATAGGTAATAAACCGGGAATTGAAAAACTTCATAATTCCGCGCGTTTCGTTGGCTTTTGTTTTGGCGGTTTCAACGTATTCGGGATAAAAGTAATTCAGTATTTCAATTTCTTTCCCGTCGGGAGTCTCCACAAATTCAGTATAAGTTTCGTAGTTGGTTACCGCAATGGCAACCAAATAAGTGGCAATAGGGTAGCGGTGTTTCCAGTGGGCGGTACGTTTTTCTCCTGAAATCTGATCGGAAATCAGTTTGCCGTTGCTGGCTGCCTTGTATTTGGCGGGGCAGGTAACATGCAAATCGATCGAATCAATTTTATCGGTCAGGCTTTCCTTGCATGGCCACCAATCGCGCGATCCGTAAGGTTCCGACAAAGTCCAGAGTACCGGAACATTTTGGTGTTTTGAGATGATAAACGAACCAAAACCGGTTTGCGGTGGCGCTCCGTGATAGAAAATTTCGATTTCGCAGAGACTGTTTTTAGCTGCTATCTCTGGAATTTTAACGGAGATTTTATTGGATTGGTGCATGAAATCAATCCGGTTCCGGTTAAAATGAATCGAATCGACAATCAACTCTGTGGCCAGGTCGAAATGAATTTCTTCGATGTTTTCCTTCAGGAATTTAACCCGCGAAAGTACCGATCCTGAAATATAATTTACAGCCGGATCGACTTCCAGACTTAGCCGCTGGTAAACCAGATCGTATCCGGCATAGCTGGTTGATTCTGTGAATTTTACTGATTTCAGGAATGAACGAGCTTCGCCGAAAGCCATCTTTTCAGAAAAATCAGGATCGGGCTGTTGCGAAAACACTATTTGAAACTTTAAAAGGAGAATCAGGAATAAAAGGTTTCTCATGCTGACCAATGTCGATTAAAAAACATCCGAATATAAGAAAAACACAGCTTCCATTTTCAGAATCAATTTGTTTTGAGGATAATTGAATCGGTATCGAATATGATCGACTTTCCTGATAACCTTGTGGATATTAAAAATTAAAAAGGGTGACTGTTGCCAGCCACCCTTTATGTTTAAGATGTTTAATCCATAAAATGGATGAATTAATTTTTATACATTATTTTTCCGGTTTGCACTTTTCCATCAAGAATTAATCGGTAAATTAAAATACCGGCAGTGATGTTTCTTGGTTGGAATTCAATCCGGTTCATAACACCTGTTTTTACCTGAGCATCTAACAGAGTGGCAATTTTCTGGCCAATCATATTGGTGATTTCAAGTACAGCGCGTCCGTCTTTACCAGAAGCAAATTCGAAAATTGCGCGGTCGCTGAAAGGATTTGGATAAGCCTTCAGAGGACTGTCTTCCATTTCAGAAGTAGCAATACGAGCTATTTTCAGTTCGACTGGAGCTGATACATATTGACATACAACAGCATGAGCAATCACATACAAATCGCCTGATTTTCCGGAGAAACTATAGCTGTATGTTGTCGCGTTGGTTAAGGTGGCATTTACATGGCTGTATTGGCCTGGGGCTACAGATGCAATGGTTTGCTTACCTTGTTTAACCATTGGATATTTGGTAGAACCAACATAGATGTGAGCTTCGCTCATGAAGTAACCTGCATTTATGGTGTAAGTTACAGTCACTGTTCCTGCAAAATAATCAACTTTAACATTTCCTGCCAGTTTTTCAGCAGAGATAGAACATTTGGCTGCACCAGCATAAAGATCTAATGTGGTGGATGTTTCCGGAGATATTTTGTTTGTCCATCCCCATCTGTCAAATCCATCGCTAAGGAAACAAGTCGTGTTCGAGTTTCCGGCTGGATTATATCCAAATGCTGTATTACATTCCAGTACACATGGAACCAGCTCAACAGTGATCTCTTTGCTAAGTTCGCAATTGGCGTCTTTTACAACAATTGTGTGAAGCCCAGCACTAAGATTTGGGAAAGTATATGGAGAAGCTTGTTCCATAAAATCAGCACCATCAATGCTAACCATCAAAGTGCCAGTTCCACCAGAGAAGGTAGCCTCAATGCTTCCGTCCATTGTACCTTCACAATTTTCAGGAAGAGCGGTTAATTCAAGGACAAGTGCTGCAGGTTCAGTAATTTCAACGGTTGTTTCATCAGAGCAAACATCACCTTCGTTACCGCCAGCATTTGTGGCAGTAATTGTGTAAACGCCAGGGCCGAAAGCAGGTCCTTCAACCACGTTTCCTTCG
>Ga0154413_1001_pt3 | contig 20356 bp, 17 predicted proteins | sample RifGroB2_FD_115917 | JGI IMG/M metagenome (GOLD analysis project Ga0154413, IMG submission 115917) | Bacteroidetes bacterium GWB2_41_8 | reverse complement strand
CCATCAGGAACCACCGGAATAGACCGTTTCCAGCCAACATACGACCATGCCCGAACCGAGCGCACGCGCCCGAGGTTTCCGGCCTGAATGTATTTAACGGCATCGAGCCAGTGCGGATCGCTGCGTTGCCATTGCCCAACCTGAACTACTTTTTTGTACCGGTGAGTTGCTTTTACCATCAGGTTACATTCTTCGATGGTGTAGCCCAGCGGTTTCTCGCAATACACATCTTTTCCGGCTTCCATCGCATAAATTGTCGGGATGCAGTGCCAGTGATCGGGAGTTCCAACAATTACCGCATCAATATCTTTCTGTTCAAGCACTTTCCTGAAATCGCCATAAAGTGCAGGTTTTTTACCCGTCATTTTTTCGAATTCGGCAGCACGTTTATTCAATACGTTCTGGTCAACATCGCACAAGGCGGCACATTCCACATTGGGTTGTTTCATAAACGAGACCAGATTGGTCCATCCCTGATTGTTGCAACCAATAAGTGCCACCACTATTTTTTCGTTGGCTCCCACACATCCGGCATTCATGATAGTTGGGAAAACACTTACGGCCGCGGCTACCGAAGCCGATTGTTTTATAAAAGTTCTGCGATCGTTGGTCATGATTATTTGGTTATTAGGTTATCGAATCTGGTTATTATTTTTACATTTAAAGTCTTAAAAATTTGCCCTAAAGGTAACCAACCAAGGCAAAAGTAAAAAGTTTAAGATTGGTATCTGCCAATATTTTATTGATATTTTTCTGATCATGCACTCGATTGCACAATTTCAGACATTTAGTGATATTTCAGGAACTAAAAAAAACATTTATGAGACCTTACATTTTAGCCGAAACCAACTGGAAGAACGTAAAAGACGAGCAATATCAACTCGTTGTATTGCCTTGGGGAGCAACCGAAGCGCACAACTATCACCTTCCATACGCGACTGATAACGTAGAAGCCGAAGCCATTGCAGCCGAATCGGCCCGCATCGCATGGGAAAAAGGGAGCAAAGTGATTGTGCTGCCTGCCATCCCGTTTGGTGTAAATACCGGTCAGTTTGATGTTCAGCTTAATATGAACATGAATCCTTCAACGCAGTTTGCAATCCTGAACGATGTGATAGAAACACTGAACCGGCAGGGAATTTATAAACTCGTGATACTGAACAGCCATGGCGGAAACGACTTCAGGCAAATGCTGCGCGAACTGGGACTAAAATACCCGAAAATGTTTCTTTCGGAAGTAAACTGGTACAAAGTAAAAGACGCCAATACCATTTTTGAAGATCTGGGTGAACATGCCGGTGAAGTTGAAACCAGCCTGATGCTTTACCTGAAACCGGAATGGGTGCTACCGATTTCGGAAGCAGGTGACGGCGCTGCAAAAAAATACCGGTTTAAAGCCATGCACGAAGGATGGGGATGGGCTGAGCGCCGCTGGACAGCTGTTACAAAAGACACCGGCATTGGCAATCCGGCCAAAGCTACGGTTGAAAAAGGCGAACGTTTCTTCAAATTACTGACTGAGAAAATCGGGACATTTTTGTTTGATGTGGCAACAACCGACCGCGAAAATTTTTACGAATAATACAGCTTTCTAACAAGCCCATTGGGTGACTTGGAAGTCACCCAATGGGCTTGCTTATAACCAAAACCTGGGTTCAAACTCCGGAAATCCGTTTTTTATATACATCGAGACATTCAGTTAACCGATCTTTGGCGGTGGTATCGCCCGGTACATTGTGCGACGGATGAATGTAAAGTTTCACGCCGCGCTCAGCCAGTATTTCGGCTACGGTAGTTACTGTCATCCAAACTGCGGTGATGAATCCCATTGTTGAAACCGGGCCAATTTTATCGACATGGTTTTTCAACGGAACGCTGGCATCCTGAATCGGAACGCAGGTGTCAACCACCACATCGGCGATTTCGAAAATATTTTTTTCGCTCGAATGTCTCGACTTTTTCCCTTCTGCTTCGCCAGCCGATCCAAAAACGATCAGTTTATTCCCCATTTCCTTTACTTTCAGTGCAATATCAATGTTTACGGCATTGATACCGGTGTGCGAAAAAAGCCAGAAACAATCGTCTTTGTGAAACGTGTATCCTTTCATTATTTCAGTTCCGTAGCCTTCCACCCTTTCCAGAAAAACAAAATTATGCACACTCATACCGCCCATAATATTGGTAAAAAAGGTAAGTGGCAGCTCGCACATCGGGTGAAAACCCAGAAAACCACCAATTCGCGGATACATTTCTTCGATAGGCAAAGTCGCATGCCCACAGCCAAAAGTATGCACCCAACGCTCCTTTTCGATGGTGTCGGCCATTATTTCAGCCGCTTTCTGTATATTCTCCATTTGTGTGGATTCAATTTTATCCATGATTCCACGTGCATTGTTCAACCATTGTTTTGCTAACATAGTTCTGTGTTTTAGTTTTTTAGAATATTTTGTTGCTTCAGTTTCAGGATAATAAAATACAGGAGGATTAACATGATCAGGATAATCGCCATCATGTAAACTGAAAAACTGGCTACCTTGTATGTTTCGAAAACGATTCCACCAAGCGCATTCAGTAACATGTTTCCGGTAAGCGCCATTACAAGCACCAAACTAAAAGCTGCTCCTGAAATATCAGGAAACATGGTTCCGACATAACCGAGCATCACCGGAAAAGCAGCTGCGGCACCAAACCCAAGCATGGCAATTCCTACCATTCCTATGGAATATGATGTTCCGAATTTCATCATCAGCAAGCCTGAAAATGTAATCAGCAAACCGGTCAAAAGCACTTTGTAGGCCACAATCGTTTTTAGCGCAATGCCCAGCAACAATCGTGAAACAGTCAGGCTGATGCTCATAACGGTAAGTGAAATCAGCGCGTTTTGAGTGTTGACAGAATACACTTCCAGAAAATACCGGGGCGTCCAGGTGGTTGTCAGCGTTTCGAAACCGCTTTGAAAGAACAGGAAAAATCCGATTAGCAGAATAGTCGGATTTTTCAGCATCTGAAGGTATTTTTTGTACGGAATTCCTCCTGAATTCTTTGGTTCAGGACATTTCAGAATTAAAAATAAGGTTAGTGGAACAATCGCCATCAATCCGATGACAGACAAAATAGACGAGTAGCTCATATCATTTTTCAGCAGCACCGAAGTTACCAGAGGAAGGCTCAAAGCGCCAATTCCCCAGAAAACTCCCAGAAAACTAAGGTAAGCTCCTTTCTTTTCGGTAAACAGGTCGGCCACCAAAGCACTGGTGGCTCCGTTGATAATTCCCCCTCCCAAACCCAGAAGAAAAATCATTGCCTGAATAACGATCAGCTGGTCGGTACGGCCAATCACTTCAAATGCTGTTAATAAAAACAACAGGCTTACAATCATGATAATTTTGTAGCCAAAACGATCGGCCACCGGGCCAAACGAGACCGATCCAAGCAGCGCTCCGGCGGCAAACACCGAAGCTAAAATTCCGATAAAGATTTTATCGACCGAAAACGAACTGGTAAGATATTCGTTGATGGTTCCGATTGCTACGCAGGCTATCCCGAACAACAACATGGCCACACTCGCGGCCAGAAAAAGAAGATTTTTATTGTGCATGTCTTTAATTATCTCTTGTTAATTTACCTGATCGCCAGATAACCAGCGCCATACATTCCCGCTTTGCTGCCAATTGACGACACTTCAAGTGTAAATTCCTGAAATCCGATTGGTTGTGCCCATTTTTGTGCTTCCCGATAAATCTGATCGAGAAACCGGGCTGCCTCGCCAAAAACTCCACCGCCCAAAATAATCTTTTCAGGATTAAAAAGACTGACCAGATTGGCAACAGCCATTCCCCAATATTCAATGGCGCGGTTAATAACAGCTACAGCGATTGTATCGCCAAATTCGTACTGACTGATTAAATTATTTGCGCTTAGCTCCATTTCGTTTCTGAAGATTCCGTTATAATCGCTGCTTTGGGAAAGCAATTCACCGGCAAAACGTACCAATCCGCTACCCGATGCGTAGTATTCGAAGCATCCGCAGGGATTGTATTTTTCATGATATGGGCGATCAAGGGCAAGCCAACCGGTACATCCGGCGATATCGTTCGCGCCCCGAAGAATCTGCCCGTCAATTAATATTCCTGCACCAATGCCGGTGCCAACAGCCATAAAAATGGCGTTGCGGCATCCTTTGGCATTTCCTTTCCAAACTTCGCCCAGAATATAGCAAGCCCGGTCGCTGTCGATCCTAATTTTTATTTGCCGGTTGCCAAGCAAAGTTTCCAGTTCTTCCAGCAGAGGATAGTCGCTCCACCCGGCAATGTTTGGAGCCCAAACTTTACCCGATTGCGAATAATAAATACCCGGCACCGAAACGCCCAAAGCATAAACTGGATTGTCTTGCTTTTCGGCTTCACGAATAAGTAAGTTGATGTGATCGTTAATGACCAATCCAACTTCGAATCCCGCTTTATCCCGAATCAGCGTTCTGTTGGTGGTCAGAATTTCTCCATCGTCTGAAAACAAAGCGGAATTAACTTTTGTAGCACCTAAATCAAGTCCGATAAATGCCATTGGGGTATAGTTTTAGTGACATTTGCATGAAAAATATCGCAATCGACTGCTATCTTTTACTCAAAACTCTTCCAGTATTTCGTTTACCTCATCCAAATCAAAATAAGCTGCATCCCATTCTTCGTCTTCCTCCAAACCCATCCATTCCTTCATTTCATAATGCTCTTCGTGTTTTGGGTCAGCCATAATCATTTTCAGATTTTCGTAGCCCCACGGACCGCCACAATCTTCGGGTGGACAAGTACCTTTTCCAGCCATACAAAACGGATGTTTTATCATATCCGGAAGGATTTTCTCAAGTGTAATTTGGTGTATCCAATCATCACCAAAATCATAGATGTAGGTAAATGTTTGTTTTTCGGCAGTAAAGATCTGGGTCAATTTAATCTTCGTTGCATTCATATCAGGTTTTTCCCAGTCATCCTTTAACGGAATTGCGATGGTAGGTCTTGATCCATAACCTTTTGGGCAGAATTGATACAGGTGAGAATTTTCCCACCCAAAAACAATCTGTATCAGTATGTGAAACTTGTGAAAACTAAAATCTTCGGGAACAACGACTTGTCGCCAGACCGGTGGTTTGGTCACTTTCTTAAGCTGAATTTTAAATTGGTAAGCCATAATATGTATATTTAAGACAATGACATTTTCAGATGACAGTTATTGTAATAAATGCAAGCTAATTTAAACTATCATAAATTAAAACACAACACCATAAATCAAATAGTTTCAAAGATTTAAGGTACCTATTTACTCTTTGATTAATTACCCATAAGTTTTAGAATCCAATTTCCCTCAACAGCTCCTATAAGCTCCCCATTTCTGAAATTGCATAGCAGCAAATTTCGATTTACATATTAAGTAAAAGGATTGAAATAATGCGACAATAAATTCATCTCATTACATAGCAGAATCAAGCCCGCAATTTTTACCGGACAATGCGCTACTTTTGTAAACTGAAAAAAGCAGATTATGGAGCAGGATGTTCGTATCGTGAAACCCGGGAACAATGGACGGTTACTCGGAGAAAAAGGAGAATCGCTGGTTCCTCCGGCTGACTGGTCATTTTTGCCGGCAGGAGATGCCGGAATTACCAGAAAGGTTACTTCGCTGAAACAGTTTTGGAGGGTCGAGGTTAAAAAAGGCCGACGGACCATCTCGCTTGGTATTTGGGCGCCGGAGTCAACCATCCTTCAGGCACAGCAAGAAGTCCAGGCGGTTCGCTTAACCGATGAGTATAAAAAGAAGCGGGTAACTGATCTTAACCGGCGCGAAAAGAAACAAGAGCAATACGAGTCGGAGTTCTGCAGGGCAGTAGAAGCTTATCTCAATTTCTGCGACAATTATAAAGACATCGAAAAAAAACTTGCCCGCGCGGTTACTGTTCATGCAATTCCGGTTGGAAGTGGCACTGTTGCCCGTACACAAATGATTCCGATTGAAGAAAGAGCTGCTCACGCGATAATAGCGTGGATGCGCCATCAAACCACAGTTTATGACCACTTAAAAATAGCGCGGATTAAAGGCGAACGGCGAGCTGTTAGAAGAGAGCTTGCCCAACAGTCGGTTACACTGCTTGCCAATTACCGCGAAGGCAAAATGATTCCAGCTGATTGCCCTTTACAGAAAGCATTGAACAAATTTTGAACTATTAATCATGGCAAAACTATGTCCCTGCGGTTCAACCCTATCCTACCCTGATTGCTGCGGAATGATTATCGGCAGGAAGAAAGAGGCGGCAACCCCACTCGAACTCATGAAGTCGCGCTATGTGGCTTTCACAATGGCCAATGCCGATTACCTGATGAGCAGCCAACATTCTAAAACCCGTCGGGTAAAAGAGTCAAAACAAATTAAAAAATGGGCCGAATCGGTTCAATGGATGGGTTTGGTAATTCTGAATACCCGGAAAGGAGAAGAAACCGACGACATTGGTTATGTCGAGTTTCGTGCAATGTATCTGGAGGCCGGACAGATACAACAAATACACGAACGATCACTCTTTGAGCGCGAAAACGGGAAATGGGTTTATGTATCGGGTGTTCATTTATAAAAAGTCGTTGTAATACAGAGCGATATCAAACCTTCTGAAAATATAAATTACTTATATTTATCGCTTAAAAAAAACCACCCTAATCCATTCTGCATGAAACGATCTGTAAAAATCATCCTTGTAATTGTTGCTATTGTATTGGCAGCCGGAGCATATTTTGGATATCAAATCTATCAATCAGTCATGGGAAGTGAGCCATTATCAGGGAAACAGGATAACATTCCGGATTTAATGGTTCCCACACCACCAATTACCACAGGAATTGCCGACTGGACCAATTGGAGAGGCGCCAGCTTCGAAGGGAAAAGCGCCACCAAAGGCATTCAGACCGATTGGTCGAAAGGATTGGAAAAACTGTGGCATGTAAACTACCTTTGTCAGGACAAAGCCACCGCTTCGTGGTCATCACCTGTAATTCAGGGAAACAGGCTGATTGTTCCGGGAAGAGACGAAGAAAATGATCTGGTCTTTTGCATTCATGCTGATACCGGAGAACTCATCTGGATGGGTTCATACAAGGCAGAGGCCACCAACAGCCATGGTCCGGGTTCGCGGGCAACTCCGTTCATTAACGACGGCAAAGTATACACTTTCGGGCGCAGCGGCGACCTGGTATGCTGGAACCTCGAAGACGGCAAACTTATCTGGCATAAAAATGTGAAGGATGAAGGAGGCGTTGAACCAACCTGGGGCTATTCAACCACACCACTTGTTTTGGATGATAAAGTCATTGTTCAGGGTGGCGGTTCTGCTTTGGTTGTTGCCTACAACAAATTAACGGGCGACCTGCTCTGGAAGTCGATGGAAGGAGAAGCCGGATATGCTGCCGCAATCACCTTGAATATTGAAAATGAAGTGATGCTCCTGATTTATCACGGCACCGGACTTTCATGCCTGAATCCTTCCGACGGAAAGCAATTATGGACAGTTCCCTGGCCAACAGAATACAGCGTGAACGCCACCACTCCAATTGTGTCGGGCGATATCATCTTTCATACTTCGGGTTACAAAATGGGTTGTCAGGCCATACGAGTCAATAAAAGCGGATATTCCGAACTTTGGAAAAACAATCTGATGGAAGCACAGCATTCCGATCCGATATTGATTGACGGATATATTTACGGATATTCCGGCGAAAGCTCACGCATGGATGGCCAGTTTAAATGCATCGAACTATCTTCAGGCAAAGAAATGTGGAGTACCAGTGAAATCGGACAGGGAACGACCACTTTTGCTGACGGGCATTTGATTTGCCTCGACATCAAAGGAAATTTACATCTCCTGAAACCCGATCCTTCAGGATTTAAAAAAGTGAGCGAAATCAAAAAAGCGGTCGAAGATGTAAAAAATCCGGGATGGACAGTTCCGGTGGTAGCCAATGGTAAATTGTATCTGCGTTATTTGCAGCAACTGGTTTGTTATAAGCTGGATTAAAATTAAAAAAAAGGTGGCTGTAAATCAGAAACAGCTTCCCAATACAGGCCACCTTTTCTTCATATTCTCGACAAAATACCGGTATTATCTTTTTGAAAGTTCAACCAAATCTCTCACTTCGGTTATTGCATCGAATGGAACCAGTGTGAAGCCATATTCGTAGGCTTTGTCGGGCTGAAGCATGTATTTGGCCAGTGGTTTCGAATACCAGCTGTCAACACTTCCTAATCCTCGCTGAAAATAATCGATGTTCCAGCGAACCAGATTTTGTTTCCTGACATCCGTAGTATGCTTTTGCTCTTTATGTACCGGACCGTAATCTGTCCCTGTGCGAGCATCAAAATCCGAAGTCAGGTAAGGCATTGCTGTGGTTTCGAAACCCTTTTCTCTGGCATCCGAAATGGCCATCAAGCCTTGACCTTTTGAGTTTGAAAGAGCCACCCAGCGCACATCGGTTTTGTTGCCATTTTCCTGCGGGCGAACATACGGGACCATCTGGTCGGCCACTTTGCTCTGGAAAAGATCGACAAACGATGAAACATTCCGATCCACATAATTTTCCCATGGACCGCGTCCAAACCAGCTCATGTTTTCGAATTCGCTTTTCAGGCACAACACCATTCCGATGCGTGGAATGTCCGACTTTTCGGTTGCCGAAGCTTCTAAACGGTTTTTCAGGTGGATTTTTCCGTTTCCGCTAATGGTGTAAATGGTTGAGAACGAGGTTCCGGCTTCGGGCAAATCCCAAATCGCCATAATTTCATAATTGTCTGCTCTAAGTTGCTTAGCTTCAAAACTTTTTAATTTATTCTGAAGGGTCACTTTCTTCCAGTTGATGTTGTTGCCGGGCATGTTGTTACCGAAATCATTATCAGTCACAGCTCTCCAGAAGTCGGGGCGCGGTCCCTGTTTGTTTTCCAGATATTCGGTGCCTTTAAACACAAAGCTGGTCAGGTAGCCGGTTTTGGAATCAAAAACTGCCTGAACATCAGAATTGAAAATTCTAAGCTGATCGGCGGTTTGTTCCATCGTTAGTTTTGCAGTTTCCACTTCAGGAGCAGCCGAAGCTCTGTACCAGGGCAAACGGATTTGTTCAGTAGCCACTGTATGGCCGGTTGGAATTACGCCAACAGCCGATTTCGTCAACGCCTTGAAATGCAGGAAATATTCGGTAGCAGGTTTAATTTCGAGCCCGGAAGCCGAAAGTTGCAACACTTTACCCAGGTGTGGTTCGAGCTCAAAAGTCGGTACTTCCAGTTTCTGAACCACTTGTCCATCAGCTTTTATAACGGCTGTAATTTGCAAATCGCGAAGGTTGGTGAAATCGTACAGGTTTTCGACCAGAATGCGCAACCGGTCTTGTTTCAGACTTAAAGGTTTGAGTTTTACCCATTCGTGCGCTTTTTTTACTTCGTACAAAGCTGGCTGCGGGGTACGGTCGGCCCAAATAATTCCATTGATCAGGAAATTACCGTCCGATGGCATATTCACGCCATAATCGCCGCCATAAGCATAAAATCGATTACCTTTTTCATCCGCTTTCCAAAGACCCTGATCTACCCAATCCCAAATGAAACCACCCTGAAGTTGAGGATATTTGTTAATCACATCCCAGTAATCCTGAAAATTTCCGGTACTGTTTCCCATCGAGTGGCAATATTCCGAAGGAATAAACGGGCGGTCGAGCAAGTGTTCGCCAAACCACTCAAAAGTTTGCGGGTCGGGATATTGAGGCACAATGATATCGCTGTTCCAGTCGAAATCCAGTGCAAAACGACTGCCGATTTCTACCCGTTCGTACTGAACAGGGCGTTTGCTGCGGTCGGCGGCTTTCATGGCTTTGTATCCGGCATAGAAATTTACCCCGTTTCCGGCTTCGTTGCCCATCGACCAAATAATGACCGATGCGTGATTTTTGTCGCGTTGTACCGTACGAACCAAACGGTCAACATGCATTTTCTCCCATTCGGGCTTTTTGGCAAGCGATTTTTCGCCGTAATACATGCCATGCGATTCGATGTTTCCTTCATCAACAAGGTAAATTCCATATTGGTCGCACAGTTCGTACCAGCGCTCGGGCTGCGGATAATGTGAAGTACGCACCGCGTTGATGTTGAATTGCTTCATCAGCCGGATGTCGGCCATCATGGTTTCTTCGTCGAGAACGTGACCGGTATTTGGGTTGTGCTCCTGCATGTTTACACCTTTCAGGGTAATGGCCATGCCATTTACAAGCAGTAACCCACGCTTAATTTCAACCCTCCTGAAACCAACGGATTGAGTGGTGGATTCCAGTTCGTTCCCATTGCTGTCTTTCAGGATAATGAGCAAAGTGTAAAGCTTGGGGAATTCAGAACTCCAGGGTTTTATAGCCGGTAGCAAGGCTTTAAAATCAGCAGTAATTTCAGAACCAGCATTCAGGGTAACACGTTTTGATGACTTGGTTAATACTGAATTTCCATCCAGAATGGAGTATTCCAGTTCAGCCTCAAAGGTAGATGAAGTGTGGTTTTTTAGCTCGGCATACAATTCAAAAATCCCATCGCGGCAGAGATCATCGAGGGTAGAAACTACTTCGAAATCACGAATCCGGAGTTTGGGCTGGGCATAAATATATACCGAACGCTCAATACCGCTCATGCGCCAGAAGTCCTGACATTCGAGGTAGCTGGCATCGCTCCAACGGTAAACTTCGAGCGCGATGGTGTTCGGCTTGCCAAATTCCAGATAGTTGGTGATATTGAATTCTGCCGGAAGTTTACTGCCTTCGCTGTAACCCACCTGTTTGCCATTGATCCAGATGTAAAAAGCAGATTTTACCGAACCGAGATAGATAAAGGTTTCTTTATTTTTCCAGTCTGCCGGAACAGTAAATTCGCGGCGATAGGAGCCAACCGGATTGTATTCGCGCGGAACAGCCGGAGGTTCAGGGCCTTTTTTGAATTCGGTGATTGGGGTGCGCGCATCGGCAAATTCGTAAGGATGATTGACATAGATGGGCACATCAAAACCCTGCATTTCCCAGTTTGCCGGAACTGGAATATCCTTCCATTTCGAAACCTTGTACCCGGGCTTGTAAAAACCGACAGGTCGTGCCGCAGGTGTTTTCGACAGATTGAATTTCCAGATTCCATCAAGCGAAACTTTATTTTCGGAAGCGTCTTTGGAAAGTGCCTTTTTTGAGTTACTGTAGGATGTAAAAGTGGCTCGCCCGGGTTCTTTGTTCCGCTCAATAACCTGAATATTATCCCATTCCGGCTTTTCCTGGGCAACGGTCTGAAATTGTGAAATAAAGAGAACAACAAATAAGAGAAGTGGATTCTTCATAACAAGAATAATATAGTTGGAAAAAATGGTTCAGTAATGTTTTGTATGAGCCAAATAGTGCATCGTTTATAGGTGCAGAGCACCGTTGATATTTGTAGTAAATACATCGTAAAAAGCTTACACAAGGTGCAGAGCACCGAAATATAATTTATAATATTCCGGTGCTCTGCACCTTTTCAGCTTTTATCAACTTTTTTACTATAAATATTATACGGCTCTGCCGCTTTCTGATTGCATAAATTCGTTAGTCAACTTGAGGATTTTCAACAAGGGTTAATACTTTAAATCCCCAACTGTTTATCGCCACCTTTTTTAAGATCTCTAACCCCTGTAGTTCCTCCACCGTTTAGAGTTATATCAAGTGGGTTATTGGTTTTCCATGCACCCCGGGTAAAGTCAGGAATTTCAATGGGTTTTGATCCATTGGCAATCGACCATTCGCTCAACGGAGTAATGCAACTCCAGGCAGCAGCGTCGTAAACGTCCATATCCATTGGTAATCCATTGCGCAGGCAATCAATTAAGCGCCAGTCCATCATAAAATCCATTCCACCGTGGCCTCCAACTTTTTTGGCCATTTCACCCATCCGGCGAACAATTTCAGGTGCATATTTTTCCTGAAGTTCTTTCATTTTGGCTTCATCAGCCACATTATGACCAAATGCGATGTGTTGAAGCGGCCATTTCTGGGCAAAACATTTTGTGCCACTAAGCATGTGAATTCTGGAATAAGGACGAGGTGAACTAACATCGTGCTGAATCATTATCGTACGCCCTTTGTTGGTCTTTATCAGTTGAATGTCCATATTCCCACGCATATCCCAACCATCGAACTGCTGAAAAAACGGATCTTCTTTTGCTTTTTCCTCAATTCTGTTTTTCAAGGTAAAATCGGCCGACATCATTGCCGTAAGGTAATCCATTTTGTCGCCACGATTGATATTCATTGCCTGGCAAATCGGGCCTAACCCGTGAGTTGGATAGACATTGGCTTTGCGTTTATTTTCGTGAATTCGCCACATTTTTGTATAGGCGCCATCGCTCATTTTGTCGTCTTTCGGCTTGTTGAAATGCCAGTAATCCAGATCGTGAATGTATGCACCTTCGCCATGAATCAGGTCGCCGAAAACACCTTGCCGAACCATATTCAGGGTAAGCAATTCGAAGAAATCGTAACAGCAATTTTCCAGAATCACACAATGTTTTCGGGTGCGTTCCGAGACTTCAACAATTTGCCAGCATTCGTCCATCGTTTTGGCGGTAGAAACTTCAACAGCGGTATGTTTATCGCCTTCCATAGCTGCAACAGCTACCGGAACGTGCCATTCCCAGGGAGTGGCAATGTAAACCAAATCAACCAGATTGCTGTCGCATAGTTGTTTAAACCCAAGATCTCCTGCAACAAATTCTTTTGCTTTGGGAAGTCCTGCTTTGGTTAGTATTTCCTGTGCTCCGTCAACAGCAGCCTGACGAATATCGCAAAGAGCTGTAATTTCAACACCCTCAATATAAGTCATTCGTTCAACAGCGCCAGAGCCACGATCGCCAATACCCACAAAACCTACCCGCACTTTATCCAACTTTGGCGCCGCGTACCCGCACATGTTGAACTTTTGTTTCGAACTTTTTCTTCTTCCTTCAGCACTTGTTTCAGTGGTTAACGAAGCTGCCTGGCTGGCCAATCCTGTTGCCAGCATTCCGGTTCCAAGTATCGAATTCCGGAGGAAATCCCTTCTGTTTGAACTCATTGTTTTTTGATTTTATCGTTGGTTTAGTTTTTTTTCGTCAGATATGGCTTGATGATTTCCACCCAAATCAAATAACCGTCACCCAAAAGATGAAGGCCATCATTCGAGTATTGGGGATTCATTTTTTCGCTGCCTGGCAGTTTGAAACGGTTGTATAAATCGACGAAACCCACATTCTCATTGGCACACCATTCTTTTAACTGTGCGTTTACCCAAATTACTTCGGACGTTTTGTTCGTATGATTTTTAAATAGTCCAAACGCATCGCTCACCGGAAGAATGCTCTGAACAAAAACTTTTGTTTTGGGTGAGTCTTTTTTGATCCGCTCGGCAATTTTGCAAATATTACTGAAAACGGTGTCCTTCGAAACTCCTCTGGAAAGATCATTAATACCAATCAGTAAAAACACTTTGGCGGGTTTTGAGCGGGTGACTTCATTGAGCCTGAACAATACGCCCTCGCTGGTATCGCCACTGATGCCGCGATTTTTCGCATTCGGGTTTCCCAATAACTCGCACCACTCGCCCCCATCGGTAATGCTGTTGCCCAGAAAGATGATTTCGCCTTTGGTGTCGGGCAATTTTTCAAACAGGCTAAGTCGCTGGTTGTAATAGGTTCCGAATTTATTTTCCTGACCAAATGAGGGAAAAGAACCTACCAATAGCGAAAAGAAAAGCAGGATGCCCAGGTTTAGATGTAGTTTCATTCTTTGATTTTTTTGAATTTATCCATCTCAAAGATAAACTCCATATATAATTAATCAACCGTTTTATCCGCAAACTTTGGCTTCAAAGTGGTAAGCAAAAGGGCTACTGCCAAAGTAACCGGAATCGCAAGCATGGCTAAATCGTGCCCAAGATTGCCTGAATCGGTTGATTTTCCGAGCAAATCGGTAATGAATGCACCGGCAAAAACTCCGGTCATGTTCATCAGCCCGTAACCGGCAGCCCGGTGTTTGGGCGATACGAACTGGCAAAGAATTGGCATGTTGTTGGCATCGAACATTCCGTAGCCAATTCCAAAAAAAACAGCTCCGCCCACAACGGTGGACAATGTCTGGCCAAAACCTAAAAAAAGCAAGGCGGGAATAGTGAGTGACAAGCCAATTGCTCCGGTATAAATCCTACCGCGCAGATTCCGTTGAATCCATCTGTCGGCCAGAATACCGCCAAAAATGACTCCAATAAAAGAAGACGCAGCAATTGTAATGGTTGAAAGTGGCCCGGCCAGAGCCATATCAATATTTAAACTCATGGAAAACAAGGTTGGAATCCAGTTTTTAATTGCCCAGCCAGGAAAACTTGGGGCAGCAAAATAAAACATGATTACCCAGAAACTAATGGTTCCGAAAAGCATCCCCAAACTATTTAAAACTGAAGTAAATCCGCCGACAGAAGATTGCTTTGCCTTTAACTTTGGCTCTGTTGTAACTTCTCTTTTCTCCCGAAGAAACAAAACAAGAATCACACTGTATAAAATTCCAACCAGCCCAAAAACATGAAAAGTGGTTTGCCACGAATATTCGTGTGCAACAGTTGCTCCAAAGCCACCCATGGCCTGCCCGACATACAATCCGGTCATGTGAATACCGATGGCCAGCGAACGGGTTTTCCCCTTGTGATAGTCTGCAATCAGTGATAGTCCAGCCGGGATATACAAAGCCTCGCTCACACCCATAATTGCACGCAAAATATAGAGATGATTAAAATTATCAACATATCCCATGGCCAAAGTCACACCCGACCAAACAGCCAAACTCCCTATGATTAACCATTTTCGGTTCAATCGGTCAGCAATTAATCCGGCAACAGGACTCATCAGCGCATAAATCCAGAGAAAAACGGCCATCAGCCGACCGAAATTTTCGGCAGTTTCCAACTCGTGAATATCGCCCATCATGGCCACTTTCATGGTCGAAAGCATTTGCCGGTCCATGTAATTGAGCAGGGCAACCACCCACAACAAGGCGACCACCAGCCACGGATACCATTTTTTCTGTTGAATTTGCATAGTGTTTTTTGTTTTTCCAACTCACCCCGAGGTCCGCTTGCGGACCTCCCCCCTCTCTTCAAGAAGAGAGGGGAAACCCCGACTAATCGGGGTGGGGTGAGTCAGGTATATTAAAATTTAGTATTTCTATTTAAGTTTCTCCAGCGTTTTCCATACCTGATACAATCCGCGTGGAACGTGAAAACAGCCTTTCCATTTTCCACCCTTTAAAGGTAGCAATACTTCACCCCGACGGTTCAGGTAACCAAACCATTCGTCGTACTCCGGATCGGCAAAATGCGCCCAGGTGTAATCATGCACTTTTTCGAACCATTCCAGACATTCAGGATTTCCGGTGAGCGAATAGCCCTTTATCAAACTGATCAGTGTTTCGACATGTACCCACCATAATTTCTGGTCCCACTCCAATTGTTGCGGTGGATAGCCTTTAATATCGAGGAAATAGAAGATACCGCCAAATTGTTCGTCCCATCCGTATTTCAGGGAGCGGAGCATAATCTCAACTGCTCTATCTGTCAGTTCCGGACGCTTCAGTCGGACTGACAAATCCATAATGAACCACATGGCTTCTATGGTATGGCCCGGATTCAGCAAACGACCTTCAAAAGAATCGGAGAAACTGCCGTCAGGATTAACGTTTTCCAGGATCAGGCCGGATTTTTGGTCATAAAAAGCACACATCACTTCATTGATGCAAGTTTCAATGGTTTCATCCACCAATTCCTTCGGAAGCAAATGTTCAATTTCCAGCGAAAGATTACACAAAATCATTGGCAGCGAAAAACCTTTTAACGGGCGGGTTCCGGGAGTTGCTTTGGTAAACCGACCTTTGGGATTGCCGCTCCGTTTCAGGATATTGTCGAATGTTTTTCGGGCAATTTCGCCATATTCTTCCTTTCCGGTGGCCTGGTACAATTGGCCAAAAGCCATCGTAGCAAAGCAATCCGAGAAAATATTGTAAGGTTCAATCAGCGGTTTTCCTTCGCGGGTCAATGAAAAATACCAGTTCAGATTGCCATCGTGCCCGTGTTCCTGAAGAAAACGTGCTCCATGTTCAGCCATCTCCAACCACTCCGGGCGCTGCTCCACTTTGTTGTAAAGCGTTGCGAACATCCACACTTCGCGACCCTGCAGCCAGATAAATTTATCGGTATCAAATACATTTCCCTGCCGGTCGAGGCAAGTAAAATAGCCACCAAACTGCTCATCTTTAGAGTGCTTTTCCCAAAAAGGCACCACTTTTTGGAGCAATTCATTTTTGTATTGGTCCGCTAATTTTTTAAAATCTTTTTCCATCATTTTTACTTTTCAAACTGAATATCAAATCCAATCACTTTCGGCGTCCGAATTCCCGGACGAACCTCGCCGGAAGAAATCACTATTGTTCCGTTCCATGAAAAAGCGGTAGTTGTAACCGGCGATTCCCCAGCCATTTCAGTAATCTTTTCCCAACTTTTTGTAAGTGTATTGAACGCCAGAATGTCTTTTGAAAAACCGGGATGATTGGTCAGCATCGAATCTTTTTCATTCCAAAGCTTTTGCTTTTCTTCTCCTGAAACTTTCTCGAGGGCGGCATTTATGCGTTCCGTGCGATTAAAGAAAATACCCGGATCGCCGCCAAACATTACGATGTGATTTGAACCTACTGCAATTCCTGTTCCCGCAGAAAGTGCGAGCGGCTTTCCGTCTGAAATAATTTCACCTTCAAGGCTCCATTTCTGGATGGAAGGCGTGTATTTCCAAACACTGCTCAAAAAAGTGGAAACTTCGGAAGTTTTGTTCCGGCCACCAATTACGTATACGCAGGTTTCGTTTTCATCCTTCTGACTGACCACCACCGCGTGAGAAAATGCGACAGGAACTTCAGGCAAAACCTGCCAACCTTTGGCTATATTTTTCATGTCGAGCGAATAGAAGGCAGAACTTGCGCCCGAAGCAACCAATCCACCGGCTACAAACAGCTCATTTCCGATAGCGGCCGCACCGGCTGACGAAATCGCCTGCGGAAGTTCTGGCAAATTCGTCCGGTTAACTTTTCCATCCAGAAATGAAAACAGGAAAACATCTGCAACCGGGCTATCGAAATCTTCTCCGCCAATGCTCACAACACCTTCCGGAGTTGATACACAAGCCGGATAAGCCAGCGGGTAAGGCAATTTTTCAGCAACCTGTTTCCACGAATAATTTCCTGAAGCTGTTTTTTCGAGCAGAAAAATTTCGTCGTGGTATTTCTTTTTGCCACCACGCCACGGCAAACCGTCTTCGAAATTGGCGCCACCGGCAACCAACACAAAATTGCCATGCGCTCCGGTAACCGGTCCGGCCAGCCCGGGTTGAACCAATTCACCCGATGCCGGAGGAATTTCAGGAAATTTATGCCAGTTTAAAACCAGCTTTTCGTTTCCCGTTGGAGAACAGGAGCTTCCAATTAAATGTGCCATTGTAAAAAGAATAAACAACAATTTAGATTTTCGAGAAAAACGCCTGCATATTGAGCGAATTGACATCATTGGTGAAATTTTCATAGTTTTCGACCCAGGTATTTTTAACCGGCAAACGGAATTGTCCCATATCGAGACCAACATATTTCATGTAGGCTTTTCCGGTTGCGATGCCGCCATATTTTCCAAGCAACCTGATCATGTCGATCGACATTTGCTGAAGTTTTCGGGCTTTTGGTAAATCGTTATTGTCAAATGCTTCAATCAGCTGATAATAAAGCGGAGCAGCATAATTAAACGTACTTCCAACCGCGCTGCGCGATCCAAGAACCAGTGCCGAAAGCATGTTCTCATCGCGGCCCCACATCATGTCGAACTTGCCGTCCATAAAGTGAATGCAAGATAGGAAATCCATAAAATCTTCGTGCGTGTATTTGATTCCGGCCAGATTTGGAATGATCGGCGCAGCTTCCTGCAGAAAATCAATCATGTTCACATAACAACCACTCAAAACCGGGATGTGGTAGAAATAAACCGGAGTTTGCGGAACAGCTTCGGCCACCAGTGCGCAAAATTCGGCCAGTTGTTTTGCTCCGGCAGGTTTAAAATAGTACGGCGCCAACAAGGCAATGGCATCAATTCCGTTTTCGGCTGAATGTTGCGCGTTTTCAATACATTCCTTGTAAGAAGTTCCGCCAACAAGGCTGATTATTTTTATTGTTTTCTTCTCTTTTGATTTGGCAGTCCATGCTTCAACCGTTTTCATTTTTTCCTTTTGGGTCAGAGAAACACCTTCGCCGGTCGAGCCGTTGATGAAAGCCCCAACGATCTTGTTCTTTCCCAGAAAATCGTAATAAGCACTAATCTGATCGTATAAAATTTCACCTTTTGAATCCATTGGAGTAAAAGGTGCTGCGATTAAACCTTCAAACTTTTCCATAATTATATTATTAAATGAGTATCTGTATTAATTCATAAAGCCCCGAAGGGGTTAAATTTGAATAACCGTGTGTGAAACACACGGCAAATTAAAAGTGCGATCACTGCCCCGAAGGGGTTGAATTTCAATCCGATCACATTCACCCCCTTCAGGGTTGCTGCTGGGACCTGTATGCTTTCCCCCGCACTTCGTACGGGGTTATTCATATTAAGTCCCTTCAGGACAACGAAAAAGAAATTCAATCGGAATGTCATTTTTTAATTTTTATTGAATTTTATTTCAAATGTTGATGCTGGCAGTCCTGCTTCATTGACCAGATTCGCCCGTGAAAAAGGCTTCCAGCCATATCTTATTTTTTGTACTTCCTTTTTTTCAGTCTGAATGAGAATCTCATTTCCTTTAACCACTGCTTTCACCGGAAAGAAAAGACCATCCGAACCGGCAATTTCGAATTCGCGCACATCCGCCAAATCTGAAGTATTCAAATGAGCAGCATGATCAAACTGAATTCTGATTTGCTTTCCTTCCTGAATGAATCCCCGAACTTCGGGACCGAAACATTCCAGCTTTTGCTGGTAAACGTCTTTCAGAGCCAGTCGGGCAAAGCGTTCGCCAACTTCCCGTTTCCGGATGGGATGAACATCGAGCGAATCGCCCAAATCGCTGGTAACAACCATTCCTGAATGAGGAACAGAATGGCTCAACTGGCGCTGAACATCGCGAAAGTGCGGCCACGACGGGCGGTTCAGACTGGACAACTGCGCGAAATAAAACGGCATTTCTGCATTGCCAAAAGCTTTTCGCCACGACTGTACCAATGCCGGGAAAGCAGCCGCATAATGTTCGGCATTATGGGCATTCGATTCACCCTGATACCAGATTACACCACGCAAAGGCATTCCGGCAAATTGAGAAACTCCGGCTTCGTAAATATAGGCTGGCTCAAACGGATGGCGCTGAAGTTCATTGTTACTTAACGACAAGTTTAACGCAGCCCGATGACGGCACCAATCCATGATAAAATCATTTTGCTTCCATTTGTAAAGCACATCAACCATGCAGGGATCAAATTCCAGCGTTTTCCGGTCGATAAAAGCTTCAATCGGGGCACCTCCAACACTAACCTGAATTAATCCTACCGGAACATTCAGGTTTTCGTTCAGCATTTTTCCGAAGTAATAACCAATAGCCGAAAAATCAGTAACACTTTCAGTATTAGATGATTTCCATTTTCCTTCAAGAAATTCAAGTTTATTTATTTTGTCCAGTGACAACGAATCCCATTTTGAATCATCGGGCCTAACAATACCTTTCAGGTTGAATAAACGAATATTGGAATTTTCCGATTTTGAAATATCAATGCCTGAATTGGCCGCATCTTTCAGGGGAAATTCCATGTTCGACTGCCCGGCACAAATCCACAACTCTCCGACCAAAATATCGTCAAGAACAATAGGTTGCTGGTTTCCGGCATAAATTTTAAGTGTATATGGACCTCCTGCCGGAGCGGGATTAAAATTCAGTGTCCATTCCCCGGATTCGTTGGCAATACATTTTTCGGTTTGCCTGTCAAATAAGCCAACAACTTCGGTTCCTGAATCTGCTTTTCCCCAAACCCGAATATTCGCTTTCTGCTGAAAAACCATGTGGCTCATAAAAACCGATGCCAGTTTCAGCCCACCAAAATTTCCGGTAATGTGCTGAAAAACCGTTTTCGCAATGATTGCTGCACCCGCTTGATCAGGATGAAGCGCATCTTTGAAAAGATCGGGATGAGAATAGAGCGGCATATGTAAATCGATCAAACTGACGTTTGCCGCTTTCGCGACCTGTTCAATC
>Ga0154413_1002_pt13 | contig 20377 bp, 17 predicted proteins | sample RifGroB2_FD_115917 | JGI IMG/M metagenome (GOLD analysis project Ga0154413, IMG submission 115917) | Bacteroidetes bacterium GWB2_41_8 | reverse complement strand
CACGAGTTGATTACGACCGGTTTTTTTTTCAATCCTGAAAAGAATTCTCCGTTACCCAGATGAAACGTTGCATCTTCGCCTTTCATATTCAGCGGAACATGTACTGTGATAATGTCAGCTTCGTCCATTACTTTTTTCAGACTGACAAATTCTGCCGAACCTTCAGCACGTTCGCGTGGCGGGTCGTTTTTTAGCACTTTCATGCCAAAAAGTTCGCTTATTCGAGCCACTTTACTACCCACGTTTCCCACGCCAACCACACCGATTGTAAGGTCTTTCAACTGCAGGTTTTTCCGTTCTGCCAAAACCATGAGCGTTGAGGCTATGTATTGTTCCACCGATTTGCTGTTGCATCCGGGTGCGTTCGTCCATTTAATTCCGGCGGCATCGCAATAATCGGTGTCGATGTGGTCGTATCCAATCGTTGCTGTGGCAATGAATTTGACCGATGAACCGGCCAGTAGTTTTTCATTACAAATTGTTCGGGTGCGGGTAACAATCGCGTCGGCATCTTTCACCACTTCCGGAGTAGTTTTAGATCCCGGCAGGAAAACGACCTCGGCCACTCCTTCAAAAGCGCCACGGATGTAAGGTATTTTATCGTCAATTATAATTTTCATTGATTAATTGTCGTATGGTTAAATGGTTGAATAGTTAAATGGTTATTCCTTTAGTTGTAGGTTTGTGTATTTGATTAAACTGTTGATTGATTTTGGGAGTTTTTCCAGTTCATTTCTTAATTCAGTATAATGGTCTGGCGTTATCAAGTTTCTTACTTTCGATTTTGAAAGCCAATCGACACATTCAAGAACCGAACCTCTGGAATAATGGTAAAACTTTATTTTGTCCTTTTTATGATATCGTCCAAAACCTTCAGCAATGTTTGCAGAAATACTGTCAGCTGCATCAATGAGTTGCGCTCCAATGGTTTTTTGTGCTAAATATGACCAGACTATTACTAAGTCCCAAACCTTATTACTAAAGTTGAATCCAATGTTATAAGCTTCAATGTCATTAATTTTTAGGTAGTTCATAATGTTATTTTAAAACAATTTAACCATTGAGCCATTTAGCAACACTTTTATCAATATGCAACCGCTCTCCAAACATTGTAATAAACCATCAAATATTTCTACAACTTCCTTTTATTCGTTTGTTTTCGTCGTGCTTCGATGAATAGTAATTCTTTACCATTTCTTCGAGAACTGCGCTTGTTCGGGCGCCTGATTTTCCGGTACTCACACATGCACTTTCCCCATGCAATGTTTTTACCACCTGATCAATCAGATGATATTGAATGTTTTCAGGATTTTGGAAACTGAAACTAACTGTTCCTTCCGGAGTGGTTAGTTTTACATCGCCATGCTGAAAGCTGGATAAACTGATTTTGCCTTTTGTTCCCGAAATTTCGATGATGTCTTCTTCGCTTCCTTTTGAAACCACGAAACACCAGCTTCCGGTTCCTATTACACCATTTCCAAACAGAAAAGTTCCTGTAACAGTATCTTCAGCAGTGTAATATCCTGCCTGATTGACGGCGATTCCGTGCACATCGATAACCGGACCAAACAAGAAGTCCAGATAATCCAACTGATGCGAAGCTAAATCATAGAAATAACCGGCACCAGCAATCTCTGGATTTACATGCCAGAATTGAGTTTCAGGTTTTAAATCGCGGTCGGGTACCGATTTATGCAGGCGAATATTTACGGTCAACGGTTTTCCTATTATTTCATTATCAATTAGCTCTTTCACTTTCAGAAAAGCCGGAAGCGTACGGCGATAATAGGCCACAAACAACGGCATCCCGGTTTCTTCCGACACGCGAAGCATTTCCTTGCATTCCTGATAATTGCGCGCCATGGGCTTTTCAACGTAAACCGGCTTCCCGGCACGCATGGCCTGAATGGCATACGATGCATGGGTGTCGGGCGGAGTTGCGATATAAACCGCATTCACCTCCGGATCGTTGATGAGCTGATCAGCATCGGCATACCATTTGGGTACGCTATGTCTTTTCGCATAATCCTCGGCCAATGCGGCATTTCGGCGCATCACAGCAACAATCCGCGAATGTTCCACCTTGTTAAAGGCAGGACCACTCTTTAGTTCAGTCACATTTCCGCAGCCAATAATTCCCCATGATAAGCCTCCCCAATCCCTCCGATGGAGGGGCTTTTGGTCACCGCTATTATTTACTATTTCTTTCATCTTTACGCGAGCCCTAAGTCTCCCCTTCGGGGAGATTTAGAGGGGCTTCTGGTTATTTAGTATTTAAACCTGTCTTTAAACGCCCATAAACCAAGCGCTGGATTCGATATATAGAATATCTCTTCTCCGTCAGCCATCGTATTGTAACCATCACGCAATTTTGCAGGATTGTATTTGGCTGTTACTGTGTCGATGTCGGCATATTTGAAGCCTACGCTTTCAATTTCAGCCTGTGTCAGGTTTTCTTTTTCTTTTCCAGGGCAATAAGTAATGTTGAAACGTCCTTCCGAAGAGCCGTGAATGAGGTGAGCTGCAGCACTTAGGTTGTTGCGCAGTTCCTCGTTTTCGTCACAAAATTTCAATGTTGCCGGAGTTCCGAAGTAACCGTATTTACGAATCAGACGATCAATTTCCTTGTCTTCGCCAAACTCTTTCAGAGCAGGAGCCAAAACAATCAGTTCGCCATCATCGTCAATAGCCATGCGGGTACGGTAAATCGATTTGTTGCCCAGCCAGGTGCTTTTAAATTCGGTGGGGTCCAGATAAACCACCACTTTTTTCAGTGGTTTGTCCAGCATTTCAAAGTTCACCTGCAAAGCCAGTTTGGCCGCTTTGTCGAACACTTCAAAATCGTCGCCAATGTACAGTCCGCGGGTTTTGATTTTTCCGTCGGTTTTATCCAGCCCAACTACTGTTTGCACATAAACAATGGGCATGTGTTGGGTGAAATTATCCGAAGCATAATTGAAAATGCGGCGAACAGGAGTGTCGGCATGACCCATCATTTTTTCCATTCCATAAGCTGCACCCACAAAATGGCTTTTGTTGATGCCTTCTACACCCCCGGTTCCGACGAAAATATTCTTGTTGTAGTTGGCCATTCCCACTACTTCGTGTGGAACAACCTGCCCAATAGACAATATCAGGTCGAAATTACCTTCAATCAGCAATTTATTGACTTGAGCAGGCCATGGAAATTCAACGGCACCACCCGAAACTTCTTTGACGAATTCGGCAGGAACAGTGCCGACTGTCACCACATCGTTACGCCAGTCGTGCTCACGGATAAGCGAAGCAGGCATGGCGCCGAACATGTGACTGATTTGGTGGTCGGTCATTGGAGTGTGTGTACCCAGTGCAGGCAAAACATCCGTTAATGCGTCGCCATAAAAATTCCAGGTCATTTCGGTTAATTCACCGGCGCGACTAGGCAAACGGGTATAATCCGGCGGAATAGCCAGTACTTTTTTTCGCGGTCCCATTTTGGACAGCGCCTGATAAAGACCAATCCGAAGATGTTCGGCGGTCAATTCCATTTCTGTTGAACCTATTTCGTAATACATCATATCAGCCCCTCCTAACCTCCCCGAAGGGGAGGGATTTTAAAGCCCCCTCTAAATCTTCCCCGAAGGAGGAGACATTAAAAGGAGCTTATTCATTATTAACTTTTTAAAACATCTTTAGAACTTAGAGAGCCTTATATAAGTCCCCCTTAGGGGGATCTAGGGGGCTTTCTTTTTATCTTTTTACCCTCGCGTTTCCTCCCCAGATGCTCCAAACCATGTCTTCGTCGGCAGGTTGTGCATAGTCGGTGAGGAAAGTGGTGGCAAGTGCACCGGTTGCCCAACCAAATTGTGGCCATTTTTCGGGTTCCCAACCTTTCAGGATACCATAAAGCAAGCCACCTACAAAACCGTCGCCGCCTCCAATGCGGTCGAGTACAGTGATTTTGCGTGGTTCGATTACCTGCCAGTCGTTGCCTTCGAGCATGATAGCGCCCCAAAGGTGTTCGTTGGCGCTGATCACCTGGCGCAAAGTAGTTGCAAATACTGATGCATTTGGGAAAGCTTCTTTTACGCGGTTGATCATTCCTTTGAATCCTTCGATTTCGGCTTCAATGCCTTTTCCACCTGCTTCAGGTCCTTCAATTCCCAAACAAAGCTGAAAATCTTCTTCATTGCCAATCAGAATATCGGCAACCGAAGCGATTTCGGTAAAGTTTGCACGCAGTTCGGCTTCACGTCCTTTCCAGAAAGAAGCGCGATAGTTTAGGTCGAAAGCAATTCTTGTACCATATTTTTTGGCGGCACGGGCAATTTCCAGACAGAAAGTACTGGTTTCAGGAGAAAGAGCGCCAATTAATCCTGAAAGATGAACGATTTGTACACCTTCCTGACCAAAAATACGGTCGAGATCGAAATCTTTTACGTTCAATGTGCGGCCAACTTCGCCGGCACGGTCGTTTTGTACGCGTGGCCCGCGGGTTCCGAAACCGCTGTCGGCAATATTGAACTGGTGGCGGTATCCCCAGGGATCGCCTTGCGCAACTTCTGGCCCTTCATAGTCCATTCCACGTGCCCGTAAACTGCTTTTAATAAACAGGGCAATCGGGCTGTCTTTCACGAAGGTAGTCAGCACTTTTACCGGAAGACCAAGTGAGGATGAAATGTTAGCAACGTTGGTTTCGGCGCTGGTGGCCTGCATTTCGAACAAGTTGCTGCTGTGAACCGGCTGTCCGTTAACCGGTGTAATGCGAACACCCATGCTGGTTGGAACCAACAGGGCATATTTACAGTCTTTTTTTAATTCGATGCTCATATTTTAAATTTTTAGATGTTAGACATTAGATTTTAGACACAGGTATCAAGATTCAGGTATCAGGAAAACCCGAAACTCGCACCCTTTTTATACGCCTCCAAATGCACTGTAACCGCCGTCAACCGGGATAACGATGCCGGTAATAAAGCTTGAAACGTCGGAAAGCAGGAAGAGCAAAGCACCGTTCAAGTCCTGCGGATCGCCAAATTTACCCATCGGTGTGTTGTTTACAATCTTTTGTCCGCGGGCAGAGAAACCTCCGGTTTTTTCGTCCATCACCAAAAAGCGGTTTTGGTTGGTAATGAAAAATCCGGGCGCAATTGCATTTACACGAATGCCAACTTTTGCAAGGTGAACGGCCAGCCATTCAGTAAAATTGTTGATGGATGCTTTGGCGGCTGAATAGGCCGGAATTTTGGTCAATGGTTTGTACGAGTTCATGGAAGAGATGTTCAGAACCACACCTTTTTTTGCTTTCAGCATATCGAGCGTGAAAACCATTGTAGGAAGCAATGTTCCCTTGAAATTCAGGGCAAATACTTTGTCGAAGCCATCCATTTCCAGTCCGTAGAAAGTGTCTTCCAAATGATCGAGGCTGTTGTCGTCCATTTGCTCCACTTTGGTAGTTGCAGTTGGGTGATTTCCTCCGGCTCCATTGATCAGGATTTCAATCGGGCCAAGTTTTTCATTGATTTCCTCTTTCGCTTTTTGTAGCGAAACTTTATCCAAAACATTGGCTTCAACGCCAATAATTGTAGCTCCTGATTCTGCTGCAATTTCTGCAGCTACTTTGTCGGCTAATTCTTTGTTGATGTCGGCAATGGCTATTTTTACTCCTACAGAGGCAAGAGCTTTTACCATTTCAACACCCAAAACACCCGCACCACCTGTAATGACGCATACTTTTCCACTCAAATCTTCAAAACTTATTGGTTTCATTTTCTTATTAGTTTAGTTATTTATAATAGTCCAGATTTTCCTTGGTAATAATATCGATTGATGTATAGTTTTCGTTGTTTACCTCTTTTTTCAGAACTAAATGTTCAAAAAGAGTTATAATTGCCTTGTATCCTTGCTCTTCCGGTCGCTGACAAATTAGAAAATCAACAATTCCTTTTTTCAGGAAATTGATGTTTTCGTTGATTAAGTCATGTCCAATCACACGAATTCCTGAAAGATTGTTCTCCTCAATTAACCGGGCCAGATAATAAACCTGCGAATTGGTGACAAAAATGCCTTTAATGTCGGGATTCGATTTTAGTAAATCTGTTATTTTATTTTGGCCAATTAAATCGGTTGGGTCAATGATTTCAAGTGTAAATAGCTTCTTTTTTCCTGAAGTTGAATTTGAGTTGAAATATTCATAAAATCCTTTTTCCCTTTGCATCAGATGGTTCAAATTGTCTTTTTCTTTGGCAAATTGGAGAACAAGGATGGCGGCATTTTCAGGAATTGAATAATCGAGCAGTTTGGCGGCCAAAGTTCCCGACTGATAAGAATCCTGCCCTATGTAGCTTAATTTGTCGCTGTCTTTAATGTTCGAATCAATGAATACATAAGGAATGGCACGTTTTTTCAGTTCGGCAATAAATTCCTTCGATTGGCGCGAGAAAAATGGTGCCAGAACCACTCCGTCAGGATTGCTTTCGAGTATTTGTTGGGCTTCTGTATTGAATGTGTTCGGATCGGATTGTTTGAAAAGATGAATATTGATATTAACTCCGTATTGCTGAATTTCATGAAACGCTTTTCTGACGCCTACCATAGGCTTGTTCCAGTACGATTCGGTAGAAATTGGCTCGGGAAAAAGCAGTGCAAACGAAAACGTTTTTTTTGAGGCGAGCGTACTGGCCAGCAGATTGGGCTGATACTCCATCTCATCAATAATCGAAAGGATTTTATCGCGGGTGGCTTTCGATACCTCTCCACGGTTGTGAATTACACGGTCAACAGTTCCAATTGATACATTTGCCCTTAGTGCAATATCTTTAATTCGTGTGCGGTTAATTGCTTTGATAATAATTCAGTTTAGATGTTAAAATAAACGGCAGGAACAAAGCTAAATATTTTTTCTTTAGTGTCGTGTGCGAACACGGAAAAAGTATTTAATAACATTTTTAGGCATTTTTAGTTTATCTCCGTTGCAGAATAAATTTATTGTGTCTATTTTCGTGTCCGTACACGGTGTGTTCTGCATTCTATTTATGTATCAGTGAATTAATACAATATGAAATTAGGAAAATTTAGCTTGGGGATTGGTGACCGGTTTTCGCACCAGGGCGTAGCACAATTGCGGGCAATTGTAAAGGCCAATCAAACCGGATTGGATATTAGTCCTGTTTGGAACAAGTCGAACCGAGAGCACATCTATGTTCATTCGCATCCGGCAGATGTTCGCAAAGAGGCCGATGCTGCAGTTGCCGCGCTTGGTTTTGCCGGCAAATATTTTGTTGATGCCGACCATATTAACCTGGGAACAGTAGCCCCGTTTGTTGAAACTGCCGATTTCTTTACGCTTGATGTTGCATCGTTTATCGGAAAAGAAAGTCCGGAAACTGATGTAAAAGCTTTTGTCGCTTCATGCAGTAAATATCTCGGCAAACTTTCTATTCCCGGCATCGATTATCCGATTGAAGTGACTGAAGCGCTTCTCGAAAAAATTGCGCATAAATTCCTGGCTGCTACCAAACAAGCTTCTGAAATTTATGGCTTCCTGAAAGAAAAGAAAGGGGCAGGCAATTTTATTACTGAAGTTTCGATGGATGAAGTAGAAAGCCCACAAACGCCTGTTGATCTGTTTTTTATCCTGAAAATGTTGGCGGATAAAGGAGTTCCTGCTCAAACGATAGCCCCGAAATTTACAGGCCGTTTTAATAAAGGTGTTGATTACACCGGAAATGTTGATCAGTTTGCCAGAGAATTTGAAGAAGATGTTTTGGTGATCGATTATGCTGTTAAAGAATTTGGTTTGCCGGAAGAACTAAAATTGAGCGTTCACTCCGGAAGTGATAAATTCACGATTTACCCGATTATGGCCGGAATCATTAAGAAATACGATAAAGGCTTGCATGTAAAAACTGCCGGAACAACCTGGCTTGAAGAAGTAATCGGACTGGCATTGGCCGGTGGCGAAGCTTTGGAAGCTGCCAAATTTATTTATAGCGACGCATTGGGTCGTAAAGACGAACTGTGCGCTCCGTATGCCGATGTAATTGATATTGACGATTCGAAACTTCCTTCAGCCGAAGAAGTTGCAGGCTGGAGTAGCGAAAAATTCGCCAACACGTTGCGCCATATCCCCGGGCACCCCGACTATAACCCGAATTTGCGACAGTTAATTCATGTGGGCTATAAAGTTGCTTCTGAAATGGGAACAACTTATACCGACCTTTTGAAAAAACATGCCGATGTAATTGGTAGCTGCGTTGAAGAAAATATTTATGACCGGCATTTGAAAAGGCTGTTCAGCCTGTAAAAGTTCGGAGTGTCTAAAGTGCACTAGAGTGCCTAAAGTTTGAAACAACTCCAGGCAATCCTAACTTTAGGTATTTTAGACACTAGTTTTAAAAAAGTAAAACCAAAAATAGAAAAACATGAAACCATTTATGGACGAGAATTTTCTGTTGCACACGAAAACCGCGCAGAAACTGTATCACGAACATGCGGCTAAAATGCCCATCTTCGATTATCACTGTCACATCAACCCAAAAGATATCGCTGAAGACCGCCGTTTCAATACTATTACTGAAATCTGGCTGGCTGGCGATCATTACAAATGGCGCGGTATGCGCACCAACGGTATCGCCGAAAAATATTGTACCGGCGATGCGTCTGACTGGGAGAAATTTGAAAAGTGGGCGGAAACAGTTCCTCAGACTTTGCGCAATCCGCTGTATCACTGGACTCACCTGGAATTGAAAAAATTCTTCGGAATTAACGAAGTTTTGAGCCCGAAAAACGCCCGCGAAATCTACGATGCCTGCAATGCAAAACTGCAAACTCCTGAATACAGTTGCCGGGGAATCATCCGCATGGCCAATGTACATACCATTTGTACTACCGACGATCCGGTTGATTCGCTCGAATACCATCAGCGAATCAAAGCCTCAGGATTTGAAGTGGCGGTGCTTCCAGCCTGGCGTCCCGATAAAGCGATGGCTGTCGAACAACCAATATCATACAATCAGTATATCAATCAGTTGGCAGCTGTTTCCGAAATGGAAATTAAAACTTTTGACGATTTGATGATTGCCCTGAATAAACGGCATAAATATTTTCATGAAAATGGTTGCCGTTTGTCAGATCATGGATTAGATACCGCTTTTGCCGATGATTACACTGCCGACGAAATTGATGCAATGTTTATAAAGATACGGGTTGGATACCGTCTCACCTCAAGAGAAATTCAGAAATTCAAATCGTGCATGTTGTACGAGTTTGGCCGGATGGATCATTCTCGCGGATGGACTCAGCAATTCCATATCGGTGCATTGCGCAATAACAATACCCGCTTGTTCAATCAGTTAGGCCCTGATACCGGATTCGATTCTATTGGTGACAAGCCTGTTGCAGAGCCACTTTCAAAGTTGCTGAACCGCTTGGATATGGAGGATAAACTGAGCAAAACAGTTTTGTACAACCTGAATCCGAGAGACAACGAATTGTACGCCACTATGATTGGCAATTTTCAGGATGGAAGTGTTGCCGGGAAAATGCAGTGGGGCTCCGGATGGTGGTTTCTGGATCAGAAAGACGGCATGGAAAAACAAATTAATGCCTTGTCGAACCTCGGATTGCTGAGCCGGTTTGTCGGAATGTTAACCGATTCACGGAGTTTTCTTTCTTATACCCGTCACGAATACTTCCGCCGCACACTTTGTAATATTTTAGGAAACGATGTCGAAAATGGTGAAATTCCGAACGATATGGAATTACTCGGACAAATGGTAGAAAACATCAGTTTCAATAACGCAAAAAACTATTTTAATTTTTAGGAATTAGTTGTTTTTCCCGCCTTTTGGTACGAACAGAACTTGGTGAAATTGATAAAAATAGTAGATTTGCAATCGATTGCATAAATTAATGGAATCGTGAGAAAGGAGACCGGAAACCGGGAAACTTCAAATAGTAAATTGTAAATAATTAAATAGTAAATATTAAGCGATGAAAGTAGTTACATTCGGAGAAATCATGTTGCGTTTGGCAACCCCGGGATATTTAAGGTTCAATCAAACTGATAGTTTAACAGCTACTTTTGGCGGTGGTGAGGCAAATGTTGCTGTCTCGCTTGCCAATTATGGTATTACTGTTGATTTTGTGACCCGTCTGCCCAAAAACGATATTGCACAGTCGTGTGTGATGGATTTGCGCAAATATGGAGTAGGAGTAGATCAGATTGTTTATGGTGGCGAACGTCTGGGGATTTATTTCCTCGAAACCGGTGCTGTAAGCCGCGGTAGCAAAGTGGTTTACGACCGTGCCCATTCAGCCATTTCTGAAGTTAAATCAGGAATGATCGACTGGGACAAGGTTTTTGAAGGTGTAAACTGGTTTCACTGGACCGGAATTACTCCAGCGATTTCGCAGGGTGCTGCCGATGTTTGTCTTGAAGCCATCCAGAAAGCCAACGAAAAGGGAATCACTGTTTCATGCGATTTGAACTATCGTAAAAATTTATGGAATTACGGCAAAAAGGCTGGCGAAGTGATGCCTGCACTGGTTGCCGGAACTGATGTGATTTTGGGCAACGAGGAAGACGCTGAAAAAGTACTCGGAATAAAACCTGAAGGGGTTGATGTTACTGGCGGACATGTGGAAGCTGCTGCATACGAATCTGTTTCAAAACAGATTATGGCAAAATTTCCACGCTCTAAAAAAGTAATTACTACTTTACGTGGGTCGATCAATGCCAATCATAATAGCTGGTCGGGTGTGCTTTGGGACGGAAAGACTTTGTTTGAAGCACCAACTTACCAGATTACCGATATTGTTGACCGTGTTGGCGGTGGCGACTCGTTCATGGGTGGTTTGATTTATGGTTTGCTGACTTATACCGGCGACGATCAGAAAGCGCTGAATTTTGCAGTTGCAGCTTCGTGTTTAAAACACACCATTTACGGCGACTACAACCAGGTAACTGTTGACGAAGTTGAAAAACTGATGGGGGGCGATGCCTCCGGCAGAGTTGCACGATAAAGGATTTGGATATTGGTTATTGAAAATTCGATATTGGGACTTAACTAATATCCAATGTCCAATGCTGAATATCCAATATCCAAAATAAAAATAAACCAAGGCTTCCGGTCAAACTTGAAACCTGGAACTTGAAACTTGAAACTGAATTTATGGCACGTTTTACAAGAATAGAAGTAGCATTAAAAATGAAAGAAACCGGCATGGTTCCGGTTTTTTATCACAAGGACGCCGAAATTTGCAAGCAGGTTGTAAAAGCCTGTTATGATGGTGGCGTTCGTGTTTTCGAATTTACCAACCGTGGCGATTTTGCGCACGAAGTATTTGCCGAAATCTCGAAATGGGCGGTTAAAGAAGCTCCGGAGATGATATTGGGAGTGGGGTCGGTAATCGACAGCGCAACGGCTGCACTTTACATTCAGCTGGGTTCCAATTTCATTGTTTCGCCTTTAATTGATGAAGATACTGCGCGTTTCTGTAACCGTCGCAAAATTGCATGGAGCCCGGGTTGCGGTTCGGTAACCGAAATTAACCGTGCACACGAATTGGGTGCGGAAGTGGTGAAAGTATTCCCCGGATCATCAGTGGGCGGTCCAGATTTTGTTTCAGGAGTAAAAGGCCCGATGCCGTGGGCCAGCATTATGCCGACAGGTGGCGTTTCGCCTGACGAAGCCAACCTGAAAGGATGGTTTAAGGCTGGTGTTCATTGCGTGGGAATGGGTTCGCAATTGTTCCCGAAAGAAGTGATTGAATCTGGAAGTTACAGCAAGATTACAGAGAAGTGCAGTGAAGCATTGGCCATTATCAAAAGACTGAAAACATAATCTAACAAGTATAAACCTATAAAAATCAGCGGATGAAACAACTCGAAAAGATCGGAAATTACCGGTGGACAATTTGTGCACTTGTATTTTTTGCAACAACAATCAACTATCTCGACCGGCAGGTTATCAGTTTGTTAAAGCCTTATCTGGAAGCAGATGGTGTATTTGGTGATAACCCAGCACATTATGAATCAATTTATGCCAATCTAGTAATTGCTTTTCAGGTGGCTTATGCCGCTGGTATGCTTTTAATGGGTGGAATTATTGATCGCTTTGGTACAAAAATAGGCTATGCATTGTCATTGTTCGGATGGAGTTTGGCTGCCATTGGCCACGCATTTGCAAAACATCCGTTCGGATTTGGTGTAGCCCGTGCTGCATTAGGTGTACCTGAAGCTGGTAACTTTCCGGCAGCAATTAAAACCACAGCCGAATGGTTTCCGAAGAAAGAGCGAGCCCTTGCAACAGGAATTTTTAATTCAGGAACCAATATAGGGGCGATTGTTGCTCCAATTGTAGTTCCGTTAATTGCCATCACGCTGGGTTGGCAAATGGCTTTCATCATTACCGGTGCGGTTGGTTTGATCTGGCTGTTTTTCTGGCAAATCATGTATGATACTCCTGAAAAAAAGTTGGCAAAAGGTAAGCTGAAGCAGAGCGAATACGACCATATTATGAGCGACAAAGAAGAAACCGTTGCTGCTGATGGTTCTGAATTTAAAAAGGTTAGCTGGTTGAAGTTGCTTAAATACAAACAAACATGGGCTTTCTTCCTCGGTAAATTGCTTACCGATCCGGTTTGGTGGTTCTTCCTTTTCTGGTTGCCTGCATTCCTGAAAGAACAATACGGTTTGACAGGAACACAAGTGAGTTTTCCTATCGCACTGGTTTATACGATGACAACTTTCGGTAGTATTCTTGGAGGATGGTTGCCAAAATATTTTATCGAACACGGTATGGATGCAAACAGGGCGCGTAAAAAATCGATGTTTATTTATGCATTGTTCCCATTAACTGTTCTTTCGGCCCAGTATCTTGGAGGTTTCAATATGTGGTTTGCAGTGATCATTATTGGTATTGCAGCTTCGGCTCATCAGGCATGGTCTGCCAATATTTTCACCACTGTTTCTGATATGTTCCCCAAACGAGCCATTGCTTCGGTTACTGGTATTGGTGGTATGGCTGGCGCTGTTGGTGGCATCATGATTGCAAAAGCTGCCGGTTTGTTATTCGACCATTACAAAGCGATGGGCGATATCAGAATTGGCTACGGAATCATGTTTATGATTTGCGCGACGGCCTATATTATTGCATGGCTGGTGATGCACATGTTAGTGCCTAAATTCAAAAAAATTGAATTGGATTAATCCATCAGTTTAAAAATATAGAAAGCAAAAAGCAGGTCGTTTGGCCTGCTTTTTTGCTTTCAGCTTGATTGTATTAACAACCTTTATGAAGAATAATTGTTTGTACTGCATTGCGACCTCATTAGAGTCTCGTTTTTTACTTACTATTGCACTTGTATGGAATTATTTAAGAAGACTATATTTTTTGTCGTGTTTTTTATTGCACTATCGCAGGCAATGGGAAATTCAAATTTCAGGTTTGAGGAGAAATTTGCAATCGAAAACCATGAGAATGAGCTGCCTGCTCCTGTAACTGAAAACATCTCACTCGAATTTGACGATTTGCAAGATCATTATTCCGTGAACAGCTATATATATTGCATTTGTTTATCGACGCTTGAAGAAAGCATTCACGACAAAAGATGCAATTTTTATATACCATTTATCTTATCTTTTTGGCAACCGCCACAAATCTCCAGTTAAACTTCAGCAATTAAAACTGGCAAAGTTAACCGCTTTGTTTAGTCATGGAAATTCTGTTTAAAGATTAATTTGCTTATTGTCAGTTTTGTAACCTGAAAATACAAGTTGCTGACCGGCAAGAATTATCACCAGTAAATTCCCCAAAGGATTTGCGAAATGTTTTGTTTGAATACAATCAATATTGCATGAAATTATGACGACATATAAAAAATTAGCAGTGTTGAACCGCTATTATCGAATAACGAAATTTTATGGGTTTTTGAAAGATACCGCAATTAAGGGAGGTTTGGTAATAGTGTTGTTTGTAGCCATATTACTTGCTCTGGAGTATTTTTTCCTCGATTTTAATTCGTTGCTGAATTCCCTGGTTGAAAGCTTTTCGGCAGGTTCAATCTTCGGAGTTTTCCTGATTTCAGAAACTGTACTTGGTTTACTTCCTCCTGAATTATTTATTGCATGGAGTTCTAAATCTGCCACTCCGTGGTTGTTCCTGTTTATTATCGCGAGCTTGTCGTATATTGGCGGTGTTATTGCTTATTTCGTTGGTAAACAGTTGAACCAGATCCCATCAATTCGAAACCATATTGAGAATAAAATAGCAACCCACATTAATAATTTGCGAAAATGGGGTGGCTTTTTTGTGTTAGTTGGAGCAATGTTGCCATTACCTCATTCGATGGTAAGCCTGGCCTGCGGATTAATAAGGTACGATTTAAAGAATTATTTAGCCTGGGCTATTTTCAGATATTTGCGTTTTGGACTTTATGCCCTTGTTATTTTTCGGGTATTCTAAATGTAATAATCCCACTGCGCAGCTTTATTTTACTGTGTAGTGGGATTATTCTTTTAGTCAAATCTGGAATAGGCCAGTTCTTTTACTCTATCCCAAATACCATCGTCAACCGGAATGCCAATTCCCATATTTTCGAGTCTGGTTTTGAGCGATTGTTCGCCGGGATAAAATATTTCGCCGTTTTCTTTCGCCGGAACTGCTGATTTTAGTTGTTCAATGGTTTCGTTTAATGCCTGATCGATAAATTCCTGTGTGTTTATTTTCAACGGATTAATTGCAATAAATACCTGGCAACAGCCTCCGCAACTGCCTTTTCCTGAATTGTCAATTCCGGCAGTAGTGAGGCCTCCTGACAATAAAGCAGAGATAAGATCCAGAAGAATGGCAAATCCTGAACCTTTCCAGTAACCCATTGGTAAAATCCGGCGGGTTTCTTCAATTTCTCCCGGATTATCGGTTAAGTTTCCATCTTGATCAAATCCTCCGGCAAACGGAAGCTTTTCGTTTTTCAGGCGGGTGACCTGAAGCTTTCCGTAGGAATACTGCGACATGGCCATGTCAAGCACGATGTGCCCTTCTTTCCTGGGAACTGCCAGGATAAACGGATTGTTGCCAATGCTACCGGATTTTGCACCCCATGCGGGCATACACGATTCGGTGTTTGTCCAGCAAATGCCTATAAATCCTTTTTCTGCCGCCTGCCATCCGTATGCTCCTCCGCGCATCCAGTGTGTTGTATTGTTCAGACTAACCATACCCATGCCGTTTTGTTCGGCCATTTCGGTAGCACGGTTCATTGCAAAAATAGCGTTCGTAATTCCAGGTGCAAGGTTGCCATTGTAAACTTCCATTGTACCAAGATTTAATTCGAGCATTGGTACAGCATTTACATCAACCCAGCCTTTCCCAATATACTCGACAAACCGCTCAACCCGATTGAGACCGTGAGAATAAACACCGTCCCTGCTCGATTCTGTATGAATTCGGGCGCAAGTATCAGCTCTTTCTTCCGGCATTCCGGCATTCAAAAAAGCCTGTTTAATGGTGGCTTTCATTTCTTCAAACTGGATTCGGGTCATTTTGAATTCGGATTCTTTTGTCGGATTGAGGTTTTAATGTATGCCTTTCACATTCATCTTCAAGGTGTAAACCGAGGTGCGTGCGGTAATGAAAAGAATGTTTCGCTTTTTGCCGCCAAAGCACACATTCGAAGGTGTTTCCGGGATTTCAATAGCAGCGATCTTTTTTCCTGTTTTGTCGAATACCGAAACTACTTTATTGGTGAGATAAACATTTCCTTTATTGTCGATCGACATTCCATCGGATCCTTCAGGAGCAAAAAAAGTTTTATTCGAAAGTGTTCCGTCAGCCTGAATATCGTATTTCCATATTTTACGGTCGTTTATGTCGCTCACATAAAGCGTTTTGCCATCCGGAGTTCCAATCAATCCGTTGGGCTGTTTGTAGTCGTCGATTACCCGGATAACTTTTCCTTCAGGAGTGAGATAATATACACCACGTTTATCCTGAAGTTCCTTGCGACCGGTTTCCCAGTATTCGCGGTGATAATACGGATCGGAAAAATAGATGCCGCCATTGGGCGCTATCCATAAATCATTGGGCGCGTTCAACGGCTGACCATTGTAGTTTTCGGCAATGGTTTTCATTTGTTTATCAGCAGAAATAATTACCAGTCGGTTGTGTAAATCGGCGCAGGCAACCAATTCACCATTTTTATTGAAATAGGTTCCGTTTGAGCGGTCGCAGGGCTGCAAAAAAGTACTGATTCCATCTTTTTCGCTCCATACATCAATTTTGTCGTTGGGCTGATCGGTGAAAAATACCCGGCCATCGGGTGCCACCGAAGGACCTTCGGTAAATTTGTAGTCGCCACCCACTTTGGTCACTTTTGCCCCTTTGGCAATCAAATCGTGTTCGGTTTTGCTTTCCTGCGAAATAACACTGATTGACAGAAACATCAGGCTTAAGAGTATTGAAAATTTGGTCATAAAGTAATTTGTTTAATAGTTTGTTTAAATCGGAATGTTATATTTCCCAGCCTTTTCGGTACTCGCGCGACAAGTATTTATTGGCTTCCTGAATGTTGGTTATTTGCCGGTTAGCAGCATCATATTTCAATATTCGACCCGCCCGCAGTGCAACGGCATATAAATTTACAGCTTCGGTAATGTGGCTGGCTTCGGTGAAACTTCCGGGGCATTGTTTGCCTGTTTTTACTGCATCCATAAATTGTTTGAATCCCGAAGTACTCTCTCTCTTGGGAGGTTCAGGAATGGTGAGTCCGGACATTCGTTTTTCAGGAATAAGTCGTGGATTGTTCACGTGGAAACCGGCCAAAATTTTTCCTTTGTCGCCAACGAACATCATTCCTTCAGCAGGCAATTCTTTGTTGTCTTCATACAATTCTTCCGGAACCGGCGGGCGCATTCCTCCATCGTACCATATTAAATCGACAGCCGGGCGCGAACCTTTGGCCGGATATTTAAACCTGACAGAACTGGCGAATGGGAACGAAAAGTCGTTTTGAACTTTAAAAGCGGTTGAATCGCGTAATCCGCAAACATGGCTGAAATTGGGTTCGATGATCGTTGGATTTTCAAGTTCGAGCGCTTTAAAAACCGTCCATAAGCTGTAATGTCCCATGTCGGCCATCGATCCTCCGCCAAAGTCGTACCAACCTCTGAAAACCATATTTGTGTAATGTGGGTGATACGGACGCTCGGCTTCAGGACCCAGCCATAAATCCCAATCCATTCCGGCGGGAACGGGTGGCGTGTCGGTTGGAGCGGTAGGATATTGCGGCCAAACCGGGCGATTCGACCAGTTGTGAACTTCTTTAAGTGTACCAATAGCGCCTTCATTGATCCATTTCATTACCTGATCCATTGAACCGTTTGAATCCCAGGCTATCAGGTGAGTAGTTACTTTCGAGCTTTTGGCCATTTCGATTACTTGTCGTCCTTCTTCGAGCCGGTTTGAAATGGGTTTGTGTGTTGTGACTCCAATTCCTCTTTTCATGGCAGCCATTGCAATAATTCCGTGAAGATGGTCGGGTGTCATTATTTTAACAGCATTCAGGTCCTTTTCTTTGGCGAATAATTCGCGGAAATCGGCATAAGCCCGGCAACTTCCGAACTTTTGATCGCTCCGGAATTTGGAATAGTATGTGTCAACGATTTCTTTGGCATTGTCGAGACCACCGGGGATGGTATTGTCGCCTCCTGATTTCCAGTTTGGATTCTGAAGTGCTGAGCGGATTTCGTCGCGGAGCCCCGTTTTTCCCCAGTCGAAGTAACCGGTGGCATATTTTTGTGGGTCGCACACGGCCACAATTTGTAATTCAGGAATTGATAAAAGTGGGAGCAGTTCGCGAAGACCTTGAGTTCCGGCGCCAATGTATGCGAGTGTAATTTTATCGCTGGGAGCAACAAACCCGTTTCCGCCGATTACATGCCTTGGTACAATTGTTAAACCAACTGCGGCGGTTGTAATTCCACCTATAAATTTACGACGGTTGAGCATATTTTCGCCCGAAGTTTCATTTGCAAACGTACGGGTGTTTTCCGGGGGAGTGGAGTTTTGTTTGATCATGATAATTAGTGTTAGTTTGGTTTGTTTTTCAGAAAAAAGTACGCAAAAGATACTGCTTTTTCGTTAGATTTAGCTCCTTGATGTAAAAATGAATTCTCCAACTATAAACCAAAGAATCAATATCGAAAATTATGGAAAAAAATTATTCACGGCGAGTTTTTCTTCAGCGAAGTATAATAGCGGGTGTTGGTCTTTCGCTGATTGACCCGTTTTCGGCGTTGGCTGCAACAAAAAAATCAGGAATGAAACTGGGCCTGGTAACCTACCAATGGGCCAAAGACTGGGATTTGCCAACACTGATTGCCAATTGTGAAAAAACCGGTTTGCTGGGTGTTGAATTGCGGACTGAACATGCCCATAAAGTAGAGTCAAATCTTTCTGCTATTCAGCGCGTTGAAGTGAAAAAGCGATTCGCGGACAGCTCTGTAACTTGCCTGGGATACGGTGCCAATTTCGAATATCATAGTCCAGATAAGGCCGTACTACGGAAAAATATTGATCAAACGAAAGAATACATACAACTTTGTAAGGATATTGGAGCCACGGGAATTAAAGTTAAACCCAACGATTTGCCGGCGTCGGTCGCAAAGGAAAAAACGATCGCCCAGATTGCCGCTTCGCTTAACGAAGTGGGTAAGTTTGCGAGTGATTTAGGGCAATTGGTGAGGGTTGAAGTACATGGTAACCTGTCGCAGGAAATACCAAATATGAAAGCAATTTTTGAGCAGGTGACCGAAAAAAGTGTAAAAATGTGCTGGAACTGCAACGATCAGGATTTGTTGCCACCCGGGTTGGAACCCAATTTTAATTCAGTAAAAAAATGGTTTGGTGATACTGTGCATATGCGCGAATTAAATGTGGGTGAATATCCTTACCAGCAATTGATGAACTTATTTACTGAAATAAATTACGAGGGCTGGATTTTGCTTGAAGCCCGCACTGAACCAACCGATAAAATCGCGGCTATGCTCGAACAAAAAGAGCTTTTTTATGAGATGCTTGCCAAAGCAAAGAAAGGTTGATTGGGTTGTAATCACTTATTTTTTTTGATATTCAGTTCCTTAATTCAAAATCATGATTTTGAATTAAGGAACTTGGGCAGGTTTCATAATTCTTGTTTTAATTCTGGTTGGCATAATAATTGACAACACTCCCCGTTCTTAATTATTATGCCAAATTTCAATTAAGCCACTTCAATGAACCTTGCAAATCCTAAGTGTATTCTGACGGTTGTTTATTTACTTTTTTCAACAACACTTTTTTCTCAAAAAATAGCAGTATTTGGCTCTGTAAAAGATGCCCTGTCAGGCGAAAACCTGATTGGAGCAGTGGTTCTGATAAAAGAAACCAATCAGATGGTGGTGGCCAATAATTATGGTTTTTATTCCATTTCGCCCAATTCGGATAAATGTACCATTGTTTGCAGTTACCTTGGTTATTCCGTATTTACAAAACTCATAGAAACAGGAAAAAGTGCAAAATTGGACATTGAGCTTTTGCCGCAAATAAATTCGCTGGATGAAGTCACGGTTCAGGGAAACAAATCAACTCTTAATTCAACGGCGGTAAGTAAAAACGTAATTGGTATAAAGCAGATAAAGTCTATCACCTCGATGACTGGCGAACCCGATGTGCTGAAGAGCCTCCAATTGTTGCCAGGCGTGCAAACCGGCGGAGAAGGTTCTACAAATATAAACGTCAGGGGCGGTTCGTTCGATCAGAATTTGATTATTCTCGATGAAGCGCCGGTTTATAATCCGTCGCACGCATTGGGCTTTTTCTCGACTTTCAATACCGATGCCCTAAACAATGTTTCGTTTTACAAGGGTGCATTTCCGGCACAATACGGCGGGCGTTTATCGTCGATTGTTGATATTACCATGAAAGAAGGTAACTATAAAAAGTATGCGGCGAATGTTGGCATTGGTCTGCTGGCAAGCCGTTTAACGCTCGAAGGTCCAATTGCAAAAGACAAAGCCTCTTTCATTATTTCAGGAAGGTACAGTTATGCAGGAGAAACACTTAATCTTTTGGCCGGGAAACTGGGGCGCGATGTTTTAAACATTTGGGAGTTGCGTAATTTTAACGATAAAAACGAAATCAATTTTTACGATCTGAACGCCAAAATCAATTACAGGATCAACGACAAAAACCACCTCTATTTCTCAACTTATACTGGTGGCGATCGGTTTTACAGCTATTCGTTAAACAACGACAACTCCTTAAATTGGGGAAATACCACTTCTACATTGCGTTGGAATCACATTTTTAACAGCAGTCTGTTCTCTAATTTTACCGGCTATTACAGCAATTACAAT